>Ga0126336_10002845_pt1 | contig 10062 bp, 4 predicted proteins | sample SidCmetagenome_FD_92530 | JGI IMG/M metagenome (GOLD analysis project Ga0126336, IMG submission 92530) | Coral microbial communities from El Islote,Puerto Morelos, Mexico - Siderastrea C C metagenome | ecosystem: Host-associated > Invertebrates > Cnidaria > Coral | place: El Islote,Puerto...
CTCTACTGCGCATGGGGGCGATTAACAGAACCATAACTGAACTAAGAAAGAGAAACCTTAGTAAGTGTCGCGATGTCTGAATTGACTGGTCATTGACTTCTAATGCTTCAGGGATTCATGGGAGTAACTAACGTTGTGCGTGCATATCTTATGCAAGTTTCCTCTATGAAATCCCATTGTGTTGTCTCCTTGTCCCATTGCTTATAAGTTTCTTTCTAGTGTTTTCCTTTCGCTTTCTATAACCAGTACTGAATGATCAATTTATCAATCGCTGTCTTGGAAGCCCCATTAGGGGTTTAATTTAAAAAAGTGCGTCTATATTTAAGATTGCATTTAAGATTGCAGTCTTCGAAGGGGCTGTAGATTGTAATAAAGATGAGCTTATGGCTAAGGAGAGACATCTTTAAACATGACGAGCTAACGTTGTAAAGTTGCCAATAACTACGTGTCCTTTCCAATAAAGTAGCCCGTAATGTGGCGTTTCGTGGTTTGGGTTGGGGTGGGAGGCAAGCTTGAACAAAGGATGCAGCATTTTTAGCAAATTAAGCGGCACTTTCTTATTGTGTTGTTTTTTATACTTACTTTGCAAAATGCAATTTAGTGCTTCATTTTTAAATTTGATTTTGGGCTCTCTTGGAGAGTAAAAGTGTTAAAACCGGATAGAATACTCCACTTAATAGCGGATGAGCTTATAAACATAATCCGGTGGTACTGTAAGTGTTTTTGTAAACAAATGTTTCTAATTTTAGCTGAACCAATTTTGCCATCAATTGTCATGGATTAGACAGCTCAGGTTAGAAAAAAACAACAACTGGAATATAAGCAGAGTTTAAATTTGGCTTACGAGGGCAAAGTCTGTTGTTACAAAAGGGGCCGAGATACTAACTTCTCATGCGCAGACATCAGGTGTAATGGTGAAAAAGTATTTTGATGTTATAAAATTTACATTTTTAGGTATATATCAAACTACTTCTAAGTTGCTCCAATAGCAGTTAAAACTTGCCAGGTTTGTAGTGAAACGAGTGCAAAACGGTTGGCAAAATGTTTATGTTGGAAAATGATTTGGAAAATTATTTTCCAAGGTTTGGACTCTTTTTTCTTTGGAACAAAGTTGCATTATTAGTGGATAGATTTAGAAACTCCCTGTGAAATGCAAAAGTATATATGTTTGAAGATGACAAAGTAAAGAAATGAAGTGGATGGTCACGGAGACCCACCCCATCTGTCTGTCTTAGAAAGTTGGTCAAAGATGGAGATGAAGGAAAGGACTTATGTAGTTAAGGCACAGGCAACCAAAATTGTCCGTCTTAAAAAGTGCCCGCCTTAGAGGTCCTAAAGGGAGCTATCACCTGTATTTGAATAATCTTCTGCTCCTACCCTTTTCTGGTCAAGTCAAAATGCCCAATTTGGCTCAATTTCGGCGTCTCAAGGTTTCGTTGCCATGTGGCTGACCTTACCATACGTTAAGCGATAACGATGTCGCCGTTAAGATTGAATTTGTTGGACTTTGATATTTAGGGGGAGGAATGAATTGATTGCTAGACTAGGTCTGACCTTAAATAGCCCGTCTGAATTGACTGTCGATGCGATCTTTTCATTTGAATGTTCATCATTCGCATATCGCACTTGATCGATCAGTACCGCTTCTAAAACCGCCTGTGAATCGGCACACGAAATTGTTAACACCAATTTGCTTCAAAATTTGTTGACTCTACGTGGTTATGAACAATGAGATTATTATGCTGTATCTATCAGTTTTGGCACAGTAAGCGCAATCATCATAATCATCATCGGCAGCTTGGCATCAGGATACCAATAGTGCGAGGTAAGCGCAATGGTGTCCTTTAAATGTATGCCTGTCGATACCAGTTTTCTCAAATCGATACAGTATGAGCACGATATGTACTGAGGTCAAGCATTTTTGCGATATCAATATTGTGACGTCATCGCGCAAGACATCCTACGACTTTACCAATTAAGGTAGAGTCCAGTCTCAAACGGACCATATCGTACACAAAAGGTCAAAGAAAGTGATTTTATGCAAGAAGTTAGAACACAGTAACGCATTTGGGATAAAAGAGAGAACCATTCAAAGAAGCTTGAATCTGTCGAAAACAGCACGGAACGTAGGCCTCTTCTACTTATTCCCATTTGGTCACTCGTGCAGTATCTTATGGTGGTCGCGCATTTTCATCGTGTGTGCCTGTGCTATCGAATGAACTGCCGTTCGACGTGAGGAATGCGCCATCTACACAAACATTTAAAGAGAGATAAGACTTTCTTATTTAATTCTTATATTTGAGTTGTCGCTGTACATCTATAGATTATATTGTTCTCTATTCTTTTGTAAAGAGCATTGAGATTTTGGATGTAATACGCTTTTAAAGAATTATTATTATTATTATTGTTATTATTGTTGTTGTTGTTGTTGTTGTTGTTGTTGTTGTTGTTGTCGTCATCATCATCGAAACAAGCGATACCTTTTCCGAGTATCGATACTCTTAAAACTTTTTCGGTATCGATGGTATCGAGTATTTGTTACCGACATCGTCCGGCCCTTAACCCTTTAAGCCCTGACAGTGACAAAAATAAAATTTCTCTTTACATTATCAATACTTGTTCAAGCATTCAGGTGATGAGAATAAAGAAATGATCACCAAGGATGACATGTCTTGATATTTAGACAAATTTTCCTTACTAGTTCCATAAGAAATGTATGGAGAACATCAAAGCTTAAAGGTTTAAGTGTCCATTGTAACGAGGGCTCCAACGTGTTTTTCTTTTCTCTCTCGTAGCCAACAAGATTGCAGTGGCAGAAAGTCTTTTACATATCTGCCGGTATGTACGTTCTTGGATGGATCACTTTTCTGTTGCTTGGTACTGGTAAACAACAGTCGTGGAATACGCCATATGAAGACCTGTTGGTTCCTATTGACATCCCTAGAGAACCGAGGGGACCTGTCATGGCCGACATTCTTTCAATAAACAGGTCTGATCCTCATTCGATAAACAGTTCTGATGCTCAGCCTTCAGATACCTCGCACACTGCAGCTGAATGCTAAGAACGACAATTTTGCACATTTACAGTCCACTTCACCTTGAATTTATCTGTGGTTGTCATTTGCCAAAGTAGACCACTTGGTAACCTCTCCTGGGCAACTATCGCATGATGATACGTAGTGTTGCGTGCTTAAGATACATAGTTACTGCGAACACTTAAAAATTGATTTTATATATGTGGAGGAAATTTCAGCAGTTTTCGAATTCACCGCGATAGACGTGTACTAAAATTCTGAAAATTAATTAACAGTTGTCTTAATTTTAAAACGATAAATTATCTGCCTAGAATAGGCACAACACAAAATGCAAGCTGTGCAAAAATTGAAAAATGGACATAATGATGACAGGCAAAAAAAGCTGTCCAGAGCTTAATATGTAAGCTAAGAAAAATTAACGAAAAGATAATTTCAGAATTTGTCTTATGTATTATGCTTTAGGTAGTTTAGAAATAGAATACGCTTTCCTTGTTTCCTTGTTTCCGTCAGAGTAAATACCTTGGGTTGAAGTTTTTAGTTCTCCCAAGCTTTCACGAGCGTTTCCATAACTCAGTGGAGAGAAGAGAAACAAGTTTTTATTTATTTATTTTTTTAATTAAGTGAATGGTCAAAATAACTTTGTATGTTTCCACGGTGTTTTTTTTTAACCAATCAGATCGCGTATAGTGTCTTGTGTCTTGTTTATTTCATAGAAATAATATATGAAAATTTGACAAGCTTTAATTAAATGTTTGTTGCTTTGTTTTGTTTGTTTGTTATTTGTGAACAAAGGTATTCCAGTCAGAGTTTCTTGTAAAACGTGGATGCACGGTGTTGTAGTGGTAAGCACGTCTGGCATTCCGTCCTGATTGGAACATCTTCGGGTGTTTCCAGGCTTCAATGACTTGTTCTGCGTTGTCATGTTTCCTTAGATAGGCTTAGATACAAACATCCGAATATTTTTTGAAATACTTAGAAAAATTCTAGATGTCAAAAAAGGGACATTTTAGGGAGTTTTAGTTCAAGCTCTAGGTGTTTTTTCAGTAGTTCTTGTCGTTTAGAGCTGTTTTACTCAATTTCGGCAGTTTCCCAATAAAAATTTCATCCTATGAGGCTTTTGGCAACCAGTACAAACAAAATAGCGGAACCCAAAGAGGGGTACTGTGGTTATGCTCAAGCTCTTTGTTATGTCGTGACCTGTGACAAATGCTGTGAAGCTGAAATACGATCACAATAACTAGAACGACTGTTCCATTTGAGTCAAAATTAAAATAATCGTAACAATTAGAGCAAGATATTTAGACAATTTTTCGGGATATTTAGAGATTTTTGTCGGATATTTGGAACATTTTCTGAGAATTCCCGGAAACATATTTAGACCATTTTCGAGATATTTGTATCTAAGCCTATCCTTGGACAAGAAACTTTACCCACGGTGCCAGGAACCAGCTCACTGCTCTTTATTTATTCTTATTAAAAAAAATTCCTTTCAGTCACAGAGTCAAGTCTCGATTCAGGTAGCGTACAAGACGTTCTAACTGTCCAGTCCGAAAAAGTCGAAAAGTCGGTAAGCACTCAGATGAAAGCAATTCAGTAGTACTTTCCTGTCTTCTATCTTTATCCGCAGTTCAAATATATATGAATTTCATATATTAATGTTCAGTACTTTCCTTTGTTGTTGTTTTTTTGTAATGTTTTGCAATTTTGTTTTGTTTGTTTGTTTGTTTGTTGTGTTTTCAGTTTTGATTTTTAACTCTTGTAGAGGTAAAAAGTCTTGTAACATGTCAGCCACTTGCTAGACCTTGAGCAATGTCTCTGAAAGATCAATTTACCCTAAGCCTGGCGTCGACCGAATAAGATACTACTCTTGGTTCTCAGGCTCCTCTCGGACGTTTTCACTGTTCAGTAGGCATGCCCGAATTGCGCCAGCGATACATTTGGTCCATATTTTGAAGCAGAAAAGGCTAAAAAGTGCGCATCTACTCGTCTTTGGCAATCGTGAACGCATAATTCTGTCCGTCACGACAGTGTTATTGAAAACCTCCACTGTTTTCTCCTGTCCACGCAAATGCAACAGACCTCCTTTTCAAAAGGTCTCCACTTTGACAGCGTTTTCGAAAACCTTCGTTTCCAGAAGGAAAAGATCTCCGATTTCATTGTCTTAGTCTCATGGCCGATAGGCAAAAACGTAAAAAGTATGTGACTTCAAATTGTGGACGGGGCATTTAGGCAACCAAAACGTTTTTTATTTTATTTTATTTCTTCGAAAATCGATTCAAACTTTACTTAAACTCCTTGTACCTTGGAAGTGGCATTTTTCTAAGAAATATTCGAATCTGATAGCTTTGTGGAGTTTTTCAGCTTTCTGACTGACCTGGCAGGGTCTAGTCTGTACGGAGCCGAAGCACGGCGGCTTTAAAAATCGTTTAAGCCTGGAAGCCTCACAGTCTCAGTCTGCACCGTGACGTACGCTTTTTCTTCTTGAAGTAATTCATTCGTCGCATTTCAGTGACCTCGAATGTATTTCAGTCCCGCCGGCCCAGATACCTCTATGAAATTGCTTTCATGATCAGACCAAACAGGCAACAATGGTAATGAGCAGTGAAAAGGACATTCAGTAGGGGCATCAACGTTCCAACTGAATAACAATAATTATTATAATAAACGTACGTTGATGATTTAAGCCTTTAAACATCATGACCGGCTGTTATTTTATCAAACGTCTGCTGTCGACCACCATTCGTGGTGGCTCAGGGAAAGCTCATTATCATCCTACAAGTCGACTTCGAGTCAATGTATTTGGCACTGTCGTGCAAACTAAGGAGCCTGTAAACTGTGAATGGAGAGAAAGTCATATTACAAAAAGATCGTGGAACTAAAACTGGTGATACGAAAGGTTCCCGGACTGCCGTGTGAAAACATCACACTGGGCTTTGTTGAATCGGCCACCTTCAAGATCCTGCGCCTGCAGACTTGTCAGCGGTACTCAGTGGGCGTTCTTTCAAAATGGCGACTCTTACGTCAGCCTTTTCTTCGCTGTTCAGACTACAAAGAACTGTCATTTTGAAAAACGATACAGTAAATACTGCTATTTCTGTTTGAGAGGAACGTGCGCTATAAAAAGTCTAGAACTGAACTCATGCAGTGTTTGTATGACGCAACCCTTTTAACTGGTTAACGTAAACAAACCAAAATCCCGTGAAACTTTAAACTTGTTGGTGGGTAGGTTCATAGGCTTAAATCGATTAATCCAAAAATGCCACGTTAAGGGGACGGCTAAGTCTTCGCTGTTGACCTCTTCGTGACATAAAAAAGTACTAATAATAACTCATGTTTGAAGGTTTCCAGACATACAATTAGATTGCAATTGGCCGGCCAAGTTTCACTTTCGAAAACTTCCCTGAACTTAAAATATACATTTGAATTCCCGAAAACCTACATCAGTATTCCAGATGATGTTCTGTTCTCAATGTACAATGAAAACCATATCTTCAGTTAAGTACTTTTTTTGTCTCGTTCTCTCTCTCTCTTTTTCTAAGAACAACAAATTCAACAGCCATTCTTTAGCCATCAACACGATAAGGTCAATAACTCTAGCCCGTGCCAGTTTTTATTCCGGCCAGGTTCCTGATCACATCCGTGAAACAGTAATCTGACAGTATATTCTGTTTGTAGTTTCCGATCTTCGAGAGCTTCACTGAAAACAAGGCTTATTATAATCGAGTTGGCTACAAAAATATAAAAAGACGGATTTCTGTTAGTGCTCTTAGGTTGAGCCGCGTTAATATATCGAAGTCCTCAAGTCAAAAAGAAAAGAGGTAAGTTTTTAGTCAGTTCCACAGACATAGCTAAAAAAGACGTTTGTATAATGTAAGCTTTTTAAAATGACTTAATATGCCTTGGTCGCTCTGTCGCAACCTCCAGTATCTTGCTGTTAATTCCTTACAGAGTCAGACTTGCTTTGTCAAATCTTGCTTCGTATGCCATACAGTTTCAACCAAGCTACAACTTTTAAAACTTTGCTCATCGTCAAAGAGCTACGCATTTTCGACAGTGTTTCTCTTGATATCTTTGCAATCATGGGATTGCGCAAAGTTTTCAGAGAACGTCACCGATAAGGTCGATAAGGAGCTCGCGCTCGCCTTTTCAAAAATTTCTTAACAAAAACTCTTTTTTTTCAACGTTCAGTTAAGGCACTCCTCGGAACTCTTGTGAAACCGACCATTTTTAATGTGGGCATTGACTGGACACGATAGAGAAGTTTTTCCACTTATAACATCCAATCTTTTTCCCGGTTAGAACTGGGTTCTATTCTCAGTGTAATTCGACATAAATAGCAACAAATAGCTTACTTATCTCAAGACACTTTCAGTTTAAACTCCTTTTTTAATAATTATTAGTTGTTACTTTCAAAGAAAGAGGGCAGCAAGTGCGATTTTGAACTTCTTCTAAACCTTTTCGTGAAAAAAAAAATGAAAGGATATTTGTTTTTTTGTTTTGTTTTGTTTTTTAAATGAAACGGTCAAGTTCTCCACGGAGTGACGGTGATCTTATAATAAAACTTAAAGAATAAGCAACTTCAACTATATTCATAAATCTTGACAAAAAACATAGCCCTCTACCATTTCAGAGCATCTCTTTTCTGTTTTTCTGCAGTTTCACCAGCAGTATTTAAAGGCCTTATTGTATTGTGAAAATAGCGGGACGATCAAGCCTTAATTAAATCTGCCTCAAGATAAATTACGACATTTTCCTTTAGGCAGACCACTTACCTTCGCACAGTTAACTCGACTGAAATTTCCAAGAAAGGGTATTAACAATGTCATGTCAATTGCGAAGACGTGATGAGCTCTATTAAGAAACATCTGATTACAAATTAAAGCCGGAAACAAGATTGATTTAAGACTGATAATAAAAATCCCTTTAATGAAATCATATCCTCACGTAGGAATAAAAATAAGTTTAGGCGCCGATCATGGTAGTTGCTCAGTTACGTCACAAGACATATAGCTCTGACTTTCGTGCATAATAATAGAGAATAGCAGCTTATTCGAGATTGTTTTAAAACTAAGTACCTTAAAAAGGTGATTGAGAAGGTAGCCCTGTGTGAAGGATCACCTAACACATACCATGAGCAATAAAAATAATCGCCCTTTTTATTGAAAAGCCAAGTTAGAAACCACAGTCTTCTCAAATAACTGCAAGCACTCATTTACATACATACCATAAGCAATAAATATTCACGCCCTTTTTCACTGAAAACCCAAGTTGGAAACCACAGTGAACATATACTGACCTACATGCAGTCATGACAAGTGTAATGCTAGAATAGTCACCAACCCTAAATCAAAATGTAAAACAAAGAGGCTTCTGTTCACTGTTTGCCATTCATGAGAATGAAATTGTTTAGTGACAAATGGTCTTTCGTCTTGACTTTGTCGACATTGATCAGATCAATGTCACTCGTATTTTTGTGCTATTTCACTCCCCTTGCATATTTAGAGGTTAGCATTTTTTTAAAGAAAAAACAAACAAACAAACTCCTCACGTCCTGAGCATTTTTTTTTTTTACTTTCACACCCTAGTGACCCATATTTGTATTATCAGTGTATACCACACAGCTGAATAGTGTTTCTCGCGCAATCTGATTGGCTACTTTTAAAAACTCGGGATGGCATTTGTTATTCACCACCGGGCGAAGCAGCGGTCGCTTCGCCCGTTTTTGCATCGCCTATTTATCAGAACAGTCACAACTTTCTGGCGCTGACTCAGTTTTAACTTGTGCGGTTTATGCTAAGACAATTATATACCTCAGTCAGAGTGTCGGCGAATGGTGGTGGATATTATCCACCTTCTCACTTCGGTGAATTAATGTTTTCAATATTCTTGAAAAGACCAGAAAATAATCCCTTGCTATTGGCTGCGTTTTATAGAAATCTTTGCTACAGGTAGCCTGAAATCCCCCGATCGATCAGATTTTGTGCTTGATATTATTACTGACTAGTTGATTAGTATTTTACGTTATCCTGACACTATTGAAACAAAAGTCCATACATGTCCACACGGTACGCAACTAAGTACACTTGACATATTTAAATTGTAAAATAAAAATTAAAAGAACGAGTTAGGCATGTAGTTCCTGAGCTGAAAGATAATTTTTCTTTCATGTTTAGCCTCTTTTCTGGACCGATGGAAGCTCTTTCGCTTTCCTAATAGCACTGCTTGGAACTTCCGACAATTGATTGGCATGTAAGCTGATAAAAATCATATTTATTTGTTTAATCCTTTTTAACTTCCGACAAAAAAGCCAGCACGTTTTGGTAAGTGTTTCGTTTGTAATTAGAAACTTAAGTTGATTTTCTGTAACTTGTTTATAAATGCATTTCCTGAACCGGAAATTCCGAACCCTGTTGGTCCTGTCTAGAAAAGACGCCTGTTTGCGATGAAACTAAAGCGGTAAAACGACTTTAGTTTGTTTCCACGTACCAAAAAGCAATTACTAGCAAAATTAAAATGCATTTGTTGCTGTAATAGCTATGCCATTCATGGCTTTGCTATTTTGACCACCACAGCTCTATAAAAAGCAAAAATGATTCAGTACGGGTAGTATAGGTCGGGAATACGTTAACCTGCGATCAGGCCGAATTTTAGCATCGCTCTCATATTCTCTTATGTTGGTCGCTCGCTAAAATAGGGCCTGATACAATCTCTCACAAGAGTTCGTGTCGGCGGCCAAATTTTGGCGGCGGGAATCTCGCAATCTGATTGGCCCTTTAACAATAGAGCTGTCAACGGAAGTAAATTGTCTACGAGATTTCGATCCGACCGCCATCGCCAAGGGACAACCAAGGAACAAGTCTGCCGAAATAAAATGTGTTGCTCTAATAAATTCTCGTCGTTCTAGGAGAATTGTCACCATTTCTTTCTCTCCTGAAAATGGCGTTCGGTTTGACGCAAGCTGTCTCTCACCTGGAGCAGAGAAGTACAGCAACAGTGAAGTATGTATTCCGTTTTATCGCATCGTGTC
>Ga0126336_10002846_pt1 | contig 10061 bp, 3 predicted proteins | sample SidCmetagenome_FD_92530 | JGI IMG/M metagenome (GOLD analysis project Ga0126336, IMG submission 92530) | Coral microbial communities from El Islote,Puerto Morelos, Mexico - Siderastrea C C metagenome | ecosystem: Host-associated > Invertebrates > Cnidaria > Coral | place: El Islote,Puerto...
AGACCTTAAATAAAAAGTTCCAACTCAAAGAATCGAAAGCCTTCTCGAAATCGATGGTGACCATGAGTCCGGGGAGATTGCGTAATTTTGTGTAATCCATAATGTCGCCTATAGTTCGAACTGCATCAAAAATGTTCCTTCCCTTTACATATGCGCACTGATCAGCACTGATTAAATCTGAGAGAACTTTTTCGAGTCTTAATGTTATTGCTTTAGATGCGATCTTCACACCAACATTTAGCAGAGAATTCGAAATAGGTCTCCAGTTGGTGATATATCTTTTATCGTTACTTTTCTTCTCAATCAGTTTAATAATGCCTTGTTTTTGTGAATTCGCGAGTTCTCCATTTTCAAAGGAGCAGTTTAAAGAGTCGACTAAAAGGTGACCCAGGGTTGGCCAAAAGGCTTTATAAAATCCCACTGTCAACCCATCGTTACCTAGAGACTTTCCGTTGCGAAATGTTTGCAGAGCTTTGAAGCACTCTGAGTTTGTAAGAGCGCCTTCACAGTTATTCTTGGAGTCTTCACTAAGAATTGGCAGGAGACAGTGGTCAAGAAATGCGTCACTTAAAACGTGATGGTTGGGCAGGTCGCGTTAGAGTACAATTCCCTGTAAAAATCGTGCAAACCGGACAATATTAATTTAGGATTGGTAATTAATTTACCATGTTTATCAACAATTCTGCGGACACATGAATTGCTCATCTTTCGGCTTTCTAGATTTAGAAAGTATTTGTTATTTTTCTCACCATATTCATACCAATTGACTCTAGACCGCATAGCGTGGCCTTCGGTAATATAGTCGTACAGAGAATTATATTCGCATGTAATCGTTTCAAGCTCTATACAGTTGTCCTCCGTCGGATTAGCATCAAAAATTTCTTGGCGTTCTTTTAATTTCTCTTCAATTTCACAAAGACGGCTTCTCCTTTCTCGTGCCTTTGTTTTACTATATTTCATTGTTAATTGTCTTATTTTATATTTAATTGAATCCCACAAAAGGCTTTTATCTAAGACTTCTTTAAATTCCGTTAACCACAAGGGAACGTTATATAACAAGAAAAGAGAGAAACTGCATTCTGATCCAAATTTGACGAACGGTGCAAACTAATATCTAAATACTACTATTATTACAATAAGAGACTGTTTTTTTCCCTGTGAATTGTTTCCGTTTGCTTTTTGAAACCCGATATAGCGCAATTGATGATTGTTTACCGCTGTTTTGCAGAATTAAGTTCGACTAGTTAAGGTCGACGTCTGAATCAACTGTCGAACTTAATTATTTGGGTCGACCCAAATAGCAATTAGGTTCGGTACATGTAAAGTTCGACGTTTGAACCGGGCCTAAAGCAAAAGTAAATCACAATGAATACCTATACATTTCTCTGGAAGAGTACGCTTATAAGACAAATAAAACAGACTTTATTTATTCTTCTCCGATGAAAGCAACAAGGACAATGTCAGCCGTCATTAAATTGTTCTTGTCCCCAAATGCCAAAGCCTTGTGCTTCATTACCAGAAGGTACCAAAGACTGAAGCAACTTTGCTAATTGCACTCAAATATGTGGTAACACTGTCGACTGTTCGGGCTGATTATTTCACCGATGTTTTGACAGGGGTTAACAAAACCGTTAACTCTTCATTAAACTGGTCAAGTCCAATGTGTTAGCGCCATTTACCGCACTCAAGAGTTACGTGTGTAACAAAGACCAAAAGCCAACTAGAAAATCACAATGACCTGCTTATGACAAGTTTAAGACCTACTTAACCAGGTCTAACTCGACCCTTTTGCCGAGGCTACAGAGTGTTGCCAAGAAACTGAACGAAAAGGGCACAGGACACCCAGGAGTATTCAACGAGGTAAAAATGAGGACATCGACAACAATTCACGTTCTCCGATCGGCAGGATACCTGCTAGCGGAGGGCAAGTCCAGTTAACATCGCGAAACAGTTGAATGCAAGTATGGACAAACATATGTTTTCCCATCCCTTTTAACAGATTGTTAAATATTGCAATTTGGTAAGAGAGAAATCTATAAAGTACTAACAAACTGAATTTGTGGTTTCACTATTCCTTGAACTGACATGGCTGCAATAAGAACAATTACTGCCACTTGGTATTTCCGTTTGTCACAAAGAAAACCAAACAACTAAAGCACAAAAAAGAAAACATTAAATAAAACGTTTAGGATATCTAACTAACATAAAAAAATATACACTAAAAATAACCTTAATAGTGAGTAACTATAATAGTGAGTAACTTAAGTTCTAACTAGAACTAAGATTTAATAACCGGGATAATGCTGAAAGCATTTTTCGTTTGAAATTCTGAAAAATTATCATGTAAAACATATTGCAAAAAAGTGCCACAGTAGAAGATTTTTGGTAGCGTTCATTTAAATTCTCACGTTGAAATCCAATCCAACGCTTGCGATTTCACCCAGGTAGTCTCTCTCAGGGAGATTCAACTGTTTGAAACTCTTTTCCTGGCTTTTCCCCCAGGAGGCAACTTTAAACCCGCTCCTTATGAGACTATGCCAGCAACAACTGGAGTCCATGCGTCAACAACATCACGTGCTTATCAACAAGCATCAGAATCCTATCGACTCTGCTAAACCCACGTAGTGATGAATTTTTTTGAGAATCTGTTCGGTTTTGCAATTTTTGCCTTATCAAAATTCCACGCTTTTACATTAATGGCGAAAACACTCTGATGTCGCGAAAGTCTATGGCAATGAGGTATTCCAACAGAGTAATCTTGCGATCTTTTTTGACCAAGTTAGTTTGTATTTACAAGTTGTCGGGGTGGGGGAGTGCCTCCCCATACCCACTCATTTGCAACTGGGACTAGTCTGGTTCTTCTTTGGGCTTTGCCACAACAGAATACATGAAAAATCAGTTCCCAACAGGAAAACAATTCTGTCTATTGCAAGTAAACCGAAAACTTCTTAAGCAAATCCCACTCTGTATATTCCAAACTCTGTCTATTCCAAATGGTGAATCAAAACCTTCCCAGACAGAAAAAGACTGCCTATTTCAAGAAAATCGTGCACCATATATTCGCTTCGTAGTGGCTGGTTGTTTTTGTAGGGAGAACAAGGAACTGGAGGAAGTCAAACAGTCGCTTGGAAACCTTCTAAAGGAACTGGAGCAAATCAAAGCCACACTCTCGGTGCATATAGATGTACGTTAAGATCTCATTTACATGAAATTGTTCTGAGATAAAATTGTTGTTGCTGTCCTGCATTATGACACCATTTACCTGTGCGTCCTTTGCTGATTGAACCAAGACGCCGATTTTATAACATTGAAAGGAGGAAATTGTTGTCTGTGATGCGCAGATTGAAATAGTAGTAGAGCATTGCACGGCCATTTCTTTTACCTTGAATCTTCTCTAAAGGATGCATGCGTGAAGCGAGGGATTGTTTATTGATTTGTGGTGATACACTAATAAATTGTAACTGTTAAGATTGTACTGACCGTCGCTTTTACATTGTTGGGATGGCCAGACTGTGCCATTATCGCCGTTAAAAGCTGCCGCACAAGAGGGAATTGTACGTCAAAACACAGAATTTGCGGAATTCGTTTCCAAGTTGAACGAAAAGAAAAAATAATTGAGAAACGCTTTAGGGAACTTAGAAGAACAAATCGCTCAATACAGACAACGAAAACGAGCAAATGAACAGGTAAAACGTGCAGCCATTTTGTATGAACTAAAAATTTATATTAGTTCGATATCCCGGGAGGGTGGTACTCCCTTATGTGGCTAATATGGAGACGTGCCAGTGGATAGGGTATGGTTTTTTGACTTCTCTGCCCTGAACCGGGTGGGCAATTTAACTAATTTTTATGCGAGTTTTTCCTAAACAGGATCTGAACTTGACCTAACTAGGGTATTGTCAGTACGATTGTCATCGTTAAATATGGCTTGTATAGTATTTCGCAGTCGTAGATCGGAGACGTCTGCCGGTCTTTGAAACCCTTAAAAATTGTGTAAAACAAGATTGTGTGTATTTTGTAAACAGGGACCTAAAATAGAGGGTATCGTCGTACAAAAAGTTGATATTTTAGTGCTTTTTTGTCCTAAACAGGAACAGGGTTTCAAACCCTCAGTGCCACCCCTATACCAAACATGGGTCAAGTGCCCCCTCCCCCTCTCATGGTTCAATGTATGGTTAGTTTCCTGTTACTCACACTTATTCCTTACTTTATATCCAAGTTAAGAACATACTAGCTAAGCGGAAACCTTAAGTCACGTGAAATAGTCTAACGTTTGAGTTTAATGGACAAAATCCTTACGAAAACTGTTGGAGGTACTTTCCTGTGATGGTGTTTGGTATTATATTCTCTCACGTGAAAATTTAAGGAAAAGGTTAGGAGAAGCTAGTGTTTTAAAATGACAAACCTGGCGTGTGTTGTCGATAAAAGAAAAGCCTAACAGAATTCTCCCTGCTTTCTTTTTCCAGAACTCGCGTCTGACGAGGGAGCATGCCGACTTTGTGCTGAATGTTACGCGAAATGTGGGCCCAAGAAAGAGAAGGAATTCCAACAGGCTTTGAGTGCAGCGCAAGCGGAGCTATCTCGTGTCAGAGAAGAATTGAGCAAAGAACCTGCTGTTCGCGTACCGGTCAGCGGCCATGAATCCGACACAGACGAGATCACGTGGCCTCGAGTTAAGGTGGGTTGGTGTACTTGTAAAGATGGAGACCAAAGTTCTGGTGAATTGTTGTCACATAGTAAAATTTAAATTTCGTGAACTGAAACTCTTAAACATAATTGCCTTAATTTACTTAAATGGGCCTTTTTGTGTAACTTGGTCACATGGTGCAAAATCCGCAATGCTATATGGCAAATGACGCAGCGAAACATAAAAAGATAAAGAGATGATGGCCATCTAGAAGTTGATTTCGTTTGGTGTCCAGGTGGGCCATCCAGCACAGGAGTTTGTGCCGTGTGGCCAAGTCTTGCCAAGGGCACATTTCTTTAGGCCAATTTTAAGGGGAGAATCTCTTTCTAGCTGCTGGCTTCTGTAATCTATACTCATTCGTTCGTTCGTTCGTTCGTTCTTTCGTTCGTTCTTTCGTTCGTTCATTCGTTTGTTCTTTCATTCAATCGTTCGTCCGTTCGTTCGTTCGTTCGTTCGTTCGGTCAGTCAGTCAGTCAGTCAGTCAGTCGGTCAGTCGGTCAGTCGGTTGGTCGGTCAGTCAGTCAGTCAGTCAGTCAGTCAGTCAGTCAGCCGGCAGTCAGTTGGTCGGTCGGTCAGTCAGTCAGTCGGTCAGTCGATCAGTCGGTCGGTTGGTCGGTCAGTCAGTCAGTCAGTCATTAGTTCAGGTTACTGAGGAGTAGCGTATTGTAGATAACTTTAATTTGTTTTTCGTTTATTTTATCTGTGTGCCTATGTAAGGGCCTTCGCAGTGTCGCTTTTGCGAAGTACCTAAATAGGCGTAGATGTAGACTTTATTGCACTCACTGTGAAATTCAAAACCTAGTTAACGATCACATTTTTACTGCCGTCAATCATAATTTCATGGAAAATCAAAGAACCGTGAAAAACAGAATCCGACAAGATGGATGGAAATCCTCCAATCATAAGGCACCAACTTGACCTTTTGACCCCGTTGAGCCAACTTCTAAAGACGCGCTACAATGATTGGCGGCAGTGAAAAACGTAACCGTTGGTGTGTCTTGAACTTCAGAGTTTGCTTGTTATTGGAAGCCGCAACATTCCTTTTTCTCAAACGTTGTTTTTGCCGACTCTTAGGTTATTTGTTTCAGATCCTAAAGCTCTACAAACGCTTCATCAAAGCGGAAAGTTTCGGAAAAGCTCTCGTCTATCAGAAGAAATACCTCCTGTCATTACTAGGAGGCTTTCAAGACTGTGAGTCCACGACGCTCGCCATGATATCTCAGATGGGTGTGTACCCCACAAACGCAGACCGCTCCTATAGGCGAAGGGGTATTAGGACATTCCGAACTGTTGCGCGCGCCGTACTCATGGTACAGCGCATGAACTTTCTGGTAAACAAATCTAAACGCGTTTCCATCGAGGGATCGTGCGAGAGTACGAGTCGATCGCACGTAGTCAATGGGGGCGTCAGCAAACACACGGTTTATCAAGCCCCGGCTTCTAGCTGTCTTCCACGGTCGAGCAGCGATGTTGCTCATGCTGTGCCAACATTGAACTTGTATCAGAATGGTGGTGTTGCTGCATATACTGATAGATATTCGCCGAGAAGTGATCGACGAACTTACGAGAGACATGACATTGGTGTGAACGGAGATTTGGACTCTAAAAGTCGTTCTGTAAAACCGTCGACTACGGCGTCACGTCAAGTGACAGGTTTAGTCGCCGCGAAGATGTGCCCGTCGCTGATGATCCTTTATCGCATCGAAGTTTTCCCACGTCAAGCAGGTCACCAAGAACTTACTTCCCAACATCTTGGTCGGATTCTCGGGCAACGTCGGCTCCACGAGCCCGAGAACCGACAACGTCTGATTATACGCGAGTCTTAAAATCGCCACCAGTTAGAGACAGTGTAAACACAAGACGCGATTATAGCGATTCGATACCTCGACACTCGAGCTGCTTCGTCGCTGCGTCGTCGGGAACATTCGGGTTAGCGCACGCGTCGATACGATGGATGTATTGATCGTCCTTTATCGTCATCAGGTGCATCTTCAGAGGGATCTGTTCATGATGGAAGTGACAGTGCTGATCACTCACGTAATTTATAAATTCACAGACTGGAGTCCTTACAGAACAGTCTGGGAGCCATTAACAGAGGTAAGGTATACACGGCGTCGGTTTAATACAGTTAAGTCCCCTGCAAATGCGTGTATTTCGTTTGTCGTTAGTGAAACCGCCTTGAGATTGTGGTGCAGTATGTTGTTTTGCTCTGTGACAGGGTGCGTTGGGGTCTTGGAAAACCAGGAAAGTCATGAGTATTTGAATTTCATTTTCCAGGCCTGGAAAGTCATGTAAAATAAAGTTCATTGTACAAAATATATTCAATAGTTGTTCTTTTCTTAAATGAAAAAGTAAGAAGAGAACATTAGTGGGTCACAAAATGGAATCAGTTCTACGTTTTTGAAAACAAAATTCCAAAATTTAGGCCAAGAGGTCCTGGAAAATCCTGGGTCCAGTTGTACATTAATTCAGTCATACATTTATACATAGGCCTTGATTCCACTAGCGCTCGACACTGTTGTAACTACTTTGTTTTTGAAATCTCAAGTTACAACGTTGTAACAGCGTTGACAGCAAATGTCATTGTTTTTTGCCCGTGCTGAGGAGTTGAATATTCCCAAAAGGATTAAAACACAACAGAATTTGAGATAAAAGCGACCGCACTTGCAGCTTTGAGGTTTCGTTTTACAACGAGATTCGCGGCAGGATGGCGGTTAGACGCTTTTTTGACGGGTTTTATTTTTCATTTTCGTCCTGAATCTTCTTGTACGTAGAATATACATGTACCGCAAAGTCATTTTCCAGTAATTTTTTTACCCGTAGGAGAAATCTAAAACTACTAGAGCTTCGAATCCCAAGGGCACGAATACATTATAATTATCGCTGTCGTCCAGTTGATGGGGGTTTACCCTCAACTGCTGAGCCTTTGCATTTCAGCTCATGAACTTGCTCGTGCAATTTAGCTCGCGCAAATAGCTCGTGCACTTGCGGTAGCCTCCCTGCGAAATCTAGAAATGAGATTGGTCAGCGCTAGTTGGGTTAAGATTTACAACTTATAGACCATGCTTTTTACCTTTGTAAGCAGCGTTTTAATTCTATTTGAAAATTACCGCGTTACCGTAGTAACAAACAACGGCACTGACAACGAATGACAACCTCAAACTGTCAGGTTCCACTGGAAACGGCTAAACAACGTTGTAACTCCGTTGTAAACTTGCCAGATGAGTAGCAAACAATGGCGCTTACAACGACTCACAACCTCAAGGTGACCGTTTCCACTGTAAACGGTTAGACAACGTTGAAACTATGTTGTAAACTTGCCTAGTGGAACCACGGCCATACTCCTATACAGTATGAATAGCCTATTTCAACTTCTTTCATTTGTATCACAACACGAACGTGGTGTCGAAAAAAGACTTACAGTTTCTGCCCGAATTGCCTCACATCCACGTGAAAATGGTTATTGCATAGTATTGACTTACATTTTCACACAAGAATAAGAAAGCTTGATCTATTTTTGCCCTTTAGGTACTACAGCAAGTTCTCATCTGCCCAGAAGTCGACGATACTGATGATCCATCATGACGCCATCTACTGCTGCCAGCATTTCTTAGTTTATACTTCGCTTCGTGTCTTCATATTTGCTACGAAACATATCTACACTCGATCAGTATCTTAAGAAAAATAGTTGCATGAATATTACGCTTTCAAAAACAAAATGGTGAAAACAAACTCCAATAGCCAAGTATAAATGTTATCCCACAAGGTTGTCATTAACACGAAAATCGTACGTGCCAACAAAATAGAGGGCGTTCTATACAAAATCGAAGGAAGATAGCAGAAAGGGAATCGATTTCCCTGAAACATTGTGAATCCTTTAATTAGGTTGCCTATTCGTTTGGTAGTCTTTGGGTAGCGTACTCTTATTGCTTGCAACTCATGTGCACGCCGGCAAGACCTTGGGTAAAAAATTACATGTAAATACATCAGTTGTACGAGTGCATATGGGGGAATTAGTGCTCGCCTTCAGCACTCTAAAGTCTACTTGATAGTTATGATAACCATAGAAGTGAGTGCGCGGGAGTTTGCAGCGAAAAATTTCTATCGTTTAAAGTTTCGTTATGACCGAACTGAGTTTAACGCATAAGAGTAAGCTAAGAGCCGTAGCGTGATTTTTTGTCATTTTGATGAAAAAAAGATAAAAATAGATATAAAGGATTCACAATAAAACGGGCAAAGTTTCTGCACTTCTTGGAAGGTTTTCTGGTTCATCCCCTCTTCTCGACACTTATTGGTAATCGTGTTTATTATTGAAGTATTTATCTAGAGAGATATATTTAGAGTTTTTGTGTTATTTATGTAAAATGTACTATAGCAAAAATGTAGAGCATATTCTTTTTTAAATTTTTTTTGGTTCACATTCATGTTGTTTTTGTTACATTTCATAGGTTTTGTAGTGCATAAGATATTTTTGTATGCATAATTGTAACTAACGCCAGCATTTGAAAAAGTGACTTATTAACATTAAATTAAACTGAGAAGAGTTCTTTTGTGGTCTATTAAGAAGAAAAACACGCTCTCGAGACGGGGGTATGAGTTGTCTTCACTTTTGCTGAAGTGTATTCCTAGAATAGCCCATTTTATAAGAGTAGTAATGTGGGCTCATTGGGGCAAATTTCCGACGTTAATTTGCATACACACCCCCTGGTCTAATGTGTGATTGGTTATGGGTTGCGTAGTAACGGCAGGTGGAAACCGCTGACCAGTGGGAAAAAACGATCGCGGGCTCAGGCAACCGGAAGTCACATGGCCGGAACCGGAAGTGACGTCACCGGAAGTGGTTTAAACCGGAAGTCACGTGTTTTAGGATAAGAAACCGCTGAGCAGTAGGAAAAAAGGATCGTGGGCTCAGGATAGAGCAAAACCGCTGAGAAAACGCGGGCTCAAAGTCCAAAGTCCAATTTGAGCATCAGGGGTGTGATTGGTTATGGGGTTGCATAGTAACGGCAGGTGGAAACCGCTGACCAGTGGGAAAAAACGATCGCGGGCTCAGACAACCGGAAGTCACATGGCCGGAACCGGAAGTGACGTCACCGGAAGTGGTTTAAACCGGAAGTCACGTGTTTTAGGATGGGAAACCGCTGAGCAGTATGAAAAAGGATCGTGGGCTCAGGATAGAGCAAAACCGCTGAGAAACGCGGGCTCAAAGTCCAAAGTCCAAGTCAGGCAGCGGGGGTAGGTATAAAAAGACAACCACAGGGGTGAGGGGATAGTCATGAGTTTCTACATCACCCTCCTGAGTGATCAAGCGCAAGGCACGGGTCAAAAATTTACGGCTCGACTGCCTCGTTCCCATTATTTGGTGGAAGATGAT
>Ga0126336_10002847_pt1 | contig 10059 bp, 7 predicted proteins | sample SidCmetagenome_FD_92530 | JGI IMG/M metagenome (GOLD analysis project Ga0126336, IMG submission 92530) | Coral microbial communities from El Islote,Puerto Morelos, Mexico - Siderastrea C C metagenome | ecosystem: Host-associated > Invertebrates > Cnidaria > Coral | place: El Islote,Puerto...
AAGACAAATTTCGTCTTCAATCAAACACTGTTCACGCTTTTCAGAGTGAGATATGCCGTAATGACACCTTCAAACTTCTTTTGAAAGAGTTATTAACTAACAAAGGTGAAATTCTATCTTGGATATCCGTCATACCCTGCAAAAACCGAAAAAACGCTCGGGCGTATTACGTCAGAACAAGATATAAATCCGGTTCAAATTCCCCACCCTTTCAACGCAACGTTCAATTTCCCCCCTCCCTGGGCACGATGCACAGTCAAATGTCCGGGGTATGCCCGGGGGGGGGATGTTGAAGTTTCGAATTGATCGGCGCATTACCACGACACTGACAGAGCGTAATTACAACATTACACCAATTTTGCGTTAGATAACACCAAAATGGTGTAATCGAATCAGGATGGAACACCTTCTTGGTGTTTTTTTACACTAAGGCTGTGTAGCAAAAACCTTGCAGGGTTTTTTCAGGATTTAACACCGCTGGTATGTAATTTAACACTGCATCGTGTAAGTCAAACACGAACAAGGTGTAAAGCAACACCAAATGTCAATTACATTTTCTTGTCGGGCATCGATCAGGCAACTTACTAAAACGACTAGATAACCTCCACATATGACGTCTGGGCTGCAAAATCAGCTTACAATCAAATAGAATTTATTGTACAAGGTAGCTGAAAAGATAGGTTTGCTGTTTAGATTGGTGGATAGCTCAAAATAACAACCGTTTTATAAGATCTGAAAAAAATCCGTCATTTAATACAGTATAATACGAGGGACACTCTGATTATTTGTTTTCGTGAGCAGCGTTTAGCATAAGCCTGGAAAATAATAAGGGTTGCAGCGAAGATAGCAAATTGCCCCGGTGAGACAAGCTGAATGCAAGTTGCACTAGCAGTGGTGGACAGTGGATCACGCCACATTTTAGGGGAGTTTCATATGTATAATTTCTCTTTTCGGCAAGGATTGAAATAAATATTAATGGTCAGTGCAGATGATAGTTTCTTCCTTTTTTTACTTTTTTCATGAGCGGATTGTCTACTACTGCCCGACAGTTATTGCGGTCAGCGATGCCTCGCTGCTCTTGATGTGCTGTGCGCACGTTAGCACACAATGACGAGACGAGCACATGCTTCAAGCTTCAAGCGATTTTCGATTCTTGTGCCTGTCGTTCATTCCTAGTACATTCTGGTTTCTGGTATTGCCTGATGTCCTGCTTCTGCAATCCCGTCAAAAACACACGCCGTAAGTGACTTTATTTGGTAATTTTAGGTCAAAACGAGTGAATACAAACTTAGTACTAGCTCTGACAGCAGACAACAGTCATGAATGTCGTTAAGACATGCTTTGTTCAAATTGTATCTCAACTCTTAACCCCATAATTTAAATCTCCAAATGCCCATTTTCAAAATGCTTTTCTTGTGAGTAAAATGAAACAGTTCGATGAATGGTTTTTCGGGTGTTCGAAACGAGCGCCGTTTGCAGTCGGTCATGAATTTGATTGTTTATAAACGGTGGTTTTGTTGTATTTGAATAATGTGGTCCAAAATATCGCCAAACACAGTTAATGACCTTTACTAATGTGAGAAAAGTAGCCTAGTACGAAATACAGAATACAGATGGCCCAAACGTGTCAGTTTTAAGATGACAATTTGAATAATTTTATGAAAATTTGGCGGTACGAAAATTTATGCAGTTTTACCATTTTGGCGCCAAAAGTCGTTGAACACAATGTCTAGTCCGGAAGCCAAGACCCCAAAATTAGGGTTTCGTACAATGATCGGTCAGAAAAGGTTTGATAGCGGATTTTGATAGAATAAGACCTGCTGATCAATGTCAAGTAGTTTGTAGAGTTGAATTGTGGTATAGGTTACGAGTTAAGGGGGTATTTCTATACGTCACCCCTTAAATTCATGGAAACGAGGCTCACCTATTTGACCACTGACAATGCCTAAACTTAACGTTTATTATGACGGTAATCTTCAAATATGGTTACATCTTTACGATACGAATGCCAATCACCAGCAAAATATGGAAATTTAGGTCACGTGACTGAGCACGTGACAACCGAGAGGCCAAACATAGCCTTTTAGAGCTATGAATAGCATATTTAAACGTCTTCACTATCATAAATCTATGAATTGTCCATTGATATTCTGCTATTTTCTATGAACGGGTCGTACATTCAACAGTTTCAGCCAAATTCTAGCTTATTCAGCCTGAAACAATGAAATAATTACCATTTTTGTCCCATTTACGGGTCGACATGAAAACGAGGCTTAGTCAGGTAACTACTGTTTACGGCTGTATCTAAAGTTGTTTATGGAAAGAACTTCTGATATCGTTACCTCTCAATGATATAAGGCCCAGTCATACTCAAACAATCAAACTAAGGTCACGTGACCGAGCACGTGACCTTCGAGAGGCCAAAAATTCTATTTTAGCGGTAGAATCGCCCTCACTACCATGAACCTATAAATTATACGTGTTTGTATGTTATCTTACGAAATCTCTTATTTACAACACATTGTGGGTCAGTGGGATACATTTTGAGTCAAAAATATACAAAATTATAACAATTTTTGGCCTTTACGAGGACTGTGGAGCATGAAAGTGAGGCTTAATCATTTATCATGCTTTCTAATCTCGATTGTTGCTCTACAGAAAGTGAACCTCTTAAAAATGGAAGCCTTAAACATCAAACTATTTTACAGTTCAAGCGCTCTTCACTCCTCGTCGCTTTCTTCTGACTCACTGATGCAAGTCAGACCGTGCGGGTTCTTGCATGCTTCATCGTCTGCCATGCAGTAGCATCCTTCTGTGCAAGCAAGTCCTGTGTTGTTACAGGAGCGGTTTCGCAAGCAGGCAGACGTCTTGCACTTGCAAGTCGTCAGCTCGAGAAGGCTTTCAGGTACTGGTGCTTTTGTGATTAACAATGGTGCAAGAAGCTTCCCCCACCCATCCATGACCCTCTGGTGATTCAAGATCTTGCATCGCTTCAAGAGCATGCCTCCACACGAATGCCTGGTAGTTTGACCGCTTTGGATGTTGAAGCAGACAATCAGACGTCGGTGGAAGCATTTCGTTTTTCTGCTTTTTCAGTCAGAACATGAGGTAACGTAGCTCATCTGCGGTGCTTGTCTTCTTGGATGCTGTATATAGGCTGTAGACATAGGCTTCGCACTTGTCAGCTGTGGTTACGTTCAACTCTTGTTCCTCTCCGAGAAGAGACAGACTATCTTGGTGGTCACTACTACGACAGAAACTATCCCACGCCTTTTTCTTCCCGATACCCGCCAAAGAGCTGGTCAAAGCACAGCCTCTGATTGCATGGAGTCCAGGGAGAGAACTACACATCTTTTCACCATGAGCATGAGCGATGTCATGCACTGGAATCAAACGGTGTCGATCTTTCAAACCGGTGCGAAACCACAATTCTGGGCAGTCCAAACTTCTGAAGTGGCTAACGCTTAGGACGAGGACATCAGTCTCTGGCGACTGGATAACGAGTCGTCTATCTGCCCGTGCTGCGTGGTTGGCATGCAAGATCATCCTGGTATCAGCCTCTTCATGGTTTGATCTGAGTGCTTGGACCTCCCTGCACTGACCTCTTGTCACAGTCACGGCTTTCTCACCGTCTCTGAAGCCACCCCCGATCACATGCTCCTTCTGTGGGGGGGAGCTGGTCTTGACCGAGTCTGCAGAGCGCAGCTGACATGAAATCGCACAGCTTTACCTGGTGTTAAAAATATGTAACAAAAAATCTGAACATCTGAATCTATAATGAAAGCTCAAACTCAGATCAAACGCAAAAAAATGTCGATTACAACTTCAAACTGCCGGTAACGAAACAGGAAGCCAGTGTTAAGAGTAAAACTTGTTAAATTAAGTAATTTAAGCCATACCTTACTCTTAGGATTGGCGATGTACTTTCCCCATTGCCTGGGTACTGGAGTGGCAGGACCTCCGATCTGCACCTCGAGACCAACGGATGTTCCCCGTCGTTGACGCTTGCCTCCTTTAATGGAGTTCTCCCAGTATTGGTCGAAGACCACGTGGACTTGCACACAGCTGTTGGAAAAGAGCGGGGCACTGAAGATGTTGTAGTACTTTCCGGAAAACTCACCAAAGGTACTTGCTCCGGCAGACTTGGACATCTGTATGACAGCCATGCCGTCGATGATTACAACAGTTGGATTTGGTGATGCTGTAAGTTGCTGAACCACGTTAACGTCTTTCTCCAGAACAGAGCATAGGACGCTCTTTGCCCCTTTTCTAAGACTTCCGTCTGCGTTTGCAAGTGAATAAGGGACTGGAGACAGTTCAAAGCTCAACACCTCTTTCAGGCAGATCTGACGCGTGTTTGATACGATTAGGAACCTGCCAAACAAGTCCCTGTCCGCGTTAACAGTGACTAACATGTCGCTGGCTTTGACGTGGATCTTCTTATTTGTGCTGCTGAACGTCTTGATCTTCATATTGGGAATCGGTTCCCAGAAACCCACGGCGTTGCTATTCATACGCTTCTCGACGAAGGCATTCATTTGCTGCCGGCCTTTCTCGGTACCGCGGACAAGGTTCTGGGCCACATCTTCCGGCAGAACTACTCCGGTAGCAATATTGAGAAGCGCATCCGAATCGTGAGTAAAAGGATCTGTCATCAAGCCTGAAGAAAAACAACCCATCATCTTCTTTACGTCTTCCTCGTCTCATTTGACTCTCCTTGCAGCTGCTTCCTTGTGCGATGCTTGTTCGCCATCTTGGAGCCCGTGCATGGCCTTCAGAGCTGGAGTAATAGACGCTCACTCGTGGATAGTTAAAAACCACCGTTCAAAAGCCGACGGGCTCTGCGATATGCCAATCACTTCTCCACGTGACTTTGATTCGGCGTTGATCGACTGTTCCAGGGCCATGTCGGTAGAAACTTGGGAAAAGGGCTGTCCTGAACGACTTATGGTATGATTCCCTGCTGCAAACTCGTTGTAGACATCAGGTTGTGTTAGTTCCAATTGCTGCATGTCGGCGAGATAAACAGGTAAGTAACGAGCATTATTCTGCCTGTCCATAGAAAAGAAATGAGGTAACATGGCTGCGATGCTGGATAGAGGCAACTTCCAGTACCCGGTTCTCTCTGCCTTTAGAAACTGTAAAAGGGAAGTGACCATGGAACCGTACTCATCCCAAAATGCGAAGAGCATGGACCTTGCTCGATTCTCCGATTTAAAGACCCCGAATAGAGACATCAATTCCGTCAGATCTGCTTCTATCTTTCTCACACTCTCGCGCGCGTTATCCTTCCCGTTCTCCACCGCTCGAATGCAATCCGCAATCTTACTTAATACGGGTTCTTCTGGGATCTTCTTATCCTGTGACTCATACCAGACAACAAACACATTCCAAATGAGACGGAAGAACACTTCCAGACCGGGCTTGTGTGCCCTAATTCCTCGGTTGTAAGATTTCCCCTTCATATAAAGCGGACGTCGAACCAGCAGCGTATACACCTGACTCAATCAGGAGATCATCAAGTCCAGAATCAGCAAACTTCTTTCCTAGCAGGGACAGAAAGTTCAGAGCAATGTGAAATCCGCCCATGCGTACCACTACGTTAGAGAACTCGTCAGGAAATCTCCACTGATTCCTTTGCCCTGCTATATATTGCAAGGTCAAAGGCTATCACAGTGTCGGCTAGGCCCATCGCGGCACTTATCTTCTGTGCTTGTTTCAGTACTGTGTAGATGGTAGAATAGTCATTGGATGATCCATTGATCATTGGACAGTAGCCTATATTGCTGATTATGGGCATCTCGGGATAGAGAATAGCGTTGAATCCTGCCCAGCTGGGAATCGCTTGCTTGTCTAATACTTCTGCAATGACAGCTTCTCCAAATTTCTTGGGACAAAGTCGAAGAAGAGCCCAGATGAAATCAGCGTTACGAGCGGTGCGTATTTCATCGTTCCTTTCCTTGTACCACTCCATGTTAACAGAACCAACGTGATCGGTAACAACTGATCGTCTTCCTGGAACAGGACACTCTTCAATGTCGTACACGGTGCCGGTTGCCTGTAATGAACGCCACTTGGCTCTCTGTTCTACCAGATTGGGGGGTGGATCTGGACCAAACGTTTTATTCTGATAGATCACCATTGTAGTGGCATGCGTAGTATTCTTGCCGTCCATTGTCTCCTCATTCAAATCATTATTATCGGTGGCAATCTGAACAAATGCACCAGGCTTGATGTTAGTTGGTATTACAGTCCCAAACTCTTCTACCTTAGCAAGAATGTCCCCTACAATACTCGTATTCACTGCACGCATTTCATCGTAGGAAACACAATGTCCCATTCTGTTCAGCAGTTCGATAAGGCGCTTGGATGATGTGAGATGGTGAACGCACATAGCCAGACTCGTATGCTTAGGAAGCTTAACACGTCCCTTTGTATTCATATCTTGTGCGATGCTAAGGATTTGTCGTTCGTCTTCCATGTTTGTAGACTGGCTCAGCGCATCGGATGGTCTACTGCGCTTATCCACTGTGACAGGCAGTCTGGAATGAGTTGTCTGGCGGTCTCCATACTGACATCTTGAGTGTTAAGAGGTTTGGTCGGAATGCCTGTGCATTTTTTTATCTCTTGTTTGATTAAGCCTGCAACGCGATGTATTTCACTGGACTGTAGTGTTTCGTCGTTAACGGTTACGTTTCCATTCGCAGGGGACTGAAATACTGCCCATGCGTTAAGAATATCCTGTATATTAACGCTACTCGAGTAAACCAGGTCAGACTTACTCCGGTCGGCTGGTTGATGGAATACAATCGCACTGGAGAAATGCCTCTGCAAGCGTATCTCGAGATTTTGGGTGGTGTAGCTTTCTGGATTAGCGGCGCCTTTCTGTGTGAGAATATCCCGATATTTGCCTAATAGTGACATCATATCGTATGCTCTACCTTGTTCGATACGAGTGACTGGAACAATTACAAGTTGTTGGAAAGCCTATCGTGGGGTGAATCTACGGTTTCTCCCTTGGCGAGGCAAAGCGTACTTTTCTTACTGACAAATGTCACGAAACAGTTCTTATGATACTTAGCCTCCGCTGCGATAAGGTCTCCGTTTACGCCATTCAAAATGTGTAACATGGAGCTATCTCCTTTTCTTTCTGCCTCTAATCGGATACTTTGACAGGCCTCGAATGTGCACACATTAGTAAGATCTCTACTCTTTTTCTAAGTCTTGTTATTACATATCAAACACTTAGACCAATCCACCAGGGCCATCCCTGACCGAAATGCCCTACTAGAGACGACGCCATCTTCGTCTTGTCGGCTTGTCTGCTTTAAAGGATCACTAGGAGTTGTATACCGAACATTTTGCTCGCTTGTATATGATGCATAACAATTTGAGTGCCAAAGTACTCCGGTGTCGGCATTATAATTCGCAAACCTTGCCCGCACTTCCTCATCACGACGTTGCTCAGACGCTCTGATCGCTTTTTCAATAGACGATTCCTTTCCTTTTCTTAATGGTTCGCCTGGGCAGTCAGCCTAACAAATAACACATATTTCGCTATCGAAGATTACCTTTCGTTTCTTTGGTTTTGGAGGTAATGGAATGGCGAAGCTGTCGAGGAATGAATTTCTATCTTCACTAGCCATTCTTCAGTCTAGTAACGAATTACATAAATTAGTGATATATGTAAGAAAATTAAAGGCAAATATGAATAAGAATTTAAAAGTCTATAAAAATAACATGGCGAGCAAATCTAAACATTGTTTAAAGTTGTGTCCTCTCGAGAATCGTTCACACCCTAAATGTGACTAACACACGTTAGAAAAGAAGTGCAAAAGTATTGATTTGTTGGCTAATAAAGGTTTCAATTAGGCTAAGCTAGATATAGATATTAGATAAAAGTAATTACAGAGATTGCAGAGTACCGACCATGGAGGCCGCCATGTTGCATGATATAGCCTCGTTTTGGAAATTCTTGAAAACGAGGCTACAGCCTCGATTTGGTTCCCCGCGAAAACGAGAATACTCGTTACAATGAGCAACCGCACTCCAGTTGAGAAACGGCTAAAGGGTAAAATTTCTCGCCACGAAATCTTTTCTTTTATTTGAAAATCAAACTGACAAATCTAATATAGATGGCTATAAACGATAAGACAAAAGCTCTGGCAATAGTGTACATGTAGTTGAAAAGTTTGGAGTAGCCATAAATTACAATTAATTGCAATCTGGTCATTTACCGAAGGAGACTTCCTGTACAATAAAACCTATTGTAAAAACCTATATTTGAAACAAATTTGAGAGCGGACAAATAATCGAGTCACCTCATGAAGGCCAAACATTTTTCTAATCTCGTGTATTTTAGCCTCAAAATGTATCCCACTGACCTACAATGTGGTGTAAATAAGAAATTTTGTAAGATAATTTCTTACAAAAGAAAAGAATTTCTGAAGGACACAGTGTGCCTTGCATAGTTGTGTGAAGTAGTTTTGCGCTTTTAACCAGCTCCAGTGTTGAGTGGCTTTTGCCCGCTCATTACTTGGACTGTGCTCCTCCAAAGATGGTGATTGTTTATCAGAATTTGTTAAAGCAACACAGAAAAATTCAGAATAGAAAGGTTAACTGACACATCTTTTACTTTCACTTTTAAATTTTGAATTCAATGTCACCCTCTCGTTGAAGGAAACAGTGTGCCTTGTATAGTTGTGTGAAGTGGTTTTCCGCTTTTAACCAGCTCCAATGTTGAGTGGCTTCTGTCCGCTCATAGTCATTACTTGGACCGTGCTCCTTCAAAGATGGTGATTATTTATCAGAATTTGTCAGAGTGGAACAGAAAAAATGAGAATAGAAAAATCAATCGACAAATCTTTTACTTTCTCTTTTCATTTTGGATTTAATGTCACCCTCTCTCTGAAGGACACAGTGTGCCTTGCATAGTTGTGTAAAGTGGTTTTCCACTTTCAACTAACTCCAATGTTGAGTGACTGCTACGCGCTCATTACTTGGACTGTGCTTCTTCAAAGATAGTGATTATTTATCAGAATTTGCCAAAACAGGACAGAGAAACTTAACTCACAAATCTTGCAAGGGGGGAAAAGACAGTACAATAGCATTGCCATTTTTTTTTCCATGAAAGTAGCAGAGGGTCAGATTTGTACTGTAGTAGAGTCCTGGCCCTCATTACCTACATGAACAGTTGTAAACAGGAACAGACTGAGTGATACATCCAACTTACTGAATAATATACACAAGTGACCAAACACATCTGACAAAGCATTGGTCGCTCTGTTGATTTCGTTCTTTTGTTTCATGAAGCAAAGAATTTAATTGGTTTCCTTTGTTTAGGTTTTTAACAAAAGAAAACAGAAGATGGGTGCCTCGTTTCTTGGCCTTTTCTGAAAACTAAGCATAAACCGGCAGAAAAAAAAAGCAGGGCATGTTCTCTGAATAAATTGAAGCCCACATGCAAAAATTCAGGCACTTTCAAGCTAAAAAAATTGACCAAGAAAATCTCTTAGGGGACTTTCCACTAGCCTCTTCAAATGTTGTTTACATAAAGAGTGGTCCAAAACTGACTGGGTGATACACACAACTGACCAGCATACCACTCAGTAAGTCATGTTATCACTCACTGAATTGAATATACCTTTCACTCAGCTGTTTATACCAACTGGTCAATTGTAGGGACTGCTTGGTCAGTTTTGTGTACCCCTGTGCCAGTTGTACCTACCACTACAGCTGTTAAGTCAGTTAAATCACTAAGTGAGTTGTGTGGAGTTATCCACACATTTCACTGAGTGGTTCCACAGCTGAAAGAGCATTACACACAACTGACAACTGACCTGAATGATACAACTGACCCAGTGGTGTACACAACTGACTGAGTGGTAGCCGCAACTGATCAAGTAACTGGGTGGTACTCACAAGTTAGCTCACAATTCACGAGGTGCTAAATGACTGAGTGAAACACAGTTGTAAAAGTTATGTGTTCTGAGTGGTGCACATAACTGACTTAGTAGACAAGACAGGTACATGTAGTCACAACTGACTGAGTGTCAAACT
>Ga0126336_10002848_pt1 | contig 10058 bp, 6 predicted proteins | sample SidCmetagenome_FD_92530 | JGI IMG/M metagenome (GOLD analysis project Ga0126336, IMG submission 92530) | Coral microbial communities from El Islote,Puerto Morelos, Mexico - Siderastrea C C metagenome | ecosystem: Host-associated > Invertebrates > Cnidaria > Coral | place: El Islote,Puerto...
ATTTTTGCGGTTTGTACAAAGGTTTTTGGTGTAAAAAGGGGCTCCCGGGGCGAAAAAAAAAATTTGTTTTTTTAATGGAAAAAATAAATTTTTGCCCCCCAAAAGGGCCTTTTTGAAAACCCCCCCCCCCCCCCCACCGCCTGGATATCTACTTGCATGCAAATTTGAGTTGGGGGGTCAAAATTTTTCATTTCCCACTTTGTTTGATTCTTACAGAGAATTGCCCTTAATAGTGTCCACCTGATTAGCTATCTCAGCTAAATACCGCGACACTTAAATAAAGTTCATTCATTCACTCAAGGAAAGGGTTTGGGAACGGTAGGAACACTAGGAACATCGCTCCTACCGTTACCACTGCTCCTACAATGACGTTACGTTAGGTGTGGTTATCCCGTCAGCGTATAGTGACGTCAGCTGTGGTTATTACAATGGCTATAAGCCGTGAGTTGACTTCTCTGAAGAGTCTTACAATGTAAAACACCGTTACAAACGAATAAAAACAAGAGTAGCCTACTTAAGTTGTAGGTTGATCAGGTCGCTGCAGAACACTTTTTCCGTAAAAATAATCCAATCTAAGGAAGCTTTTTTTTTAATAAACCTCTTACAAAATTGAAACAAAGCGAATTAAAACAAATAACAGCTGTTAAGAAACACACAAAAAATAATCTGATAACTTATACAAAGTATACTTGCAGGTTTCTTAACATAACATTTGTTCCAAATTACTACTCAATTCCAAACATGCATGGCGGCTCCCCCAAAGTTACTTTGTTAGTGAGACTTTTCTAGTAATTCCCGAAGATAAGGGCCTCTAGAGAGCAACACCCGAATTTTCTCTCAATAAACAAGTTTAAAGATTAACATACCTTGCATGGATCCATAAACCTCCACTCGTAGTGCTTTATTTTTTTTGAACAATAAAGGATAGAAACGAATAAACTTAGCAGCAACTGGCTGGTAAAGTTCATTCCTGATAATGCTGCTCCGGTCAAAATTCCCAGTAAAGTTCTAAGAAGACAAAAGGAATTGATATTAAATTACTTTAAAGCAATGAACATGAAACAAACTAATCACAACATTTGTTTTAGAATACACAAAAACATGGTCCATATTTTAAACTAGAAACGGTTCAGACTGACAGAGGTAAAGTGTGTGCAAATTCAAGTTGAAATTTTAGAAAGATTAAAACATCGCCATACTCATTTTTCTCTTCCTTCGTCCCTGACGGGATTGTTGGTCCAGCTTAGTTTTTATTTTGACTCAAGACAAACTTAAAAAAAATAATAATCTAACCCTTTAAAAACGAGAGTAGCCTTGCAGATAGCGTGCCTAACAGTGTAACATTATTCATCCAACAAAATTGTACATGACTTTGTTGTACAAGTTTACATCCCCTCGGCATGCGGCTTTAACATCAATATGCTGTGTGCAGGTTTTCTTCTTTGCATTACAGGTTGAATTTTTAAGTCATTTCTTCAATGACAAAAATTGCCGACACATATGTGCATGTACCTTTTCTACGTCATCCTCAGCGTACATTTTCCAGTTTACGTTGTCTAGAGAAGTTCCTATTTTGTAAGTTTTTGTCCAGTCATCTACATTAGGATTTCCCTGTGTGGCTACACCACAAACAAAGTAAACAGAACCCAGGTCAATCTGCAGGTAGTCATTGCTATTGCTGTTGCTGCCAGGAATCCAGGCACTGCCTCCTTTCAGGCGCCCATTAAAAGGATTGCTGCCGCTACGAGATGAGGAAGCTGAAAATCTCTGGTCAGGAATGGTGGAACTTCTTGAAATGCCAACTGCGTCTAGTGCACAGTCTAAAATCAAAAGTAAGTCTTTTCAATTTTAATTGCTCAGGTTTTACTGTAAAACTACGAAAACCGTGGACACTAGAATTAAAAAACCAATAGACTACAAAAATACAAAACCAATCAAATTCGAGATGAATGAACCGCAAAGTGTGACGGCAATAAATTTTGTGTTTTGCGGTTTTTCTCACGGTTTGATCGCACATCTGGTTGCGACATAATGAGCATTCCAAAAATAATTCTTAGTGTTCACGGTTTTTTCACTCGCACGGTAACATAACGTTAACATGACGAAGAGTGGAAACGTGCAAAATTCATGTGCATTTTGCTGTATTGTCTTCATCCTCATACCCCCTACAAGTGTTGCCCAGACATGTCCCCAGAACTGGACTAATATAGCTGAGTAACTTCGCTCATGTCACGCACAAAGGGCTCTCAAAGCATCTTCAGAAAGATAGGGAAAGGAAATCAGAATTAGTTTAATGATGTTCTCCAAGACAAAAGTATAGAATAGACAGAGTCGGACCAACTTCTTTAAATTACAATCCATTTTCTTCCTAAAGTTCCATGTTCAAACAAGAAAACCTGTGGTTGTTTATCAAAAAGACGGGTTCTTACAAGCTGGCGCTAATTTGTTAGCCGCTAGGTTCATGAGCTATATGAATTCTTAACATTTTTCTGTTTTCGAAATTGCAAAAAATACATATAACAAAATGAAAACCCGCGAACTTCAAACCAAACCGTAGTTGCTAAAATTAAACCTCTGAATTCTCCTACAGCCCCCGCATTTCCAGTATTTTACAGTAAAGTAAGACGCGTTTTATAAAACTGCGTAAGGTACCTGACACTACTCGAAAGGTGATCCCCAACTAAACGCCCGGGGTTAAAGGTTTCCCTTGAATGAATCTTTTATATACATATTTCAAAAAAGGTTGCTTCAGTGATGCGTGTTTCATAGACCACAGTGCATCATGCTCGTTAAGTTTATGGCTGCTTTTCTCTAGCTATTAGTCCTAAAGCAAGAGCATAAGTGTATTTTTAATGCTTTAGTTTTCTTGTGGAGTGCATTCAGCGAGAAAAGTGATCAATACATTTATTTATAGCAAACATTATGCATTGCGGTCTATGAAACAAGGATCATGCATCACTGAAGCAACCTTAATTGAAATAGGTGTAAACCCCACGTGACCAATCGAAGCAAATCGAACCCAATCGAACTCAATCATGTGATTGGGTACGATAATCGAACACAATCGAACCCTCACAAAAATAGTGGAGCAATCGAACGCAATCGAACGTTGATTAGGTTCGATTGCGTTCGATAAGGTTCACTTCAGTTCGATGGGAAGGCAGTCACAAAAAATGATCGACGTTGGATGACATTCCATTGAAACTGGGGGTGGCAAAGCCAAATCTGGGGAGATACAAGTTATTCGCGGCAGCTTACAATGCCAATTCCACATCATCGGCTCTATTCATTCAATTTGCATGGATTATTGTAATCATATATGAAAATTAAAAATAGCTGGGGTGAATTGAAATTTATATAATCCATACTGTTCATTATATATTTTTAATGATTTTTATATTGTTCGATTGGTTCGATTGGGTTCGGAACTCGAACACAATCAAACGCACACACAATTTTTTTAGTTCGACTGCGTTCGATTTCCGAACCAATCGAACCTAGTCATTCGACTAAGTTCGATTGGGTTTGATTAAGTTCGATGACCGAACGGTTCGATTGGTCACGTCGGAGTGTATAATATATTGCTGAAGTGTAAGCTTGTTTTCACCGCTAAATGTTTTGATTCGTCAAACTAACCCAGCGTAGATTCTAGCGTTTTTGTGCCCTCTTTATATGAGCTAGATTTCAAACGTGTAAATTGATTCAAAAGGCCGAACTTTATGATAGACTTTTCAAAACCAAATAAATTCATTATCATGCATGTAATTTAATCCTGGACCTTGAACCTTGAACAACCATCGTGTACAACTATAAAAACACAAAATTTTGGTGCATTGATATCAACATTGCTATTAAAATTAGTATTTTTTTAACAAAAATGGACCATAATTCTTAGGTTTCAAGTGATGCGAATATTTACTATGGCTTTTTCAACTAATACTACAAATTATAATGGTCCCTGATGGCCCCTGTAGTTATCAGTACGTTACTTCGTCATCGATGGCATCATTCAGCCTTAAACAAGACCTTGAACAAGACTTTTACAACGATATGACATTCAAGTTATAAAATAAGCCCTTCAAGACTTTGTAACAAGAATTCCCTTCCCCTTGATTCCGACCTTCTATCGAGCATCAACCGAATGTAGTATATAAAACACCCTGCTTGGATTGTTATTGGTACTATGTCGGTGAAACTGGCTGATGTTTTGAAACAAGAAAGAAAGAATACCTCAGGAATGTCAAGACTTGCGCTAGCGGTCCAAACACTGCGAAACATGTGCTTGGACATTTGGACATTGCATTGACTGTGTCGACTCGCATGTCATTGTAAAGGCTCTTTTCCGTATACAAAAAACATTAGATTTATGGCACACTTCTGCGCTCCCTAATCAGTACCGACTACTCTTTTTTTAAATAACACTTTTTTTCTTTTGCATTGTTCCTTTTGTTATTTTAGTCTCACCCTATCTTGCTTTAGTTCGCAGTTGCTATAGCAACTAAGAACTATTAGGATGAGTACTAGAGTCCGTAAACAGTCGTAAATTTTTACGCAACAAGCCCACGAAGCCATTGAAAGTAGAATCGTTCGAAGTGTAATAGGCAAGTTTTGAGGGGTTCTTAACCAGGGTTTGCGCTGTCTGTATCGATGAAGAATTAATGAGTGGAAGGGATCCTTGAAAATGCTGTAAATTTTGATTCACAAAGACCACGCAAGAAGGAGTCGGAAGGAAAAGTTTACTCAGGTGCGTGTTAGGAGTCATAGGAAGCTCGGTGCTCTTAAGTTTAGGTTGGCGTTCGCCAGCGGGTTAGGAACAGCTGGATGAGGAAAGAAATTGAGCAACGTCTCTTTCCTTTCAACAATGTAACTACTCTTCTACATTCATTCTGTTATTATGAAAAAAAAGAAACGATTTTCCAGACTTATGATAGAATATTTTCTTTCAAATGCTGCATTGCTTTCCTATACCCCACCAATCCTTGTCTGGTCTCTATCGTTTCCCCGTTATTCTCTAAGCTACCGGATATGTCGACACTTCAGTGACGCTCTCTACCATGCAACCACATCCTGCTCCTGATAACTAACTGAACAACAAAGACAGCGGGAAGAAAAATAGTATTAACATCTAAAACATTACTGAGAACTATCCGAACGGATCCGCTCGTTGTCCATCGAAGGCTGTAGCTCGACAGCCGAAAGCTCGATTTTATTTAATATATTTCTGGCCAGAGAGCGTTTTATTGATTTTTCAACATAACAATTGTTGAATTTAGTCTGAAAACTTATTTTCTACAAACAGCAAGAACTGGGATTAATTTAATTACCTTTAACTTTTTTGTCGGTTCGTCTTCTAGAATACACTTCCACCTCACAAATGGTGATAATTTTCCCGGTACCTGGAATTCGAATGAAGACATACTGGCCAACAAGTGGAGGATCACAATAAAAAGACTTTGTTTCTCCAGAGTTCATACTGTGACTCCCTCCACAGCTTGGGTTACTTTGGCCACCAGTTTGGTTGCTATTACCTGAATGTACAAAGACAACGATTTTAATATACATCTTAACTCCTCTTCGTAATAGACCTGCTCCGCACAAGTTATTTTTTGTAAACTGATAATATTACAAGCTGGACATCAACACCTAGATCATCAAGGACTGGGTGTGCACGCGAGGAACAGGCTGCATTGATTGGGAAAAAGCAATAGTAGAACCGATGTTGTGGTTCCGGCAACCTGAGTTGTTCCGGGATAGGTAGAATTTCCTTATCTTGCACGCTGACAGTCTGACTCACTCCGGCAACAGTCAACCTCAGTTCACTCAGTTGAGCTCGCGAGAAGACATTTTGTGGCAGAGACGCGATTTATCGTTTACTGATATACAACTCTTGTTCTTTCTTTATTTATTTATTTTTACCTTTTCTTTTCTTTTTTTTTTAAAAGGAGAGAGTTAAGGGATTGAATTAAAAGCGTTGTTATTCCTTTAAAAAGGCGAGTACTTGCTTAAATTTCATTCTACATGTCTACAGAATCTACGGTAGATTCTGTAGACAGCATGGCGTCAGTTCAATTTGTTGAAAACCCGCCGTTTCAGTTTAGTTGCAAGTTCTCACTTTTTCACTCTATCGCTTGGTTTTGTCAGCTTTCACTGTTCAGAATTTTCATTTGTTCATCAGTAAACAGCAAGTAAATTTCATTCATTAAAGCCAGTAAGCTTATTCGCCGCAAGATGACTTAACCAAAATATCTTGTTTTAATTGCTATTGTCAGGTCAAAACTTACAAACCATTTCAGAATCTGTTTCCTATGAGGTAGCCTAAATTTTGATCAGTTTTCTCTATATTTCACTCTTGTTTTCCTTCGTTTATAACACAGAGGGCAAATTACTAAACGCTGATTAATGTTTGAGACAGAGGGCATTTTTTTCTTACTTTTCTTTCTAACCAGGGCAAAATTACTGACTCTTGATTGGCCAAGCGGTAAAAGTACTCCCGAGAACGCGCTAAAGTGGAACCCCATTATAACAAACCGCTACATAAAGACGACCCCGATAAAACGAACGCTATGTTGAGCCCAGTAATAGTAAAATGTAATGGAAACAGACCCCGATATAACCCTTATTACACACATATTTTCCCAGTCACTTACACTTCGTTATATCGAGGTTCCACTGTATTTCTATGTTGGCTTCGTGAAACGGATTTTGAGTTGTTCAGCACACTGACAATGGCTTCGGCGTTTTTAACTCGGTTGTTTGGTGTTTCAGGGGAAACAACAAATACTTAAAAACTACTGAAAACTGTGAAGCGACTAAGTCACTGGTGTGGCGGAAGATTCATTCGGGGAATCATGGTGGCCAACGTTAACTACAGTGGATCCCCGATATAACGAAGTGACAAGGCAAAATGTGTTTGTTATAACGGAGGTTCGGGATTCTTTTCAATACATTTTACTATTACTGGGCTGAAGAATATCGTTTGTTATACCAGGGTCTTCGATATCGGCGTTCCTCTGTACTTAATTTCTTCACTTCGATACGGCTTCTTGCAACCTAAAGAAAAAGAGGAATTCCCTCAAACGCACAGTCAATTTTCTTACAAATTGCCCTCATTGCTTCGTCGCTCAAACTTCGCGCAAACAATCCCACCAGCTACAGAGGCTAAGATCTCGGGTAGAGTTTTTTCCCTATGTGGACCTTCTAGCAGGTAAATAACGTATACGTTCGCTCATAATTTCAGAATGCATAGTATTCGCTAAGTCAACAACTGAATATTTAATAAAGGTCAGTTTCTAAAGAAACTGTGGCGCTGCATCGGTGGGGACGTGAAACACAAAAATTTGGATTTACCAACTGAGTTATTAAAGTAAATTAGCCCGGCACCTTAAAGAAATTGAATTGAAAGCTGGCGTTTAGAGCGATATCCCTTCGTCGCTCGAAACGTCAGCTTTTGCATTTTTTTAACGATGGCCAGTTCACCTTATCAACTCAGGAAGTTGACAAATCCATATTTTTTTAATTTCGGAATCCGACCAAATAACTACATAGTGTCCAGAATACAAAATAACTTTAAAATATTTTTTTACCCATTTAAAAATGTACGTTCGTGTCACAATTCTCCTCAAAATTAAATTACCTATCCTGATCTCAAATGCTGACAAGTACTTTCCACATGAACCACATTCTCTGTTAACAATAACGACTTCAGCGACAGGAAGAGATGTTCCCAGGTCCACTCTCCACCAAGCGTCAGTCGAATAATTAGTATGTGTACAGCTGCCCTCGCTCCAGTCTGTTGTAGTTTTCCCATCCACGGCTCGTGACGCTTCTGCACCCTGAACAGTAGAAACCTGGCTAGCAGGCCGGTTGAGGGCTAAATCTGTATAAAAAAAAAAGCGTAGTCAAACATAGTATAAGTTTTGGATGCTCGACTGAAAACATCGAAGACTTGATCCAGCGGTGATGATGATAAACTGCAGAAGTACTGCGACATAAAAAAAGGAATTGAGATGATAGCGCATCTTAATAACCAATCATACTATGCTGGGAAAGAAAGTTGACTCTCGACAGCAGATTAACAAAGATGTTGTGGTCTAACGCTGCAACATGAACTTCGCAAGGTTTTGGCGTCTTTTTCTTTTAGTGATGTGATCAATTCTCGTTCCCTTTTTATCTTTTTTATTCTTTCTTTCTTGATTTTTTAACAATTAGTGATTGAGGTTTTAATAAAACAATTATTACACTCCTGCTCACTGATGGATATCAAATGATTATAACCAATTCGGCGCTATGTGCCTTGCTGGTTCTCTATCATTTGATATCCAGCGCGCCCTCGTGAATAATTGTTAAATATAAGTGACGGAGAATGGCGAATGCGGCCAAATTTTTATGCCCAAAGAAGTCCAACTAACGCAACACTGGACCCAAAACAATTCAACAGCACAGAACATAACTCATAAAAGTCCTTTTTATCTGTACCAAAAAATAAATCGAGTTAAAAAATGAGAACTTGGAGGTACGCTCGCTCAACCCTACAAAAAGTCCTACCAAACCTTTCCTTCTCAAAATTGGCCCACCAGAAAATTTCGCATCCCAAAAATGTCCCATATCACAAATTTCAAACCCCAGAAAAGGCCTTCTCACCTCCCCGTCACTGATATACCTGAGTACTCTAAGATCACTCCCCTTTGGCTTTACGGGTATCATAAACACGGCACTCATGCAAAGCAGATTTAATTTTTAAAGACGTCTTCGTTATTTTGCACAGTAGATTCAGATTTGTATGGACGTGCGTACAGCATAGACATAAAGTTTTTATATGTATGCAAAGGTGAGCAGAAAGAACAGATCATCAGTATAATTTACGCTTCACCTATGAAGTAGTGTTTGATTTTTTTGATGTGCAAGAAGGCAGGAACGGTGCGAAGGAGTAGAAGTATAGGCCGAAATGGTTTCCGTTAGCTCTTTACATTATTTTAAAAGTAAATAACAAAATATCAAGCAACGTAACCCTAATTATTCGTTTCAACAGGATTGAAAAATTTGATTCCAACTTACCTTTACTGGTATACGGCTCAATTTGGTAACCCCAGAATAAAAAAACGGTCCTATCTACCACTGGCTAGGACATTCCATACACAATGTTGTTCATGATAAAAGGTTATTACATCACTCTCGATTGGTCAAAACTATTTACTTTTTTTCTCTGTTTCTTTTTTTGGCTAAATCATTTTGCTTTATTTTTACTTTCAGATTCATTTTTATTAAACTATGAACAGTATTGAGGTTAGCCCTACGAGGATTCAAAGGCGTTATTATGTGTAGTTTTCAGGGACACGAAATTACTAGCGCTTGTGTATTGCATGTACTTTAAGGTAAGAGCCACGTGAAATAACGATTTTAATTCGATATATCAAAGGTAACGTAGATACTATGGATGCTAACTGTCCTTTCATTACTTATCCTAGTACTTACTTGAGATAGTAGAATAAACTTCTACTTCACAAATCATCACGTATTTGCCGCTTCCTGGTATTCTAATGGCAACATATCTACCATATGCTGTCGGTTTGCAGCGAAAAAACTTTCCTTTCCCTGGTGGGAGGTTTTTTACGTCTGCACAAACACTGTTGTCTGCTCCTCCATTTGCCACTGAATTTCCTAATGCAAAATAAACAAGAGGGAACATAGAACTTTTGTTACTTACATGACATCTAAACGCAAAGAGCCACACAATGCACTGCAATTATGTATATAATTACGTAATTAAATGTGTACATAATTAATATAGCAACAACAATCTAAGATGTTGTGGTGATTAAAACTGTTTGTTTAATGTTTACACGTGAGCTCCTTTTACTTTTACTATTTTACTGATTTTTTTTGTAATATTTACGCAATAGCGCATTTCACGGTCCGCAAGACCGCTGATTTCAATACGCAGGCGGACACCAAGTCGAGGCTCATTCGGGTCAACGAACATGGCGACCTCTGTGTCTTCATCGGCTAGCGACGGCTTCGGTTTGTTTATGAGGGGTCTGGAAGAAAAATCTCTGCCCGAA
>Ga0126336_10002849_pt1 | contig 10058 bp, 8 predicted proteins | sample SidCmetagenome_FD_92530 | JGI IMG/M metagenome (GOLD analysis project Ga0126336, IMG submission 92530) | Coral microbial communities from El Islote,Puerto Morelos, Mexico - Siderastrea C C metagenome | ecosystem: Host-associated > Invertebrates > Cnidaria > Coral | place: El Islote,Puerto...
TCCTAAAGTGTGACCATTCAAATGAAAGCTACTGAGCAGTACTTTCCTGTGGTGCTGTTTATTATGCTGTACAAGGTGGTTTTAACTTTTGAGTCTGTGGATGAAATCCTAAAGTGTGACCATCCAAATGAAAGCTATTGAGCAGTACTTTACTGTGGTGCTGTTTATTATGCTGTACAAGGTGGGTTTAACTTTTGAGTCTGTGGATGAAATCCTAAAGTGTGACCATTCAAATGAAAGCTACCGAGCAGTACTTTCCTGTGGTGCTGTTTATTGTGCTCTACAAGGTGGTTCTAACTTTTGAGTCTGTGGATGAAATCCTAAAGTGTGACCATTCAAATGAATGCTACTGAGCAGTACTTTCCTGTAATGCTGTTTATTATGCTGTGCAAGGTGGTTTTAACTTTTGAGTCTGTGGATGAATCCTAAAGTGTGACCATTCAAACGAAAGCTACTGAGCAGTACAGTCCTATGGTACTGTTTATTATCCTGTGCTAGGTCGTTCAAACTTGAAATCCTTAAGTGTGACCATTCAAATGAAAGCTATTGAGCAGTACTTTCCTGAGGTGCTGTTTATTGTGCTGTAGGAGGTTGTACAAACTTTTGACTCTGGAAAAATAACGAAATGGTGTATTTTGTTGTTGTTTTACTGTACAAGGTGGTTCTAAATTCCTAAACTTCAAGTGTCACCATTGAAATATGGCCACGGAGCTGGATTTCACGAACGGAGGTTCTAATCGTTTTTTAGTCATGTTTAAAAAGATCTTTGAGAATTTTCCTGTTTTGGGTCAGTCATACGCCTAAAGAGTCTAACTGTCTTCTTGTAGACAAAACTCCTTCGATTCTTAAATCGCCAATCAAGTTCCTGTCCTTATTTAGCCAGTACTTGTTGTTTCACTGTTCTAATTGGTAGCCCACTGGGATTTTAGTTAAGGGGGAGTGACGTAAATTCACTTTTGTTTCCTATGCTATTAAGATGCAAATGTAACGCTAGTTCCTTATTTATTCATGAAGCGCAACATATTTTGCATTTGTTTGCTAGTAACATGCGTGGCGAACAAAACTACGGGTGAAATGTGGTCCGTATTCGAGATCGTAGTTCGTATTGAATGCACGAATGCAAGGGAAGATGACCCAGTCCTTGTTTACTCGCCCAGGGGCCTTTGCTGATGTTGAAGATCAGGCGTTCTGAATTAACAAGACCGTAAGTACCGAAAGGTATTTTACTTTACACACGGTAACGATGCATGCTATGACAGACTTTCAATCATTTTCGCTAATTCCGGTCAAAAATATGAAAATTACATTTATTTCTTTAGTAACTGATTCTTACGCTGCAGAGATACGAAAATACAAACACCATAAAGCAATATCTCCGTTATCACGTGCGGTGAACGAAATACTAGATGTACTTCACGTTCTATGTCTCAATATATAAAATTTAATATTACAAAATGGCACAGCGAGTATAACAGATTTCCGTTAGTTTTAATACTCCAATCGATTTTTTAAATCTAATAATAAATAATTATAGGTTACGTTTTCTTGGAGTCCAATTTTTAAGGTTCTCATTTCGCAATGCACTGAGCAACAAATGACAGGAACTTGTACAAAACCGTAACAAGATTCCCAAGAGTGCGAGGTCAAACAGGAACGAATAAAAATAACAAACGGATTAAAATAATAAGAAAAAATATTCCTTAGACTATAGCGAGGCTTTTCGGTTTCCAAAGAGTTCAGTTTTGCATTTGGGTCTTTTTCTAACTGTCGTACGAAATGTTTAACTTGTTTGGTTTGGTAAAGTGAAAACAAACAAACTTTGCGGTGCTGAAGGTAACCTGTAAATGACTGATTTGTTTTATTCCGCCACATTTATACAGGCTGGTATTATCGGCTTTTAAACACGTGTTATTACCGTAAACGGTAAAAAATGGAATGGTTGGATAACTAAGGGCTATAACGTGGCCCAAACACGAAAAATGGGGTCGATGAGTGTTGGTAAATGCCTTACTGGATTCGTCATTGAATTGAACGGATAGTCTCTATAAAAGTAGTCAGACAGTTTTCCTCCTGTGACCTCTTGACATTGATTTCGTGTTTAGAAGCTAAGTTCACGAAGCTTATCACATTCTCTGAGGTATCGATTACGGTATCATCAATTGAATATTAATTGCAGTGAACGGACACCTCACCAGATGGAACAGAAGGGTGTCTATATCTTAGATATTTTATGAGATATCTGTCTTAGAGTGATCCAGAGAGGTGTCCGGATTAGAGAGATGTTTGTCTTAGTGGTCAGTAGAGCAGTTTGCAAAGTGACTACCTTAGAGAGGTGTCCTAAAAAGTGCTTGGCTTCGAAAAGCGTCCACATTAGAAAGTTTTACAAAGGTATCTGCCTTAAAGAGGTGTCCGCCTTAGAGAGGTGTCCACCTTTATATAGAGACTTGTCCGCATTAGAGAGATGTCTGCCTTAGGGAGGTGTCCACCTTTATATAGAGAGTTGTCCGCATTAGAGAGGTGTCTGCCTTAAAGAGGTGTCCACCTTAGACAGGTGTCCACCTTACATAGGCAATTTTCTTAGAGAAGTGCCGGCCATCTTAGGGAGGTCTGTTTACACTAGAAGGTCTTAGAGAGTGTCCATCTGGGACTTTTTAGATAGTGTCCGTCTCAGAGATTTTTACTTTGTAAGCAAAGAGCTCCGTAGAGAGACTTTGGAAAAGGAAATGAAGAACTGTACCATCAAGAACCAACTACATGTGTCTCTCTCAGAAAGGGGAGCGGTCACCTTATGGAGGGATCCATACGGGCAAGTTGGCTGCATGCATGACAACCGTGTCAAATTAGTTAAGAAATGTGATTGTCTTTCCCAACGGGTTGTAGATAGTAATTTAGACTCTTTCTCATTTTACTCTATGCTTTGTCGCAGGTATATTCGTAGGTCCTCATTTGGAGGGCCATGGGTAACTGTAGCTATAAAGTGCTCGGATTAGGGAGCCCCTCAGGAGAGGACCAAGATGAAGCATGGAAGCGGCAGACAAGAGGGCGAATGGAAAACAAACTTTACACTTTTGTGGACCTGAAAGGTCCTGATAGCAACACGGAGCTGGTTCAAATTTGGAAGGAGGGTAGAAAGCAAGGTTTCGTGAGAAAGCTTCAACACGAAAACATTCTTCTGCCCTACTTATATGAACAAGGCGACGGAAAAGAAGTTACTGACGAGGAACTAAAACGATGGCAACATGAAAGGGAAAATGAGGTAGATTAAAAAGTCCGAAATATCGTTTTCAAAATATTGAGGAATAAATACCAGCAAAGCAGGGTACTGCTTGCGGAGTAAAGCTCAGTGGCTTTTATATGAATGGACACACTTTTAAGACTTCATTCACAGACTGAAACTTCACCGGATGCAAGGCCATGCAACATAAGACCGAGCACAGTAGAAAAGTGTGTGATAAGTGCGGAGAGTCACCATCCAGGATTCCATCCACATACTGAAACGTTAAAACCACCTTGCACAGCACATAAACAGCACCACAGGAAAGTACTGCTCAGTAGCTTTCATTTGAATGGTCACACTTTAGGATTTCATCCACAGACTCAAAAGTTGGAACCACCTTGCACAGCATAATAAACAGCACCACAGGAAAGTACTGCTCAGTAGTTTTCATTTGAATGATCACAATTTAGGATTTCATCTACATTCTCAAAATGTTAGAACCACCTTGTACAACATAATAAACAGCACCACAAGAGAGTGCCATTCAGTAGCTTTCAGGTGAACCGAAAAGGTGATAAAACTTGTCTCAGTCATTTTCATAAACGTAAAACATGACCAGGTGAGACCTGGTCCATTCTCTTGCAAATCTGAACACACCAAACCTCAGATTTCCCTTTTATTTTTTCTCTTTTTAAATTTTTAGTTCTTCCCACTTACTTTATAGAGCGATAAACACGGGGGCCATGATGATTCAGAACACACTCCGCGCAAAGCCTGCTGGTCTCTGGAGCACCGTGGGACCCTGGGGGAGACAGCACTGCACTTGTGTTTTCTGAACAACAATCCCATGATGACTGAGATGGCCTGGGCACTACTGGAACTGTATCCTGCAATGGCATTAGATCAGTATGAAGGGCAAGAGTATTACGGTGAGGAAATAGAATTCAGTGTAATCGTGATCAATTAAAAAAATAAATGTTCGTTTGGCTAGAAAGTAGCTTTCAAAGTTTTCAAAAGTTACCTTAAGCGGCCTTCACACGTCAAACTGCTGTTGGCCAACTCGTGTTGACAAACTCAAATTGGTGTGTGTGAACGACACAACAACATGTTGGCAAACTGTTGGCGACAAATAGAACTTGTCTCTATTTTCGTCAACTTTTCGCCAACAGTTTGCCAACATGTTGTTGTGTTGCTCACACGTACCAATTTGAGTTTGTCAACAGGAGTTGGCCAACATTAGTTTGACGTGTGAAGGCCGCTTTAGGAAAGTGCTGCTCAATATCAGCTTCAATTAAATGTTCACACTCTAGTATTCATCCACAGACGTAAAGGTAAACAGCGCGATAAAAAGCGCTACAGGAATCGAAATTATTACTCAGTGACTTTCATCAAGAGATTCTTGCTCTCAACTCTTGGTCACAATTTATGATTTCACCCATAATTTGGATCACAGCACCAATTGTACAACAAGATTAAAAAAAGTAAGGTTGGGCTAAGAAAAGTCAAGGAGCGATGCGATTTCTGCTCTGCATTCCTAAAAAAACGTCGGCGTAAAACAAATAGAAGCTATAACGCACGGGTCAAGTTTTGGCAAGCACAAACTGCAAGGTGACACAGCCCTAGTTTATTTTGTATCGGTATTATACCGTTAAACGTCCGTTGTTATTGTCCAATATGCACACTGGCGTATTAGTCCGTTGAATAGACCCTTCCACGGTTTTGTCAACTTTTGACAAGGACCAGTTAGCGAAAATCCATGGACACCGCTGGAAAGAGCGCCTTAAAATCAATAAAATTGCCAAGATATGGCTCCCCAAAGTTGCAAAATTCTCATAGACGTTTGTGTGGTGGGAGGCAAGTTCGTGCCTTCCATCAAACAAACGTCTGTAAAATTTCGCGGCTTTGCAGAGCTATATCTTCGCTCGTTTTTGACATATCACTCTCAAACTAGGAAAGTTTGCTAATTTCAAGGCGCTCTTTCTAGCAGTGTCGATATATTAACGCTGACTGGCCCTTGTCAAAAGTTAAAAAAACCGTGGAAGGGTCTATTGGACAAACACGTTACCTTTACCGTATACAGAAGCTTGCCAGCCTGTTGTCTGGTGTGTCGATCTGTGTTATAGTACAGTGGAACTCTGTCTAGAAAATGACCATCGTCTAGCATGTGAAAGGAATGCTTAATGAGTCATAGGGCTCGAGAAAAATGAGCACCCCTCCCCCTCCGTCCTCCTTACACCTCTCACTCGCTTAATAATTTTTTCAGCTCCATTATGGCGTTACTTGACGTCACTGGTGACGCGTTTTGTTGTCATCAAGTTAGGCCCTACTTTTTAAAACATGTGTTTTCATATTCAGGACGAGGAAGCAAATTGCGCCAGTAATGATATGAGATCATTTTTCCACAGGTGAAACATCTGTACATATCGTAATTGTAAATGGTGATCTCGACTCGTTAAAACTTCTGATTGGTCGATGTGGTGCAGATGTTCACGCACGCGCACGAGGAAGATTCTTCATGCCAGAGGACAGCAAGGATAAAATGAAACAGGCCACTAACTATGATGGTAAGTTTCACAGGCTTCCCACCTCTCGGATATCCTGCTTGTCGACTTTTTAGCTGTTCTGAGTGTGGTCCTTCTTCGACTGATACATTATTGTTCTTGTTCGAAACAGGTTATGCGTACTACGGCGAATACCCAGCATCCTTTGCAGCTTGCTTTGATAACAAGGAAATGTACGATTACCTTATAAGGAAAGGTGCTGATCCCAATAAACAGGACACGTTTGGTAATACAGTGCTTCACCTGTGTGTTATACACAACAAAATAGTAAGTGGTTCATAGTACATACCGTTTTAAAACGACAGTCGGTAAACAGTAACGTGTCAGCGACGTTGAAAGATTGAGAAACCAAAGTAACAGAATTTGTAGGTTCTTCAAAGTGTACCAAAATGACTCGTGAGTGTGAATGACTAATGGAAACGAGAAAAATCGTTTACTATTACAGAATACTTGAATTTAAAGACCAATCCCGCTCTCTCCACCCCCGCTTGCTTTTCATTTCCTTCTGAGTTCGAATTAGCGGGTCTTCAGCCCTGAGTCTTTTAGTCAGAATAAAAAGTGACCTTAAACTGTTCTGTTCACAGCTATTTTGCTTGATTTTAAAAATCAATGACGGAAAGTTTTGGATAATGTCTATAAGATGTGTCTGAAAAACGGAATGCAACTCGTAAAGCAGAAAGAAAATTACTGTGCAACAAAAACGCAAGTCTGGAAATTGCTCTTGCAGTGACAGGCTTACGTTTGGCCAAATGGACACAAGAAGACACAAATGCAACATCGCACATGCGCCAATACCACTAAAAAGAAACAAAACGGACTCCAACGTTAGTCGAACTGAATTGAGTGACCAAATGGTAGAAAACGTGCACCAACCCGCTTGCAAGAGAATTCGAGCTTTGTGTGAATGATCGGAAGTCATTTTCCACCACTCCACTTCTTATCTAACGAAACGCTTCAATTCAGTGAACCTTCAGAATAGTTGACATTTCTGTGTTCTCCTAAACAATGTATCACTTAGCCTGCGTAGCAAGCGTTTCCGTAGGTTTTTCCGCTCGTTCGAGGCATTTTTCGCTTTCTGGCGCTCGCCCCAATTTTCGCGCGTTCAAAAAGCGAAAAATGCTTCAAACCTGCAGAAAGCCCTACGGAAACGCTTGCTACGCAGGCTATGTACCCACTCATTTATACCTTTCTCTGTTTTACGGAAACATTCTCTTTTATTGCAGGACATGTTTTTTCATGCCACTCAACGAAGACACAAGATTCGTGGTGATACATTTGTGAGGAACAATCAAGGTCTCACACCTCTTACGCTTGCTGCGAAACTGGGAAGAAAAGAAATGTTTCATGAAATTCTTGAATATCAAAGCATGGTAAGAAATGATTTTCATGTAACAATCACACGGTTTCTTTAAAAACTATTACTTTGTAAAAGAAAATCATATTTTCCAAAACTCTTGCTGAGGCATTTCAAACGTTATCAAATAAGTAACCGAGAAGAAAAACACTATAAAAACTGGTCCGTAGATGTGTGATGTGATGGCCACAAAAGGATACGTGGTAAGACATATTTCGCCTCTTTCTTTCTTTGATTTAGTTTTGCATTAATTTTGTTCAGCTTTTTAACTGGTCAAAAAAATCTTTCAGTGAACATTCTGACCAATCACAGCAAACGTTTGCTTACGTGCTGCTATTTTGACCAATCAGGATTAAAACAAAAACAAGTTATTGCTTGGTGTGATCTCGTTTTCCCGCGCTGGCAGCAGTCACACGTTTTCCCGCGCTTGGCACCGATCACATTTGTTATCATGTTTTATACCCTTAAAACCGGTTGTATTTTTTTTCCCGCATATGGCACTGGTTGAATTTTTCCCGCGCTTAATTGGCACCGGTTGCACTATTTTGGTTCAAGACTTTGGTCTCAAGACAGGGATTAAACAAGTCCCTAAGAAAGAAAAGGGGGGTCCTTTTTTGCGACTGAACAAGGCTTCTCACTTTTTAAGTAACGTTTCGTGGCTTGTCTCTTGAAGGAATACTGGTCTTATGGACGCATGACTTGTTCAGGATATCCACTGGACGGTTTAGATTCTGTTGACAAGAATGGCAAATCAGGTATGTAGCGGCTAACTGAGGGAAGACTATTGCTCTAATTTTGAGCACCATGTAGTCTTTTGAAAGCAATTCTATCGCCTAAGTTTAAGTTATGGTATGGTATGGTATGGTAACTTTATTTAAACACGGTTAACGTTACATTAAATTTCTTCTCGTTTAGATGAAGAGTCAGCGTTGTTGATCACATTGAATGGAAAAACAAGCGATCACCTGGACATGTTGAACAGCGGTATCATTTATCGACTTCTTGAGGAGAAATGGAAAGCCTTTGCAAGGGTAAGAAGCTAAGGACTGGTCACGTAACGTTATGTTAAATGAAGGCACGCAATGCGTACTTTTATCTGCACTGAGAACACATTCTTGTTTTCGAAAGAGTGCGGCCTATTTTTTCGCGCATTTCCATAGAATAAAAGCATAATATTTTTGTCTGCACTTCGCATTTATATCTAGTAAAAATATTTCAACTTGCTAATGCAATTTTTCCTCTTTTTTCAGGGCAAGTTTTACAGACGGTTGTTATTTGCAGTCCTGTATCTTTTATTTTTTAGCTTGTCAATTTACTATCGTCCACGACATCTGGATTTTATGAAAATAGAGACCAGCGAGGACGTGGTAAGAATAATTTTGTTTCCTTTCGGCGAGTTGATCTTAGACTACAAGCAGTCCCCCATCTTCACAGGAATGGTCCATCATGAAGAACACCATTCGCTTTTCCAAATGGCAACGGATCCTCGTCCGCGCTCATGTGTTCTTCTTCCTTCATTATCCCTAATCAAAAGTAGGTCTCGCACACAATTCGTAATTTAGGCTTCTGTCAACGGATTCAATATCGTCAACACTGCTGAATACAACTTAGTTGAACGAATATTTGATGACAATGAAACTTTGTTTAGCATAATTCAACTTGATTCCCCATACTTCAGAATTATTTAACATCATTCCACAGAGTGCCTAAAGGCACCTAACTTGCTGAGTTAAACAGTGTTAAACGGTGTTGAAAAGAAATGTTGAATCCGGCCGGGGCCTTGTAAGCTCGTTCCATTCCTTTTAAGACCGCCACGTTTTTCTAAAGAATTCGCACTAAATATGGATTGTTTTTGCATTCTGTGCTGCTCAGTGAAAAGCTTTCATTGTGATAAGAATGAAACCACATCACGTGACCCTTGCATTTTTTATTTGTGTGTTCTTTTTCTTAGTTTCGTCTTATAGCGGAGGGCCTAACAGTTCTCGGTGCAATAATCTACCTGGTGCTGGAAATCAAAGACGTGTTAATAAGTCAGGGAATTAAGGCTCAACTAAATACTTTGGCAAGTTCAATCTCCTTCACACCTCTCCTTTAACGACGTAGCCTACTAGGAGAGGACTGTGCGCAGGCTACCAACAACAGTTCAGAATTCAGAAATCATATGGAGGTTACATTACTTAAAAGCTCGCAAAAGAGGAACGAAATATACAAAGCGCAAATTAAAGACATTATGCCATCTACTTTAGTAAAATCAAAGTCAACGAAAATCTCTGAAATGCTTTCCATTTTTGTTCATTGACACTATACCAGCGCAGTGAAACTGTTAACAAGTGACTCTGGCCACGGATGGCCAGGATGGAAGGTGAAAACGTTGGACAGTACATCGGTTGTGTCTTAAGAAAATGGATACAAACGTATTACGATTTGCTCTCTCTTGTAAGCGAAGATACTTAATTCTAATTTTAGCACAGTTTTGACAAAACGGCAGCAAATTCCCTGTGACATAGTCACACGGAAATGAAGGCCGACCGGAAAGGCGCGAATAAGTATCGTCATGATCACTTTGCTACTTAATAACAATAATAATAATAATAATAATAATAATAATAATAATTTTTTTTTTTAACTAAAAAAAATCAATAGGTTAAAAATACTAATGATTTATGAAAAGGTAATAAAATATTCTAATAGTTAAAAGTATACATATCCTAGTGGCGCTCATTCGTGAAACTCGGAATAAATAATAAAATCAATCAAAGTCCCTATCTAATGGCTCCCTCGGTTGCTTCAATTTCAATGTCAGCCTGGCATACGGAGCTTGCGCCCGCAGTGCTAGCGGCAGTGAAAACCGAGTTTTCCTACGTCATCATCCGTCATCATATCATTTTCTAATTGTCTAGTTTCCAACTCGAGCTAGAGGGCACGA
>Ga0126336_10002850_pt1 | contig 10057 bp, 7 predicted proteins | sample SidCmetagenome_FD_92530 | JGI IMG/M metagenome (GOLD analysis project Ga0126336, IMG submission 92530) | Coral microbial communities from El Islote,Puerto Morelos, Mexico - Siderastrea C C metagenome | ecosystem: Host-associated > Invertebrates > Cnidaria > Coral | place: El Islote,Puerto...
GGACGGATGATCCGTCTGAAAGCCCGTATTTATACACAGACGAATTATAAGACGAACTACCGTTCTTTGCCCAAGTTCGTCCCAGACGGATGATCCGTCTCTAGTATAAATCGGGCCATTAAATGTTGACGTTAATTGCGTCTGTCGATAAAATCCTGAAGCGGCCATTCAAATTAAAACTGATGAGCAGCACTTTGTAGTTGAATATTTCGTCCAGTACTGGCATGGACTTCCGGAGCAAGCTTATAAAATGTTAAGGCTTGTATTTATGTAATTGCTGCTAACGTCGATATTGAATAATGCAGCGTGAACGCTATGTTCATATTAGTCGGTAGTAGAGCATCTTACCGTTCTCTTCCGCCATTCGATCGCCGTCGATCAGCGCTACGACTTTCCATTCTTTCGCAGTGAGATGCGATCCCAGATCACCTCAATGGCTTGAACAAAACACTTAAGGCGTCGCTGAAACGACTCAACGTAATTTTCAACCAACCAACCAACATAAGAAAAGGAAGTACTCCCGGGAAGTACTGTGGGGCCATTCCATTTAATATCCACACCCCCCGATGGAAGAGATTTTCTGAGGGGGTCCTTGAACGTCATTTCTGAGGGGGTCGCTGCGTCGGCGCCTTTGATCTTTTAAATATTTCCGAGGGGTTTGGAAAAAAATTGCCTTTTTTCTGAGGGGAAAAGAAAATTTAGGCAATTTCTGATGTGGGGGGGGGGGGCACTTTTGATCTTTGATTCTTAGGGGGTAAATTTTGATTGACCTCTGCCATAGGGGGGGTGTGGATATAAAATGGAATGGCCCGTGGCTGATCTGCTTGTTGCCGATCTATAGCGCATGCGCCACTGTATGACGTGCCCGCGATACTTTTGGTTCCGACCATTCTCGTCCCCAGAGCTACGCGGCTTTTTCTCTTTTTAAATTTACGTCTCGTGTAGCTCTGGTAACGACCGAAATTTTATTTCTTTCTTTTTTGATTGGCCGATTCAAAATGTATGCGCAATAACGTTAAAAATTTTTTTGGCTTCTACGCATAACGCTTTATTTCCGATTGAATTAATCAGGGCATTAATTAATATATTGAGTTGACACCCTGGCAGGGCCTGACTTGACCAATCTCCACGCAAAGGACGTGGCTTAGGGCAGATTAAGCGACCAAATTTTGCTGTTTGGTTAAGCGCGTAAGAATTCAAAGTGTTAGAGATTGTCGCCAAATGCCAGCAATTCTTTTCGCACTACAGTATTTTCTAGAAAACTACAGCTTGTTCATAAATAAACTTACATGTAACTGTCTCATCAACTTTTGTAATGACCTCTTGATGTCGATCTTTAAAAACTTAGGCGCCAAATGCTTCTGGAAATTTTCGATGGGGTATTAAAACGCAATACAGTGTGGAGTCTAGTGGCGAAACGATAAGTATACAGTTCTGACATTCTCACACAACAGAAACCAGACGGATGTAATAAAATAACTGTACAATTCAGTATAACGCAAATGCAATGCCTTTATTGAGGCAACGTACAAATCCAAAACCCGTGAGCAAAATGCAGGGACAATCGTTCTTCTGAACAACTACGGAACAAAAGGCAGCTAGACAGGAATTCAAATTTCCCGGTTGTTGTCAGAATTGTCATGCCCAGAGCTCCACGGACGAGAATAGAGCAGGCGCAATAGCAACTAATAGCGAATTAGACATGCGCTGCCGGATGTTGTGAATTTCACGACATCCGGTAATGGCTGATACCAGATCTAGTGCCGCCTACGATCCCACCGCTGACCAAATAGATCGTAGGCTCTGGGAACGAGAGGGGTTCCGACGCACAAAGAGTCGAACGTCGCCATACGTTTAAAAATATCTGAAAAAAACGGGGTTTTTTCATTGGCTTCTTGTCATTGCACAAAGATTAGCTAGGACCATGCGGGCAGTGTAAAACACACACGCAACGCAGACTAAATCTACGGAAAGGTTAGAGGTAGTTCAAAATCTGCCAACTTTTAAGATGGCAAATGGCAAAGTGGGACATAAAAAATAAAGAGATGCTAGCCATTCAAATGAAAATTCCGTTGTTTTTCAAGGTCCCACTGCGCCGTTTATTATCCAGCATAGAAGATTTTGTACCGTGACTTCGACCCGAGCGGCTGCGAAGGAGACTAACTGCAAACTAACCATTTGGATAATGGATTGTACTACAGGAGGCTTCTTGTAAGTGTTAACTAAGCATGCTGAATCTGATGCAATTGTCGGGACATAGTTAGTAGAGGTACTGGTCATGAAACCTTGCAAGTTTCAAAGCGGATAACAAAGGCGCTTCAATTTCTGTTGAAAGTAGTAGCACCGTGCATAACCTTTTGTTTTAAGTTCGCACGCTATGGCTGAATATCTTAACAGTAACATTTTTATTGGGAAGTTGTCCATGCAAAATTCAAAACCAATTCAATTGTTGTTTTTGTGCATGGTCAAGACTAAAAACGGTAACAAAAACATAAAACAAAGGACATCGCTGACTTTCATAACCGGATTCTTTTATTAACTATGGCTAAAAGGGGACTAAGTTAGGGCTGATATCCCTAATTTAGGTTTATGTGTTATAGGCCACGTTATAATTAGGTATAATCGAGTCCCAAGATAAGCTTCATTCCGCGGTGTGAAATGTATAACCCAGACGGCAGCGGCTGGATAATGATTACTTATAGCTAGTTTAGGATTAAAATGCAGGAGCCTATTTAAGACATCATAGGCATAGGGTAGGATAAAATTTTTTCCAACAAGGTATGATCAGTTAACATTGTTAAAGCTTTTTTGGGTGCGAAAAAAAAAGCTTCTGTGAAATAATTCAAGTCGGACGGCATCAGGAATTCCAGCCCAAGGTCTCTTGCGAGGTATGTGGATCTTCGTAATACCATGCTTGACAAGGCTCTATTAATATGGAGAAACGTTGTCTCGGGTACCCGAGGCAACCCTTCCGCCAAGTAAGCTTTACCGAGCGTTTATATGATAAAAAGTTGGCCCTGTTGATCGACCCAAAGTTCCGAAAATTGTCCCAGGTAAGCGAGCCAAAGTGTTTAAATGATAAAAAGTTGTCTCACCTTCCAGGGTTACCTCACCTGTCGAGGTAAGAGAACGGAGTTGCTTTGCCTCCACAAGACGAGTCCGTGATCCTCATGATGTAAGCAGTTCCTTCAGCTTGTGAAAAATTAGGTGACAAGTTAACTCAATGGGGAGAATTGTCCCGGGTACCCTAGACCATATAAATGGGATCTAAACCTCCTGCTTCTAATGTAACCAATTCAAGTCTACTTTGTAGGTCTCATGGAATCGGTAGATGACCAACTTAGCTCTAATCTTCGGTCTGCAACCTGCACTTTATATACGCTAACTTTAGACTCAAGATTTTAATAAAGGGCATTAGTTTAAATCCAGATGAAGTCTAAGTTTTTGGGGGGATGGGGGTGGGCAGGGAAGGGGAAGAGGAAGGGGAAGGGGGGCTCTGGTAGAAACTTCTTTATAGCCATTACAGAACTGCGATGAACTCTTTCTCTTTTAAATTCGTTCTTGCGCAGTTTTTTTCGTACAACATTATTTCATACAACTACCATAATAAAGAACATATTTAAGCACCCGGCATGTACTGAAAGGCAGTTGGTAATTCGAATCTAAAATATTTTTATTTAATATTTATGTTTGGTTTATTTAATAAACATGAGTACATGACATGATATAATTCAATTAAAAAATACAAAACAAACAAAACAAAACAAAATAAAAAAACGAAACTAAAACAATAGCCGTGGTTGCACCACCCAAGGTAAACATGATTTCCCCAGTATAATTTTCCCTTGGTAAGATAGCTCGGGTCTTTATTTACCTGGGTAATTCAAAGTTGAAAGATTATTTTGTATTTGTCTGTGATTCTTAATTTTACTGTCGCAGCGACTCGTAGCTCTTTCACACGTAATGTTTTTCATTATGAATCAAACAAGCGGACGAAGAAACCATTTCCAACCAATACGCTACAAACCTTACTCAGCTACATTTCCTGAGAAATAAAAATATTTGATACACATATAATAAAACGTGCTGTAAACCTCGATAAGGTTTCGTTAAAATTTAGTACTCGCGAGAAGAAGCCATCTTCATTATTTTACACAAGGACGCCACATATAAATCAGGTCAACTAGCTGATCACGCACTGCACGCACAGTGTCCAAAACTTGGTTTCTCATTGAAAGGTTTACCTGGGGAAACCAAACGATCCAGTTCAATCCACATAGGGTTTTGCTTGGGCCATTTTCTATTGTTCACAATCAATTTGCCATGAAGATTTACCTGGGTAAATTTTCCCGAGGTAAGATTGGTTACACTGGAAAATGCAGCTTTTCCCAAGAAAACCTCATATTTACCTAAGTAATGTTGACTCGGGTAACAACGGCTGTCACCATTCTAAGCAATGACTAAAAATCTGCATCAGTTCATTTCAAAGTCGGTTAGACCGAGCACTAATAGATGAATTAGAATACCACTTGTGCTGATTCTATTCGTAATGTAAATAGTGTATTTTCTTGTTAGAGACTGTTCCCCAGAATTTTATGTAGCTCTTTTGAAAAAAGACATAAAGTAAATGAACAAAACTTGTTACTATCTAGCCCATAATATTATGCAATTCAGTTCACAATGCACTTTAAACATTTAATAGAAATGTTTCCATAGAGCGTTCTACAACTGAGCTATAAACCAAAAGCAAGGAATTACAGAACCAATCAAGCAAGCTTGTACATATTTAGCCAACTGCGAATCGAAGAAATACACGAGTGACTTTCAATTGATTAAACAAGCAACTCAAACCTTTATTCATGCAGTGAGGATATGTTCTTGTTTTAGCTGAACCGATCCCTCGGAAAGTAAGTTTTCTGTGTCAGCTGCGTTGACCAGCAAAGCAAAACTACCGGTCTTTATGTTAAATATCCAGTCCAGTTCAGTATCGGAAACTTATCAAAATATACATCCAAAAACGAAAACAAACGACAAAAAAGAAACCTTAACATTAACAGACAGTTGGCAAGTTACAAAATCTTAATTCAATCACTTTCCATTTATGCGATCCTACCCCCTTGTTTTGAAGATGTCAATGTTGCTGTTGCTGTTATTTGATTGCCTAGTTAAACCAATACCTCATGAACATCACTGACTGATCGATCACTCATTGCTTTCCAGAGCCAACAAGGAAGTAAAACCAAAACCAAGCAATTGCGAAGTTTCTTTCGACCCTCCGTTGAAAAAAGTTCCATAATGTCGCTATTCTAATAAATTAGTAAAAATATTTGCGTCTGTTAGTTGGAATAGAATTATGCTCTTACTAGAGACTTGCTTAGAACAGCTCTTTATGCACGCATGTCATTCCAGACTAAGGCCCCATTTATATGGCCTTGGGTGCCAGAGACAACACTTCCCCTGAGATAACTTTACCGAGCGTTGATAAGAAGTTGGTTATGCTGACCAAGTCAAAGTAAACCCATCTGAATTGTTCCGAAATCTGACTTTGATATTCATGACCTCAGTACACCCTTTTCCGTAAGATTTTTTCGTTTATTCTATCACTGTAGCCTAATCACTGGGGCCTAAATCTCTGTGATAATCAGGCATGTAGCCAATGCTACGTCCTGTAATACGAATTTCGTTCTAAAGGTTTCTGTCTTTCTGACCTGCACCAATTCATTGCTAGAGCTACTTGAAACTAATTTCCGCCTTGAAATTTGGTACTCTTGTTAATACACATAACAGTGGTGCGGAAGTGAATGGCTATTTATATTAAAAGTTAAGTCCCTCCACAACAGTAGAGGATGATCGCATTGAGACTTTCCCTAACTCATCACCAGAAACAAAAGTCGTAGCCGTAATTTGTTTAGTAACTATAACTCCAGGGTAGTTTCTCGTGATTATCCCTCGACTCTAATCCGGGGCAAAAAATCCAATACGAGGTCGTTACTTAATTCCGTTTTCAGTTTTATTTTATTTTATTTTATCTTGACGAACTCGCTCATCGCTTTCGCGCTTCATGCATTAGCTAGATCTTAGGCTACTACCACACCATGTCGATATCCTAATTGCACGATCACGTGACTTAGTCTCTCTGTAAAAGTGAACGTGTCTAACAACAAAATTGTGACACAAGTTGCATGAACAAAATCACCTTGCGTTACTGTGACATAACTTTTAAAGGACAATCCAAGTTTTTAATTTTTTTAGTTACATTGTATGAAACGAAACAACCTGTCAAAGTAGGCTTTTGTCACTCAACTTTTTTCGCAATTTTGTTACCCAGTGTTACACGGCCTATATATTTCAACAAAAGTGATCTCTTTTCACAATTACTAATGCAAACCAAGCCCAAAGAGATTTTCTTTTCACAGGTACTTGTCGGCAACTATAGGTTGTCCACAGTCGCTTAACACATCATAAAGAGTCCCTACAGTAAGGCCATGCCGTTTTGCCACAAAGGATAATACAGCGTCAAATGGGTTTAAGACGCGCTTGTCAAGATAACGAATCTCATGTGGATTCAAACCCAGTTTCTCAGCAATCAGCTTCCACTCTTCACCACCTGCAAAGCAAAAACAATTATTAGACCAGTTGGTACTGAGAGAGAACTTGAAAGGACAGTGGAAAGCAGAAAGACACCATAGTTTGGGCACATTAATTCCCCCCAATAGTTAGGGTCCGCCGAAAGGAGGGGGAGGTGTAACGTGGGCGAGTCTTGTGTTGTCTGTCATATTAGCTTCATCGTGGATTTTTCTGAGTTTTACGCTTTTTCCTCCTCCTCAAATATAACGTTTCCACATTTCAATTCAGTCTGGATATTAAGGACATTTTTTTTTGATGCACTGCCAATGATTTATCCATTCTTGTTGGAGAAAAAATGTATTAAAAACATGATAATTATAATATTATTACTATTTCCTTTATAATTACTATAATTTTTTTTAGTTTCATGAAATTCTGTAATGTGTTTGTTTACAGGGTGCTCAGGAATTAAAAACGTACCGTGAGTGACCAAATGCTGCGTACCGAAAGTCTCCCCTAGCGGAGCCGAGTTGAAACTGAGGCTGACGAAAATGAATCTGTTTATAGAATATTTTAAATCTTACCGCTCAGTGCAATGGTAAGCTGTGTTCCCTGATCGATAGGGATTCCACGTATATCAAGGTCTTCAGGTAACAGTGGACCTAGAGACATTAAAACGTGTTTATAAGGCAAATGGGGGGCATCATCGGAACTGCAAGGAACAGAATAATAGTACAAAGCAGGGGAAATGATCATTACCGCCTTGTAATGGAACTTCTAGAGAAAGATGGTATAATTGAGTCTTCCTTTTCTTCGTTGCAAAATTCCGGAAAACTGGGTTACGCTAGCTCTAAATTAGGCAACAAGTAAGATTTCGCTCCTTAACGCTTTATGAAGTCTTAATCTGCAACAAGGAAAAGCTGAAAACCAGCAGTACTATTCTACGACGTTTAAGTGTCCAGATATATCTAAAGGCCGATTTACCCGGTACGATTTTGCATACAACTGTCGACTGCAGCGCGCTGCTCGCGTCAAGCAAAGATCGTATACAACTCGTCATTCTAACATTTTGATTGTGGCTACGACTGTCGTGGGGTTTTAAAATGTTTCAAAATCTTCGTGTTCTAGGTATGGCGTTGACATGGCGCACTCATATCGCATGGGACAAAATCACACCCTGTAAATCAGCCTTAAGGTTGACTAAAAAAGCTAGCTCAGAAGTTGCGAGACACACACCGTTGATTTGGCAAGATTTACCAATGTTAACTGAGACGAAAGCCGAAGAAAATCAAGAGGTTGTTGGCGTTGCAGTAGTTGTAATGACTGGGGGATGCTTTATTGGGAATGGCTCGAAACAGAAGCAAAAGAACCCAAGTGAGATGACAAGTACTGGTAAACGCTCTATGCTACGCATAGGTGATAAAAAAAATGATGGTGACATGGCCCTACTTCGAAGCCCAGCGCCAGTCCACCCATCAAACCACTAGCTAGATCATTTTTTGGTTGTTTCTAGCTTTGTAGTCATGGACATACCAGTAGTTCCAGCGGGTACAATTTCTCTTAAGTGTTTGACCACGTCCTGCATATCAAAACGTTTAACTTGCTCTGCTAAGCAGCGGATAACTTTCTTGGTCTCAGGGCCTGGCTGTTTCAGAGAGGCTTGGTCCAACTGAAGAGACTGTGTCATTTGACATACTAGTTGTTTGCAATCACTCGACTGGGAGAAAAGGGATTCCAGGACATGACTGGGCAGAGCAACAGCTTTTTCTTCGGTTCCTAGAAATCAAATAGATTACAAAGAAGTGTGAAACATAAAAGTTACGCGTTGTGTCGTGTTCTTGAACTGTGCTTTACTGTAAGCATACGTCACATTCGTTTCGGAAACCACAAATAATGCACGGTCGACACCCAGTTAATTAAGCCGTTTTCATTGGTCTTTTTCATTGCAGTTAAAGGAGCAATAACTTCGGCATTGCAACGCTGCGCAAATGCCACCAGCCAAATAGAGGTAGTGGCTTAAATGTGAAGTACGTGTTAGATTAGAATTCCAAATTTACGAAATAACAGCAGGCAACAAATAATCTTCAAATAAAGACACACGGTTTTTAGTTTAAAAAACATGTCTCGGATGATCTACATCCATCTTCAGTTTCAAATGCAAATAAGACCGGTAGTCGGTGTGATATAAATACAATGAACATAGAATATTAACTACTAAATAACAACATGAATATGAATAACTGAAATACAATGGTGTTGGAAACGCAAAAAACTGAAAAAAAAAGTGAAATTAACAAGGACAATTATAATGAAAGTGATAGATTGACATGATTGACTTGTTTGTTTAACAAGGGTTTTTCCCACCCGATGTGCAAAACCTCCTTGATTTTGAGTTGGAATGACGTGGAGGCGGTGTCAAGAGTTGAAAAGCAATCTTCTGACCACAAAGCTTTGCATGTCTCTGACCTATTTATGTGTTGGAAGATGTGCGAATTCTTATCAGATGTTAAGTGTTCACGAACACGTGTAGCAAGATGTCGTTTTGTCTCGCCAACATAGCAGGCGCAACAGCCTGCGCAATAAAATTTGTAAACCACACGAGATCGTAATGTTTTGGGAATCGCATCTTTCACACTGAATAAGTTCTTGACTAACTTGACTAACTTTCAAAGACTAACTTGATTTCTAGGTTCTTGCAAAAGCGTTGGGTTAAGCGTCTAATTCTGCGCTGGGCGATACTTGAGTACGGGCCTACAAAAGGTAATTTGTAGTAGTGCGTGTGAGTTTCATTTGGACTGGTTACTGTGGGAGCACGCGAGGTAAAGGCAAAGAACTTGCTAACTTTCACCGCAGATATGTGGATGACGCTTTTTGTCTATTTAACAACGTACATAAATGGCAAACATCCCAACATCAGGTTCGCCATGGAGACGGAGGTTAACCACAACCTACCTTTCTCAGACCTTCTCTTAGATAATAGTAATCCTGTTCAATCTCTCGTCACATCTGTTTTCCGCAAGAGCACCTACACAGGCCTTCTTACCAATTTTCTAAGTTTTTCACCTTTTTCCTACAAATTAGGTTTAACACGAACGCTGGTGGACAGGACTTTTAAAATCAACAACACCTGGACTGGATTCCACAACAACATTAAGGAGCTCATGCAGTAATATTTTAGAGAAGAATCAGTTTCCATCCCGTCTTGTGAACAGTATTGTGAAACAATACCTTAGCAAGTTCTTTGCCTCTACCTCGCGTGCTTCCACAGTAACCAGTCAAAATGAAACTCACACGCACTGCTACAAATGACCTTTTGTAGGCCCGTAGACCCCCAACACATAAATAGGTCAGAGACATGCAAAACTTTGTGTTCAGAAGATTAGTTTTCAATTTTTGACACCGCCTCCACGTCTTTCCAACTCAAAATCAAGGAGGCTTTGCACATCGGGTGGGAAAAACCCTTGTTAAACAAACAAGTCAATCACGTCAA
>Ga0126336_10002851_pt1 | contig 10057 bp, 6 predicted proteins | sample SidCmetagenome_FD_92530 | JGI IMG/M metagenome (GOLD analysis project Ga0126336, IMG submission 92530) | Coral microbial communities from El Islote,Puerto Morelos, Mexico - Siderastrea C C metagenome | ecosystem: Host-associated > Invertebrates > Cnidaria > Coral | place: El Islote,Puerto...
GAGAATATACATGCTGAGATTGGGGATTAAAGGGTTAACAGAATCTAAAAGCTGCATTATCTAAAAGAACTTAAACTTACAAGATTACGTGACAAAAGCTGTACTATGCAAAAGAACAAGAATCAAATACATGTGCAAGCAACAACTGCATTATGATACTGTACATATTATATAAATTACCTTTGGGGCAAATATGATCTTCTTGGCCTGGTTATTCAAACAACTATTACACTCACCCAGGACTAGTGCCTAGCATATTTGGACTGTGTATTCAGTTCATGCATAGCTGTCCCTCTGTATTCACCCAATAAAGCGTTCAAGAAGACCTATTTGAGTTCAGTTGTAACTTTTTAATGAAGGTAAAAGTACACTTGGGCAAAATTTGGTCCAGATGGCCAGTGCTTAACTTCACTTCCTCATATTTTCTCCCACTCTCTCCCTTCCCTACCCCTTCCCCGCTTACGCCTGCTATGCAGACTACTTCCTGTAAAGAGAAGTCACCGGGAATATTACTACTACCCCCTGGATAAGATGCTAGTCCATCACATGGATTGACATGGAGTGACATGGAGGGACAATGTGGGTTAAAGTTTCTTGTCCGAGGATACAACAAGACACAACAAATGAACTAGTCATCAAACCACCGACATTCTGAGCTTTTGTTCAAAGCCCAATGCACTAACCACCACATCACTGTCTCCCTCAATGACTATTTTGTCATTCACTATTCTGTTCTCTCGACTTCATAACCTGCATGCAGACGTCTCTTGTTTCCTTTGAAGCAGAGGAAATAGGAGACGTCAGCATGCAGGCTATCAACTTCAAAGTAAAATAAGCTTTTAAAAAAGAAGAAAGAAAGAAAACCAACCCTTGGCTAGCATTTAATCCTGCATTCATATTATCAGCTGTCAAACAACACAGCCCTCATCATGTTTCTCTGACTATGTATGGCTACAGGTGCCAACAAAAACTGTAAAATATTGTATCTCTCAACATGCGGAGCAACTGGAACCCAACTAAACATACTCCCCAGCCCCAGAATTTCTAAAATAAATTATTAGTAACCTATTCAATGTTACTTATGTATTATTTGTTAACTTAGTAATATTGCCTTGTAACAAATTTATGTAATGTTCAGTGTGCTTACCTGTTAATAAAGTATTAAAAAAGTGTTTCTCTGACTATAAATAGTAAACTCAAACCTTTAAGCCCTAATGGTGATGAAAATGAAATTTCTCTTTATATTATCACTACTTGTTCAAACATTCAAGTGATGAGAATAAAGGAAGTGATCACCAAGGACAAAATGTCTTCATTGATATTTAGAAAAATTCTCCTAACTAGTTCCATAAGAAATGTATGGAGAACAGTAAGGAGAATATGCATTTTTATATCAGGGCTTTAAGGGTTAAGGCACATGACAGGTGAGGGAAGAGGACCCCAGAAACTGCCCTTACGTGAGATGCATGACAGCTAATCTAATTAGCATGAAATTTGACAAGCATCTAATTTCTCCTTTCAATATCACTGCTTCATCAAACATACAGGAAATGAGAATAAAGAGGGTGATCATCAAATATGAAATGTCTTGATGTTTATGCAAATTCTCCAAATTAGTACCTTAACAAATGCATGGAGAACAGTGAGGAGAACGTACATGTTGATATTGGGACTGAAAGAGGTTAAGACAGAAAAATAATGAGGGGGGTTGAAGTCAAAACACAAAACTGTCAGGAAAATTAATGTGTTCAATAAGTTGTACAGACTCTGATCACTTAAGAACAATTGGCTGTCCAAGTCCCTCATCTGTCCTGTTCGTGGGTACAACAGAAAATCAACAGAAAGAATGATGCTCTATGATATGAAACAGAATCTATCGTATCACATGAACAGAAAGAAGATGCTCTATCATATGGCAGTTGCCATACTTGTTGATCCCTGTATTATATTGACGTGATCATTAATATAATGTGACTGTCTTTATAGTGCAACAAATAAAATGATGACAACTATCATGATTACAATTAATGTCACCAGTACACAGGTTTGCCTCTTATCTGCAAGGAAATCAACAAAACAAACTTTGAGAAATGCTACACAACAGGAAATGAACAAAGTAGTACTTGGCAACAGTAGTACAAGACAGACTGTTGAAGGTTCACACAACTCTCTGTAAGGAGAAGTTTAATATAACTTTACTTGAGAATTTTCAAAACAAAATGCTTCTTACCATCAGACAATCTCAGAACTTTTTCAACTTTGAGAACCGTTTGTTGTAACTTGGAGTCTGTCATTTCTAATTCATGTCCAAAATCATCTAACATTCTGAAAGATTAAGAAGATACATCAGGGCATGAAATAGACTTAACCATAACATTATGTTTAAGGACGGTGCCTCCTTTTGTTACTGCCCATATGTTCTGCGCATCTCGGGATATTCGGGTTTCTTAAGAAATTTGCCCCCTACTGCAACAATATTTTTGCGAGGTTTAAAGCTATGTGGAAAAAGCAGATCTAAGCAAGGGCTATCGGAATCCAAAAGGAAAATTGGGGGTAACCATGCATTCTTCAGAGATAATTGAACTTAAATTTGGAAAGAAATTGCCATGCATTCTTTGTATTTTAACACTTTTAAGAATTATGGTTGATTAATTATCCCTTTAAAATGCACGTTTACCCATATTTTTCTTTTTGGATTCCAATAACCCTGGCTAAGATCTACTTTTTCGCCAGTCATATCCTCTGCAAAATACATCTGTATTAGGAGAAGGCGTCCTTAAGGAGAAGAGGCGATAGTACCCAAAATCAGCTCTCAAAGAAACATGCTTAAAGATGTGCAAAAGTTATCCACATTTGCCTATGTGGATGAGTTTAGTATAATTCCCTTTGGCTAAACAAGAACACAAGTGCCCTAGAGTTGGACAAGCGTTCAGAACCAGCATCCACTGTCAGCCAGGCCAGACAACGATGAGTGACACAATTTTGAAGTTTGAGTTTAAAGAGAGGTTTTGTCTATTGCTGACTTTTGTCAGGTCTGCCAAATAAGGCAGCCCAGTTTCAATAACTTTTGAAGTTGTCATAGCTAACCAAAGAAGACAGCAGTCTGATACAGTTCTCCTAAGCATTTCACTGAAAATCAGGATGAAGTAGATGGCTAAAAACACATTTGTACCAGTTCAAATTTGATGACAAAACCAAAGAGCTGCCAAGAGAGTGTGAGAATTTCAGGCCGAATATCAGTAAGAGTTTGTAAGTCTTGTCAGCTCCTGGAGACTCTTATTGTCATTTTGACTAAAAATATTATTGTATTTTTGGGGGGGTGAGGAGCTTGTAAACTCTTTTCTAACAATTTCACCATGGCAATAAAAACTGCAGTCATCGTTTTGTTGTTCTTAAAGCACTGCCATGAAAAAAGGGCAAAAATCTCATGAGATCTCATCTGCACACACATAGAAGTGGACAACTTTGAAAGCAACAGATCTTTTTTTTTCAAATTTTGGCCAAACTCAATGCTTACACCCATCTTAAAAAAAAAGATTTACAGTGTGAGCCAGGTGGTCAGTTTTACCAGCTCTAGGCTGTGATTGAGAGGACTCCGCAAAAACAAACAAACTGATAACCTGATAGCCTTGCAGACTTAAATTTCACTCTGAAATGCTACAGAGAAATAAGGAGCTAAAATGTTTGCAAAAAAAAATAGTCAACTGGCTTAGCCACTAGCTGCTTATTTACTTTTTCTGTGGCTTGAACTCACATTCAAAGCCAAGTTAAAGTGTTCATAGATTTTTATTTATTTATTTATTTTTAAAATTATTTATTTTTTTACATGGTAACTTACAAATTTTGTTCTTCAATTTCATCTCCAATTTTCTTTCCCATGGTTTTCAGTACCCCAACACTGTGTCCAACCATATCTATCTGTTCATCTTGTGCTCGTATCAACAACTTAAAGCAAGGAAAGAACAAATAGCACATGTCAGTTAACCAAAGCAACTTGTATGGCAGTATCATACAACCAACAGTGAAACCAGTATTAAGCGGACCCCATATAAAGAAGACACCCTGTATTACATGGACACGAGTGCTAGTGAGTTCCAAACATTTCTTCCCATATTTTCTGTAAAACAAACCTGTATTTTTCGAGAGTGCCACGAGTGTACACTTAACCCTTTTACTCCCAGAGCCAGTTATGGAGAGATTAAGATGATTCTATCTTTTGAGTCTGTGGACGAAATCCTATGATGTGACCATTCAAATGAAACCTTGTTAGCAGTACTTTCACATGGTACTATTTATATTTCAGTATTTTACAAAATGAAATTTAGGATTTGTCTTGAATTTTGATTTAGGCACTCTCGGGAGTGAAAGGGTTAATACAGGTTTCACTGTATCTGTAACTCTCCTGGCAACTCTTAATTAACAATAACAATCATCATCCTCATCATCATCATCATCGTTGTTGTCATCATCATCATCATCATCATCATCATCATCATCATCATCATCATCATCATCATCATCATCACCACCACCAACCAATTCTCTTCAGGTATCATCGTCACTTATTTCTCCTCATGGAAAACTGGGCTGCATACCTGCCATCTCCAGGGTGTTCTGTCATCGGCAGCTTTCACTGCCTCTGTCCAGGAACCTAACCTTCTTTACAGTGGCCCTTCTCTGCATCTCAAGTGGTAAACCTAATTCCTTGTGCCTCCCAGCACCCATGTGAGTAGAAATTATACACAAGTCTGCACTAGCAGCTTTAATACAGTAATTAAAATACAGCCAAACCTCTGCCAACCTCATCCACAGACACTCGCTTGTAGTCCCATAGATGTTTATTCACAGTCCTGGGGTTTTTACTGTAACTTAATATTTTTGTACATTTTTCCTTAACAATTAATAAATAATTGCAGCTATCAGTCTTTCATTTTAGTATTACCTCTTGTTGTTGCTGTTGGTCAGTGATGAATGCTTGATTTGAGTTTTCAAGTTCTTTGTCCAGCCTGGAGTATCTATCTTTAGGTTTATCATTTCTTCTTCCTAACAGTGCCTTAAAGCAGAAGGAAAATAATAAATAAGCACATAACATAATAAACTTCCAGAAAAACACTTACATACAGAAAAAATAATTACACCACAGACAACTTACACTCAAGCTGCTCTCACTTTTTTAAAACCCTTTAAGCCCTAACAGTGATGAAAGCAAGCAAATTCTCCCAACAAGCACCATAACAAAAATGTGGAGAACAGTGAGGAGAATATACATGCTGAGACTGGGAATTAAGGGGTTAACCCTTAAAGCCCTAACAGTGACGAAAATGGAATTTCTCTTTCGGTCATATATCTACTTTTTTAAACATTCAAGTGATGAAAATAAAGAAAGTGATCGCCAAGGATAAGGTGTCTTGATATTCAGTCAAATTCTTCTTACTAGTTCCATAAAAAATATATGGAGAACAGTACGGTGTAAGGAGAATTTGCATTTTTATGTCAGGGCTTAAAGGATTAAGACTAATTTGTTATCAATTTGGGCATTAACATGATGAAGATCTTTTTATAACAGTCTGTGACTGGATACAATGAAGGTTTTTTTTCTAAATTTGTAAGACATGAAACTTTTTTTGTGCTCAGGCTTCCACAACAGTAGCATTTCTTGATTAGCTGTGGATTACATCATTTGCATGGTTGTAACAAAGGGTGAGATATTTGACTTATTATGTAACAGGGGACTAGCAGACTCCTGTAATAACAGAATAATTAATGACACCTTGGCATTTTTCACAACCCTATGGAGAACAATGACACGTACTTTGATTATCTCGCATTGCAAAAAATCTAGTTATTCTAAAATAAATTGTACTTGTGAAAGTGTCACATTGGCAGTACCAACAATAATTGTTAGTACTGCTAATGTGACATATTATTACTGCATTTTATAACCAATGTGAACTGAGATTATAAGAGAGTCAGTTTGATAACAAGATTCCTTACAGCCCCTTTTGGACCAAAAATCCAAGCACTTTTCAAGGTTTTTCAAGGACATAAATCCACTTTCTTAAGTTCTTTTGCATTATGTTTCTATTTGTTATTATTTGTTGAAATGCCCAAAGCAGGTCTCATTTGTGGGTTGTGACCTGTAGATTTTGATCCAATTTATTTCCTCTGTTTTCCAGCAGCTGTCATGGGCACCCTTTTCTCAGAAGATGGTTGAACAGGGTTAGGGCCAATAATTATTTATGTGGTACAACTTAGGCTTACATGTAGGCTGAAGGCTTCAGCTTAAATAAACACAAAATGTAACATGTGAGGACATGACAAAACTTTGCATGGCATGACACAACATATAATAGATGTGACATGACATGACACAACATACAGTACCACACGTGGTACATGACATGTTACACCACAGCAAACCATGATGTTTTTTTTTTAGTTGTATGCAGTGAGACCAGAGTATGTAGGGGTCAAAGTTCAAGCTGAGTTCAAGTTCATTCAAGCTGGGGTTTGAGTCATCATAAATAACTGCTTATTTAAGTATTTAATAGTTTACCATTTAGGGTTAGGCACAGCTTAAACGATCATCTGTCAGAGAGGGTTAAGGTCACAGCTTATTATCATCCAAGACTCTCAAACTCAACTTGAACTTGACTCAAAATTAACTCAAAATCTGTAACTCCAGCTTAAACTCATGGATTTCTTGATGCCACATACAACAGTCAAAACAATGTTTCATTTACAGAAAATAATTTTCTGTTGTAAGAAGGTGAAGTTGGACAAGTAAGCAAAGATTGTCTGATGCATAATTATCATAAAAAGAAAAACAAAAAGACATCTCACATCTCTTGAGGAGTTCTCTACTTTTGCTTTAGCAGCAGGACTGTTCATATGTTCCTTGATACTGTTTACATTATCTCTTGTCTGTTTTATGAATTGCTTCCGTTGATTGACCTCTGTGATATCAATGTTAAATTTCCTTGGGTTTGCTTCAACAATCCCAACTGTTTCATCCAGATCTTCTAAATCCCATTCAATACTTCTGAGATTGTTGCGGAGTTCATTTGTTGTCCAGTTATATTCATCTTTCCCAACGGTGCGAGGATTATCCAGTAATTCTTGCCATCTCCTGTACAATGTCTGCACATTGTTAACTGCTTTTTGCACTTCCCTGAAGAATAAATATAGAGTATTATGACATTAAACTTTATTACATCTTCTCAAAAAAAGTTCATAACTGTAAAAACTGTTGATTTATATTTACCAGGTTACTGTAAGTTATTTCCTTGAATAATATAAAATGGTGACAATTTTTTTAAAATCAGTTTCTCGAATTAAGGGGCCATTTATCTAGAATCTGATTTATTTTCTAAGAAGGGAGAGAGATGAGAATTACTCAAAGGATAGTTATCATTTATGGACAGGACTGTGCCCAGGAGCCTCAGGCAATTATCTTCTGTCTTCGGGTGACTAGAAAAACTTATTCGTTTAAGGTTGGCAGCCTTTGGGCTACCTGTGATTCTTCTAAGAACACAGCCTTGATGGAATACATTATGTCAGGTTATTTTCAATAGTATATTGCAATAATACTGTAAACAAAGGAAATATTCCAGGAACGTTGATTGTGTTAGAACCAACCATTAAGTTAACCAGAGTTGAGTTCCTGCTGCCAAAAGGCAGACAAACATTGAGTGAGTCATAAAACAACCAATTTTGGCTCTTCCAATCAAAATGCCATCTCACATTTTCCTTTTGGGTCTGCATTAGATGTAATTTATTGGATTTTGTAGTAACAAAATGCTAAGGAACTTGACTGAGCAGTTTACGAAAACACAGACCAAGCCCTAAGTATATTTGCACCATTCCATGATAGATGGAAGCCCCTAATTTAGTACTCTGCAGTATCTTGGAGTGACAAGATCTTGCATATCACTGCTTACAAACAACATTCCAGAATGGGGGGAGGGGGGGCAATTCAGACTGTTTTATGCTAGTTGCACAGCATAATATCATGAAGTGTAATGATAATGGTTTGAAATGAGAGAGAAAAGTCTGGCAAGGTTTCCAAACAACAGAACACTTAATTGTCCATGCAGTTTTCTGAATCTCTTTCCATTCAAGATTGCTGTTTGTGTTTTTAGGGATAGTATGAAAGTTGATGAATTATGTGGAAATTGTTCTAAAGATCTTACACATATGATAACTTGGTACAAAAGAGTGATGCTCAGGAATCTGCTGCGTTTGTTCTCTCAGTTCTCTATGCTTTTTAAGAACTTCATGTTCAAATTTACATAGGGACCTCACATGATGAATCAAGATAAAAATTCAACCAATAATGGCACCACATAAGATGTTCAAGTATCCTCCAAAGTCCTCCACTTCAATTGCTATTTTGTGTATTTATTACTAATAGCAACAGTATTACTATTTCTTCAGTGAGCGACTATCAAACAGTATTCATAGAAACTGACAATTCATTTACATCTACCAACAACATTTCACACAAATAGAGTTATGTAGCTATTCACAAAATATCGCTTCGGACCGGATTTATCACGAAATCATTAAAGAAACGTCAAGTAAAAAGAACAGATAAACCCATCCACCTGTACAACAACAATTAGAACAGTTGATCTGTCCGTTGTAACATTTGACACTTGAAAGCATGTAACTTGACGATTTTAGGACATGAGCCACTGAATGAATCTACGCGTACAGACAAGATCGATCCTAAAACCCCAGGAATGAGAAAACGCCGACAAAGATTGCTTAGTCTCAACACCATAAACGTTATACTTTACGCAGTGACCCCACTTGTTTCGTTTTGCGTTTACGTTCAATGACTTGACCAAAATACCCAGCCGGAAAACCAAATTAAAGTAAAGATGGCGGATTCACTTACTCCTTGACAACGAAGAATGGGTCTTCCAGCGACATTTCCCACAGAAAATGGTGTTAGAGTCACGAAGCAGTTCTTGACGTGATTAGAAAATAGACACTTCCCGCTGAAGAAGGCTGATACTATGTGGAAATACTGTCAAATATCAGTTTTGAACGCCAAACACTTTCACCTGAAAATCCCCGCCATGATCACGTGACTGACGCCGCCAGGACTTCCGCTCAAACAGGACAGCTCTTGTCTAACGCACTTCCTGTCAGTTGCCATATATGGTTTACTTTTCAGAAAGTGTCTCCCAGGCCTCCTCGGGGTCTTCGTGAAAGCCTGGTTCCTAGGCCTCCGTATTTCGCCGCGGTCGAACTGTTTCGGGTCACGTGGCAGTGAGCGAAAAAGTCAGGCCTTTCCTCGGATACGTCACCGAAGTGAATTAATAATAATAATAATAATAATAATAATAATAAATATAGTTAAGGAGGGAAAACACTAGACAGGATTGACCATGAAGGCCTGGGAAAAAGCCGCACAGGAACTTTAACTAGGCAATCGGGGTTCCACTGTAATCCGTTTTCGGAATGGACGAACTGGTTTACACAGAATAGCCATCCTTTGTGTTATTTTAGGAATGTTTTAGGCCTGACCAGGGGCGCCCCTGGGCCTGACTAAGAAGGGGGAGTGTTTGGTTTACTTGGCATAAGGCAGATCACTGAGATGGTCTCAGACAGGTTACGCTCCTCACGTGAGTCATGGTTTATAAATCAGTGTCCCAAAGGGGTCTAGAGCTTCAGGGCTCTAGGCTAAGAAATGAAGGGTTCTCAAGTCTCCAAGAATTGGGGCTCTAGGACTCCATTTGGCCAGAGTCATTATTTTTGTCTAGATTCCAAGAAGAAAACGGCTTTGGGCTCCGGACTCCAAGGCAAAAGTTTCTGGGCTCCAGGGATCCAAAGAGGCCCCTTTGAGACCATGATAAATGAAGGAGGAATGGAGTAAGATGGAATAGACTGCAGGGATTTTATTCTATTTCCCTGAAGCGAATAGCTTTTTGTGCAGATTCCGGTAACTTTCTCAAAGAAAACAGTTACAATTCACTTAAAAAGGAAAGGAAAGTAAGCGAACCCCCCCCCCCCCCCCACCCCCCACCCACCCCCCACCCAACCAAAC
>Ga0126336_10002852_pt1 | contig 10053 bp, 7 predicted proteins | sample SidCmetagenome_FD_92530 | JGI IMG/M metagenome (GOLD analysis project Ga0126336, IMG submission 92530) | Coral microbial communities from El Islote,Puerto Morelos, Mexico - Siderastrea C C metagenome | ecosystem: Host-associated > Invertebrates > Cnidaria > Coral | place: El Islote,Puerto...
TGAACAATATATTTGTAGAAGAGGACTTAAAATAGAATTAGCTTCACACATCTTTCACGACGTTTAGAAAAGTAAAGCAGTGCTCCGAAGTTAAGCAAGAAGTGTTTACTGTGACAGTAACAATTTCTCTCTCTCCGTTTTATTATTATTATTATTATTATTATTACTATTATTATTATTATTATTGAAACCTTTTTCCATACTTAGCATTATCCACCTAAAATCCTATTTTTCACTGCTCTAGTATTTTCTCCTAAAACAAAAATAGCACAGGATCGATCGTACTTAGTGTACTGAAACGGCTTCAGTGGTGTAATGAGCAATTCTCGCGAGCGGCTTGCTTTTTTGGCTTACACTTCTTGCGTACTCACAATTATAACTTCCTTACGGCGTGCTTTAACAATATAACAGAACAAAGCACTGGCAAGGTCTTTTTAGTCGTTAGAGTACTGTCTGTCGGCAACGATGTGGAAAAAATACCTTTGTAACGTGCTACGAATCCACTGTATTGGTTAGAGCTATCAGACGTAAACCGGACATAGAGGTTATTAGAAGAACTTGTGATGGGCGCAGGGACTGATCTTCCACTAAACTGGCCAATAAGAGGTAAGGACGTCGAGTCGCCATCGTAAACATAGACGTAATCGCCGCCATATTCAGTGGCAAATCGAGAAAAGATAAGTTCCAACTTTGCATTTGAAGATAAACTCCAGTTGCAGTCCATATCATTGCTGTAAGACGAACTCCGACTGGAGCGTATTATTCCGCTTGGTTTACTTGTGTCTTTCACAAATAGATTACTTGAACATGAGGTTGTCACCGTCATGGAGAGTGCTGTAAGAGGTATAACTTAAATTAACACAAAAATCATAGGAAATTCGTATAAGTAAGTCTGAGCATGTAGAACGTATGACGAATTTCACTGATAAACCCGACGTAACTATGAGCATAAATGAGCATACAGAATGCATGATTAATTTCCCTTTATTCCGATAAACTCGATTAACTTACCTTGACAGTTACTTTTACCATCCCCTGTGTAGCCTGGTAGACATCTGCAGGTGTAGGAACCAGGAACATTCACACAACGAGCTTGAGCATGACACGAATATGATCCCAACTGGCACTCGTTCACATCTGATATTAAATAATCATCATCATTTCATGCGTTGAAAATACCAAGGGACTTGCAAAAGTAGAGAACGCATTTTGAAGTGTAAATGCTCTCAGTAAAAATCGTATTCCTGCAAAACCGTTCAAGTCTAACATCGATTTTGAAATCTATATGATAAACCCGTCGAGTTAGCCTGCGTGGCAGGCGCTGAAAGGAAAAGGAAAGGGGATATAAGGAGTAGCGAAACGCCTGCTTCGCCTGCCACAAGGCTACCCTTGAGTAAGAGAATATCCCCCATCATAATGTTTGGGTGAACATGTAACGCATGTAAAGAACATATTACATAAAAGGACACGCAGTTTGAACTTGTCACCGTTAACTCTCTCTCTCTATCTCTATCTCTCTCTCTCTCTCTCTCTCTCTCTCTCTCTCTCTCTCTCTCTCTCTCTCTCTCTACATATTTCTCTCCCCCATAAAAACAAACATCCAAAACAGAGAGGATAACAGGACAAAGTGGTGTAAAGAGGAAATTACCATTTAAGAACATTAGAACCTTAGTTGCAACAGCCGAAGAACGATTCGCTGATTCTAGCAAATAACATCTTTTGTAATATCACGTGGGTCCCAAACTATGTGTATGTAACCATAAAAGCAATTAATAAGTTGCAGACTTACGTTCACACAAAAAAATACCAGTCATGGAAGAACGTGAACAAACCTGTGCAGTTGTTTCCATCCACGCGATACCCAGAAGGACATCGACAGGAGTAAGATCCGTCATTGTTCACACAAGTGGCGTTCAGTGGACAGTCGTATGAAAACCCTTTGCACTCGTTGTAATCTGAATTTAAAGAAAAATATTGTGTACTATTTTAATTAACGATAACGCTTCTTTCAACGGACAAGGCAGTAACAACGCAATAGGAATATAATTTTAACAAATACCCGACTAAACTGCTTGGAAACGTTGTCCTTTCGAAGCCAGTGCAGTCATGCTTATCCCCTCTTTTCATAGAATAAAGTCATATACTAACCCCTCTACTCCGCTCTTGTCTAGAGTGATTGCAAGAATTAACGTTTCAGTATCTCAAGATAATTTCTCTTTTTTTCTTTTGAAAGAAAGAATTATTTCAAGGTTCCGAGATGTAAATGTAAAAAATGTAAATTAATGATTATAGTGGTCAGCGCGCTTAGCTTTCCTCGTTACTGCCTTACGACAGACCATTTAGTTAACAAGTGTGCCACTTAAACAACTGAAACAAATACTACAAATGAAACATAACACGGTTAAGAATCCCAACTGGCGGGAGGCAAACCAATTGACTATTTACAAGCGCAGTCGAAGGATTTAACCCTTTCTCGTCAGCCTTTTGTTTTCTTAAAAAACCGCATATTTTACCGTTAAGGCGGTCTTTTGAGTGCTATGTTGCCAAATGCCTCTGAACTTTGCTACAAAAGCGTTTTCTTACAATTTAGCTAGATTTTGAGCCAGCTTCTGTTGTAAATTGTACAATAATTTTGCTTTCACGCATGCGCTAACCCAATTTTTTTTGGCTGATTTATTTCCAATTTTTTCCTCGATTCTTTTGCTTTCCTTTTCTCTCCCTTTCTGTTTTCTTTATCTTCTACTCTTTATCCCTTTCTATCCACTGAGGATGTTTTGGCTTCAGCCCTTCAAAAAAAACCTGGAAATGGAACATTGATCGACTAGGTGACTTGGCCTATTCCACCACCAATTTTGCACCAAAATTGGACACGTTTTGTTCTGGTATAGCTCGGCCAGAATTTGGTTGATAGTCAAAATGAACACACGTATAGATGGATCTGTCCTTGCTCTGTTAGCTGCTTATCAAAAGAATCTGGTGTCGTCAGAAAATGAAGACGTCACAAGTGGCTCAATGTCTCCCCCTTCAAACGATCCGAAAATACGACTCTAGACAGGAAAGAGCTAACTAAACAATCTCAAATAGTTTATCATGACAAGTCTTACTCTTTTGAGACAGAGTTTGGTTGAATAATCAGGTTTAATGGAAAGAAAAACATTTGAAACAGAATATACTTTTTTTATTAATAATAACTTGGGACTACCGTAAAACAAACCCATGAAGTGCTAAGAGTGGGATTCGAACCCGAGACCTACGGACTCGAAGTCCAACACCCTAACCCCGCGGCCACGCTGCCTCCCAAAGAGATGAATTCTTAACCCTCTGGACAGTTGAATGATGAGACAATCCAATGTTTGTTCATCTGTTGTGCGACGCAGTACGCAGTACGCATGCGTCCGCATCTATGTAATCGTCTTTCAGACTTTGTTTGTTTAAGTTTGGTACAGGTTCCTGAGTCAAGAGTAAATTGGGGCAGCAGTGTTCTTGGGGGGTGGGGAGCTTTATTCAGGGGGGAGGTGTAAGGAAGGGTGCGGTTTTCAGAAACCTCAAGCTTTTTGGTCAGCGGTGCAGTGTCTAGGCAACCAAGCTGCGGATCAAAAGAATTCTAGGAAAAGCTTGATTCCTGACAATGCTGACACGATCTGCTAACACAAGCTATGGAGCTTACGTACGCAGTGCAGGTGAGAACGATATTGCGTTCGCCTGCTTCTGCTTCATGTTTACACTGAAATGTTAATAATAAATAAATGAAATAATGGTCTTCTCATTTTATTTTTGTTTGCTCGGTATTCTAGTTTGATTTCCGAGATGTTTACAAATCAACGTTGGGGGGATGTTTATTGACTTATTTTACCTACTTCACTTGTGCACACCTTGAAATAAAGAAAATGCTATTTGTTTATAAAACAGCTAAAACCCAGATAAACGTGTTTCCCCTGATGTTTTTTTGTTGTTTGATTATAAAACTGCTGGTCAACTGGGCTGTGTGGTCTTTGTTTCACCATACGAGTGTATCATCCTAAGTTCTGATTATGACACCTTGTGCTGGTTGTTGATGCGATTGTATTGGCCCGTATTTAATAAAGTTGTCAAAAACTTGTATTGCACGTTATATGTACATCATTCACTGGAAAGGGGCTTGATTTCTGAAAGCACCAAACAATTCACCAACCAAGATGAAACAAAGGTAGCTTTGATTTTTGGAAAGAGCAATTACTTTTGCATATCGGAAAATGAAAATGAACATATTAAAATGTCAAGATTGGCGTAATGCCATGATGTGGTGATGATTCGTGCACTTCGTGAGAAAGTTCGGTTTTCAGCTTGCGTTCAGTAATCCGACTGATGTTAATTAAGAACATTCTCTGACTATTTATGAAGAAACAAAAATACGCTTTTCTGGAGCTCAACATTTTAACTAGCGACAAAGAAGCAAAAATGAATTTCATACAGCACGCTCGCGTGAATAAAATCACGCAATCATTTTGACAGATCCAACAGGTTGTCACCTTTTATTTATATCTCGCCCCAAATAAGGGAATCCGGAACCCGGACTCCAACGTTTTTTTGCCTCTGGAATCCGGAATCCAACCCAACTGGCATCAACCCCTTTGTTACCCACACAATTCATCAATGGTTCACTACACCAGCGGGGTTTACGTCCCCTACTCTTTTCGAACAGCAGTCAGTGGGTTCTTATACGTCTCATACTGACAGTCAGGTCAGTGAAGACAATGAAAGTACTGTGAGACAGGGCATACGGTTTTTCGCCCTTATCCGAGGAGACTAGAAAGTCTAAACACTTGCAGATGCGAAACAAAGACAAAACATTCTACTCAGTTATTTTAAGACCCGGAGTGTTGGTCCAGCCGGTAATCGAACCCGGGCCTAACGCTCCAAAGTCTCATGGTACCCAACCACTTGAGCCAACCAGTCGTCAGTTTTGGAGGACACTGCCTCTTTAGTGGTGGTGCCCGGTGGTGTCTGCCGATTACCGGAGAACTACCGCCATCTATAGGGCCTAATAAGTACCACTTTCTATTAATGCTTTCTGTTGATGATTTCGCGAGGGCTCCTGCTGAGAGTTTATGAAAGAAGGAAATAACACCAACAGCGACTGTAAGTCGTTTAAACTCTATTCTTCACAGAAAATAGTCGCCATATCGCAGTGAAAATTTTCATGAATACAATTCTATTTAATGTCCAGAATGTTAAAAATTGCATTTCCGAGGAACTAGATTTCAAAATTTTCTGGGGGATCATGCCCCCAACCTCCCTAGATTAAAGGGACTCTTACGTGCCCTTTTTTTCTTACTTTAACTCCCTATGCCACTATGCCACATAGCACGCTGCCGCTTATGTCGCTTATTGGACAATTTCTGAAATCCCTGTGTGTTAACATTTAAAATCACAAGTATTTGAATGTTGAAAACTTTTACTGTATGTAAACTGTGATTTTTAACATTTTTAAGCTTTTATTGACGGGGCTAAATTAAAAAAAAAAATTCTCGGAGGTGTCCACTATCATGGCCAGTATTAAACAAACAAATAGTGGTCCTCAAAAAGTCGTATAATTAGATTAGGAAATTATCGATTATAGACATGCATCAGCATTAACACATGCTTTAGAAATTAAATTAAATTTTGATCTTTTGTAGAGCAAATAGACTTTCCTGTTTCAGTCTAGACGACTTCATACAGTTGAAAAAATCATCAGTATTGGCACTTTGAAATACGAATGTTAACCAGAGTTAAGAACTTTGGAATCCGGAATCACAGAAAGTTTGGAATCGGGAAACCATAGGCATGGAATTCGGAATCCAACCGTCAGAATTCGTGGAATCCGGAATCCACGACTCGCTTGGGTTCCCTTACGTGGGGCGATATATCACTACAGCCAAGAGTCGCACAGAGCATTAACTTAGTGCTATGGTTTCCTTTCCGTTTAGTATGATCGGATTTTATTTTCATTTTAAATTTGCTTAATTAATTCTTTACATGGACAACTCATTTCGAACTTTATCTTAAATTAGGTAATAATGCCCTTTTTAACTAACCTGAATTGACGAAGAAGCACCCTTTTAAACTCATTATAAAAGCGAGTTTCACTTTTTATTGCTCGATCACTGAGTCAAATCACAATGAACAAGTCGGATTTCCCCAATCAACTTTTAAAAACACTCATGCATGTGCACATTGCGGTAACAGTCGGCTAGACAGCGGTTCAAAAAATTTATTTATCAGTTTCAGACGTCCGCACATGCCCGCAATGCGCGGGCCGTTCATTATGAATATGACAAGAACTTCGCCCCTTCGTACCTTTCTTGCAAGTGAACCTGTGACAGTCTGAACAATTGACATCGTTCCATTTGTACTCGTGATTTCGAAGGGACCCGAGAGTATGGACGCAATCTTCATCACGAAAGTTGTTTGGCTGGTTCTTTGCCCAGTAATGAAAGTCAAACGGTGTTCCATCGCTCCAAACAAACGTCCCTTCAGTGTTGATATCAGACAGGCCCAACCAAGCGTGTTCTCCACCGTGAAGGTTTTGAACATATACATTCTCTTCTTGACTGTGGATACTTGGAAGATTGGCTCCCAATGTGGAGCACTTTCCCTGGCTTCTACTCCAGGAATCACACGAAATTACCTTTCTGTAGCAATATCCTTTAAAATAGCTCCAGTCGTCGGGGCATATATCTGAAAAAAAAAATCATTTTTCTACTTTTTAGGGCTTGGTAAGGTAACTGAAAGTAATTTTTCGATACATCGCCTACTGGAAAGAATGAAAATTACTTGTTGTATTTACACACCGTCAGCACCAGAGATGAGGAGTTTTTTTTTTTTTTGGAACTCCATCACATAAGGAGCGCTTGTCAATTACATGTAGATTTATTGATTGGTATTTTGTAGGTCTACTACAAACGTTCAGATCTCACCAACATGCATGACTGGCTTCGGCTGATCAAAGTAGTATTACACTAGCCCTTAGAGTGGTTTTACTTAACCACTGAAGTAGACATGAAACTATTACGCACTATTACACACCAATTCCACTGTTTACTTTTGTCCAGTTTTTACTATTACACACTAATTGTTAGATATTATTTCACGGGTTAGTAAAATCACTCTAATTAATTAGCGTCAACTTACCATTTTCTAAACACTTTTTAGCATGCAATAAAAAAATTTAGATTAACGTAAACTGTTGTTTCAAATATATAATTGATACATTTGTTCTCTGTTACAATAGTACCACAAATGCTCGAATTCTTAAAAAAAGGCTGAAAGTACTCATTTACCTGATAACACTGCATATGACACAGTCATTGGATCAAAGCGTTGCACAAAAAGCTCTTTCACGCAAATTCGAAACCCAGAGTTGTTGATAAACTGAAACGAACCCGAAGAAAAAGAAAGCGCTGCAACAAATTTTTGACATTATAATTGAAATAGCAATTTTTTCTCGGTTACGAGGAAAGTCGCCTCTGTCTTCCTGGGACATCGAAAAGGTTAAAGTAACTTTAAAAAAAAGCTCTTGTGAAATTAACCAACTATTGTTTGCACAGAAATGTTGTAGAGAAATACAACTGTTAAGTTTCCACGATATACCCTTACGAGGAGAAAACAAAGGTTGTGAAAAAGACAATGGAAAAAGTTTGTTAATTACGTGAAACAAAAATATTTAGACGTCAAATACTCCTGGGACTTAATGTATGTGCGCCAAGTAAAGCATGCTCCGGGCTTTTCTGATTATATTAGAAACCCACAGGGAAAGGAAAATGGAAGGCGACACAGAAGACCACGAAATTTATCGAGAGGTGCATTGTAAAAAATGGCAGTAGCGAAGTAAAACTAACGAACCATACGCCCAAGAGTTCAAAATCTACCATTAACTGATTCAGATGGAGGAAACTTCTGAACAGCGCATGCTTTGTCTTGGTGCTAACAACTACTGTGCTACTCAATAAAGAAAGACTACATTATTAGGTGACGCTTGGTGGCTGCTATCTTCATCTGTTACCTCAATCCAGCTGACGATTCCGTTGCACTCTGGGGCCGAATTTCCTCCGCTGCTGGAATGCTTAGCTGTTGATAGCACTGTTGGGTATTTACTGTAGCTTCGAACGAAATTCACATCCTGTTGATCATAAAATACCAGGTATGAATTGTTACACCTGTTATCGCTTATTACTTGTACTCACGTCAACTGCTGATTGACTCATTTGATTCTTTGCGTTTTTTACTAAGATGACTTTCTTGATTTTAAAATATATCAAGTTAAGACTCTTTTTTTCTGCAATCAATGATTTCAATCAGTTCAGTCATTACGCTTTCCCTGTTTCCCCTGTAATTTCGTATGTCACTTGGGTATTCGGAGGATATTTCCCATGTAAAACTGATGTTTCTCTTCATTTCTTATGACAAATGATCAGATTTGTTGCGCTACGTGCCTACCGTACCTTGCAGAAAGCGAAGTTGTGACTTTTAGAAGGCAGGTTCCTGTTTTGAAAGCTGACATCACTATGCTCTGAAAAAAGTGGTCTATGCAGGGTCTTGAACGCCAGCCAGTTCTGTAACAAGACACAATAATCATTTCAGTTTTTCGGATAACTTGTACCATACGTTTAGGACTGGGTTTAAAGGAAGGTACATAAATACTTCCACTTTAGTCGTAAAAATCAATATTGTTATTGGAACCTTTTTTTGTGTGTGTAACGAACAGTACCTCATGATAAGAGGATTGGACTAAATGGTACAAAACACGAGAGCTAGTATGGGACAAATTTAATATTGTGAACCTGAAATCCCCTTGATTGAAATGGGCTGGACTACTTTTGATTAGACCAAACTTGATATCTGGCTGGAAGACAGGTTATGGAGTGGATAATAGAACCAGGAGATGAAAATAAATGAGATGAGATGAGACGAGATGAGATGAGATGAGATGAGATGAGATGAGATGAGATGAGATGAGGTGAGGTGAAACGAAATGAGATAAGAGAGGTGAGCGGAGATGACATGACATGAGATGAGATGACATGACATGAGATGAGATGACATGAGATGAAATGAGATGAGATGAGATGACATGAGATGACATAAGATAAGATGAGATGACATGGCATGACATGACATGACATCGGATGACATGACATGACATGAGATAAGATGACATGAGATGAGATGAGATGACATGAGATGAGATGACATGAGATGAGATGAGATGAGATGAGATGACATGGCATGACGACATGAGATGACATGACATGACATGAGAGGACATGAAACGAAATGAGATATTAGAGGTGAGCGGAGATGAGATGAGATGAGATGAGATGACATGGTATGGGATAAGATAGGATACGTAAGATGGGATGAGACAAGATAAGACGACGCCACATGAGATGACGTGACATAAAAATCAAATTGTAAGTTTTTCTTTCATCAGATATCACTTACCACCGAAACATCGTCATGTACTCCTGCAAAGTTTTGAAGCTCTCGGATGCAGATCTTAAATGACCTCACTGAGACATCTTCCAGCCAAACCGTGGCTCCATCGTGCTTCAAATGGGATCTGTGGTGCTCTGCTGTTACAAATATGGTTGGCGCTGTGGAATATTTCCCCTGAAGAGTAAAATAAAAGAGATAGCGGTTATGTCCGCCCTATAGAAAGAATTAATAACAGAAAGGGTAACTCAGTCATTATGCATGGTTCAATTTTACCTGTTACCATCCCCCCCCCGGGCAACCCCCGGGACAAGTCCAGCCCTTCGGGCCCGGGGGTGGGGAATTGTCTAAAACGGTTTTGTCCCGGGGGTAGGGGGCGGGGCAAATCGAATTTCTTGTGAAGCACGTCACTAGCTTATCACTTCTCAGTTGACACAATGGCGCCGGACCGCGTAGAGAAGACTGCCTATTTCCAGAGAAAATCTCTAGAATTTGTAGCAGACTGGTTGGAGAAGAATAATCTCTCGAAATTATAATCTGTATTCAAAGGCACGTTTATTATAAATTGTTAAACGAAGGTGCGTTTGATGCGTACTCGAA
>Ga0126336_10002853_pt1 | contig 10052 bp, 1 predicted proteins | sample SidCmetagenome_FD_92530 | JGI IMG/M metagenome (GOLD analysis project Ga0126336, IMG submission 92530) | Coral microbial communities from El Islote,Puerto Morelos, Mexico - Siderastrea C C metagenome | ecosystem: Host-associated > Invertebrates > Cnidaria > Coral | place: El Islote,Puerto...
AAAAAACAAACAAAAGTATTTTCCTTTTTTGGCTTTTTGTCAAAAAAAAAGGGGCCCCGGTACCCCCCCCCCCTTTTTTTCCCCTTTACCCCCCCCCCCCCCCCCCCTCGGTCTTCACATATTCACCCCTCCACTTTAACAGCTTAAATAAACACCTGTAGACCAACTCGATCAAGAATGATCCAACTGTCCCATTCTTCTTTTTGCTAGCGAACCCCGCCGGGTTCTGCAAAATTAACTATCTTTGCAGGAATATAAACTGGCTTTATTTCAAAACATCACAATATGATTATTGTGATTCATGGTAACCAGAAGTAACTATAGAACATCTGATCTGAAGGGCGTGTAAAGATGGGGATCAATTCTGGAATATTTATAACATGATTCTTGATGTATCGTCCGCTGATGAGAAAGACCTGCACTAAAGATGGACTTCATTTGGTTTTTAATTATCTAATTTACGTCAAAGATCATAATGCGCCAGCGAGAAGAGACTTCCCAACATATTCTGAATTTACTTTCACATTCTTATTTTCAGTGGAATTTTCTCGCAGATACCAAAAAACAAACAATTCACAGAAGTCGAACTAGTCTTAATTTATGGACGAAAAAAGCCAGGAAAAACAAATCCACCAGAGCTTGCTATCTTAAAGTTTCAGTTTGACAATGGAGAACCAGTCAAAGAATAAACAAGAAAATCACCCTACGAACTTTTCCTGTTTCTTCAGTAAGAGTCACTTGAAACCTACTTTAGGAGGACTTTACTGTAGTAACCGAACAAATCGGCTACTTGGAGAAAGATGCAGTAGGCAGCGGTTCTGTTGAAAAGATCACTGCATGTCATGGATGACCATTTTGTTTTTACGTTACGGTGCTTTGGGAATGAAACACTAGATGAACATGTTAAGCTTAACGTAACCTTCCCAATCCGTTTTCGGGCTAGTTCCACCTCTTTTTTCTGTAGGCGCAAAGTTTACTGCAAAAAGTAAGAAATAAAGAGACACCGCATGATTAAAGACGTTTGAAATGACTTTAAAGACCTTACGTTAGTCGGAGCACTGAGTCTGCAATGCCAGATGAAGGGAACTTTTTTTGTTCTTTTTAATAGCGCTTTAAAAAAGCGATATCTCTACTCTATATACTGACCCACTTGGACAAACAACCGACCCGTCCTACTTCACTTGCAGAACATTTTCGTCAAACTGATTTATGGAATACTTCAAACTTACTGTTCACTGCTATACAGCCCTGTATAGGGGGCAGACAAAGGCCGAATAATTTGAATGCCTCTCTTCAAACCACTCCCCTTGAATAGGACATGGGGAGCACATGTGGTCCGGCAAAGACTTCTCTCGTCGCGTAAAAATACAGTTGACTGAAAAAATGACGTTTGATTAAGATTTATTATGCAACTGGCTAGGATTTGTGACCATTTGGTAAACAGATTTAACTTCAGCAGACATAGTGCTAAACGTTTCAGAGATAACTCAGTCACCGATAATCTGATTCGCGCACACATCTGGTTTCTGCTCTTGTTGGAGTGCTTCAATCAACGGACTTGCTTTTATCCTTAACTTTCTGCTGACTTTCAACAGATTAAGAAGAACTATACTTTGCTATACACTGGGAGTATTTCAGTATAACCACACGAGGTTTATAGGTGCTTTATGTTGTCGTGCGCTGGAGCGTTAAAGATATATCATTTATAGAAGTTATAATAGTCACGGTAACTGGGTCAGGATATCTTAATCAGTAAAAACACTTCACATAGAAAAAGTAACTCACCGAATTCTCACTTGAAGAATTTTTCGTTGACTGAAACTCACCACAAAATTTGATTAAAACATCACTTCTGAAGAAGTTTAAAAACTTTAAAAATGTATTTTTAGTTTCTGTACATTAATTGTCAAATATTTAGCTAATTATGAATGTCCTGTGTCAGTGTCGTACCAAAACTAAGCTCACTTAAATTAGTATGACAATCTTAGTAGTTTGCTGTTGAAGAAAGATGACAAGTCTAGTCCTCCACTTCACATGCCCTGGTGATCGTACTGCTTACTGTTCTCTGTGCATTCACTACCTATGATAACTGGTACAAGATTACAAAGGACGAGTATGATTGATTCCTATCAAATGCACGCCTTAAAAGTTTATTCATATTTTAGAGAGGTGAATAATATTCATTGCATTAAAACAATTAATATTGTTTTGATTGTATTACAGAAATTAAATTAATCTCTTAAAAGACGCTTTTTTCGACCAGGATCACTATTTGATTTGTTGTTTACATTTGAAGTTTTCTTTAACGTCCATTTCGCAACTGTGATAAAATCATTCCTGTAAAAAATGAAACATTGCATGCCGCAAGCTATCACTTATGTGTTTCACATGTCATGAACTGTTCGTGATTGCAGCTTAGTATGCCTTATGGGGACTCGACTCTTAATAAAACGTGATGCGATCCAAGCGTATGTCAAGAAATTTGTAACCTCTTCATAGATATCAGAAGGCACAAATTGCTAAGGTTATCAAAACAGGAATATTTTGAATACCTACAGTTAAAGGAATTATCTGTTCCACTGATCAAATGATATGCCGACCGAAACTGCATCAAAACACGTCTATAATAGCTCAACATCGGTGATAGTGAAATTGCACTGCAACTTTATTGCTTACAAGTTGAAGAGAGAGTAACATCGTAGCCATTTTAATAGAATGGACAGACCCGTTCTAGCTAATTGCAAAGTCATTGGATAGCCTGGGGATATATTTTTAAACAAAACAGAACACTGATAAAATGACTTCGGGTTAGTTTACCGTAATATCGTTGGCAATCGAACGACCATAATATCAGTGGGTGTTGCCGGCTAGCGTCGCATGCTTGTTGAAGCAAGTAGCTTTGCTGTACTAGGCGATTTTGTCCTCGCGTGATGCTTTTTGCACCGGATGTGAGGAAAGTAATGTTATTCAAACTTAAAAAGGAACACTTGATGACGCGCTAATCTGATCTAATTTTAATTTTAATAGGTTGCTGCAAGTTCCGCTCAACAATAGCTACAAAGTGCAGTTGTTTACTTACAAGGGCGAGTTCCAAAAATAAATCTAAGGGTTAGTTTCGAACAATCAGCTCGAATTGCAAGCGAAAAGGGCATTTTTAACATAAATGTTGGTTAGATAAATAAGACGGGAGAATGATAGCTTTTTATTCGTGCTTTTTATCACGGTCCTTCCAGAAACCACCAGAAACAAACAAATGCCCGTTCGTGATATTTTTAGCGTAGGAGAGGTTTCAAGAGTAAACTCAAGATTCACGCAGAGAAAAACAAACAGTTTAATAAGAGCATCTTTTACGTCATTAAGATATTTTTGTCCAACTCCTATTGCAGAAGTCGACTTAATTTTCTAAAATGAGTTCTTGCTGTCCGCCCCTCAATTTAACACATGTAAATGAATTTCTAAATGCTTTACCTACAGAGCTCCTTTAAGTTCTGACGTATCCTGAACTGACATGTACTGACTTACACTAAGAAGTTCCCATGAACTTTCTCAAAAGATAGTATGAGTTTAAGTGGCTAGTTGTTGTTACACCGTATGCTAAATAAACCAGCTTACTGCATGATTAGACTGCATTATTAATGAGCGAACAATTTTGAACATTGCCTGGATACAGTGTGTTTGTCTAGGAAGTACATTTTGAGATTACCAGCAATTATAGTCGATTTATTTGGCCTGTTTTAATGAAAAAGAACTCTTACAAGTACTTTTTGGTTTTGACAGCACTCGTTTCCCTCGTGTAATGATATATTTACTGACCTCGATCCATCACCAGCTAGAACATTCATGAATATGCACTTAAGACAATTAAGCTGTAATGTAGTCGCGGAAAATGTTCGTTGTCTCTACCTCTCGCGCATTAGCAGTCGTATGATTGCTTCAGAAACCAGCTAGTGTAATAGTTACAGTAATGTTTGTATTGTCCTTAGATTATTTAAAGTCTAAAGAACATTAAAACCATTGAAAGCTTTTAAATAAATGCCAAGGGAATTATTTTAAGGATTGGGATTCGAATTACCCAGCATATACTGAGTAAACCGCTCTAGAAACAAGTTTGCTCCTGTGTCACAAAATAAACATGCTATATTCTTAAGATTCTTTCTGGATTTGATAAATATATTTGTTACCAAAAGTGAAGTGAAACCCTCGGTGAAACCAAAAGTTAATTGACCACTTCACCCCAGCTCAACCGCACAACAACAGTGAAGCAGCGCTGAGTCAGTTCACTTACATTACATTACCTCACCTCCACCGCTATAATTCAACAAAATAAAACAATCATCTGCTTTTAAAGACAAACATACCTTTGCAAAAACCAACGGTGCTTTGAGACAATTACGATGTAGGAGCCGGGACGAGTGATACTCGAGTTTGTTGGGATGCTATAAGATATCTGTTTGGAGCGAGGTTACATAAAACGGCGAGTCGTACCTTTCATTCTCCTGTAATGTGTGTATTCCTATCGACTTTAAAGGGCACAGGAAAACTGAAAACCACACAGCCTCCTATAACAACAGTGACGCTAGTATTAGGTGGTTTAGAGTTGTTGGATAATCTTATTAAAATCACAAGCCAGTGAAGCGCGAGCCGTGTATCCGCGCCCCCCAGGTGCGCCGACAAGGTCAGATAGACGTGTGACGTATGTACATGCCGCGGTCGGGCACTCACGATTCATTTAGCAACAGCTTTGGTAAACGCTTCGCTTAAAGCAAGTTACGCTTTCTTGCTTCTTTGGAGTGATTGCGACTTAATTTCTTATAAATCGCTTTAAGACGATTTCTAATTAAAAGCTTGTGAAAATGCGATTTTGTCACTTGTTTAACTAACGCAGTGATTAATCACATCTGTTTCCACCATTTGGATAAAAGTATGTCTAGTCTGTTCGGTTTGTAATGAAAGCATGACCTCAAATGAAAACATGCGGAAACTATTATATTCCATGCATTCTAAACTGTACGTGCTAGGAAGTATTAAACTCTGCTTCGCTACAAGCACCAACCAAGCTTAGCGTTTTACTGATGAAACTCCTTTGATGCGACCATAAACTCGGGGTAGATCAAAACAATTTCCAGTCGTAGCTGATGTCTTTCGTTACCTTACCCTTACAAGCCTTATAGACCTTTTAATGTGTATGATTGACAGTGAAATAGACGATGATTGCTGTGTAGGGTTAGTAAAGGAGAATATTGTGCGAAAACAGATGTTAACGCACTTGAGAACGCTAGTCGTGGCGAATGATCATCATGGATCATGAGAAAAAGTACAAGAAGGAGCTTTTTATTGAAATAGTTTGACGGTACTTGCTGAGAAACAAATATTTTTTAACCTAATGGACGATATGAAATAGCAATAGCAACAACAACAACAACAACAACAATACTAAGACAACAACAAAAATCAAGCCAATTGGTAAGGTTTTGGAAAACTGTTGGAATTCTGCCTGACCATCGGCATACCGTAAACTGCCGCATATAAGCCCTGGGCTTATACAACTTCGTAAGGGGTTTTGGGTGGGCTTATAAACGGAGGGGCTTATATCCGGGGGGGCTTATAAGCGGACTGAAAAAAACGTTTCGAAATGAGCCACAGCAGTGTTGATCCAAAGACGTTTTTAATTTATCAATTTTTAATTAACCTTTGAAACGTCATAATAAATCGAATTCATTTCAATTTTAACAACGAAATCAAAACTGTAACAACACAAACGTAACTGGAACGTAACAAAACAGAAGGTCAGAGTTCATCTTCGCAGTGTTCGGTGAGTGTGCTTGATATTAAGGAAACAAGGAAAGCTAAAGGGGGCTTATATCCGGGGGGACTTATAACCGAATGTGTTTTTTGTTTACAGGTAGATGGGCCTATAACCGGAGGGGCTTATAAGCGGGGGGGCTTATAAGCGGCAGTTTACGGTATCAGTTTAGAGGTAAAATATTCAAAAATTGGGCCTCCGTACAAACTGGGTCAATTCTCTTTCATTCAGCACTGTTTCAAGCGTTTGACCACCGTGCTGAATTGATTGCTTCTGATTGGTTCAAAGACAACATGTGCAGTTTGATTGGTTATTGACAATCTAAATCAATCACTAGACTAGAAGGTCATCATTACTACAATCTAAAATGTCCGGCTAAAATCGGCTATGTCTAAATGTCTATGAGAAATAACAAAAGCGACTTTCATTGAAACGTTCAAAGTTCGCTCAACCATAACAATCAAAATAATATACATGTAGTCAGAAACGGTTATGTTTTTCGCTACAGTCACCAACAATATTTCTCAGCACTTGCAAGTTCAGTTCAGGTAAGAACATAGTCTCGGAGATATATAGTCCGGAGGTCGTCGCAACCTCTGAGGCCTGTTTTCTACACGTGTCGCTGCTCTTAATGTAAACAGTTTCAATTCTTTCCTTAGAATATATTGTAAATTATTTTAAATGAGTGTGCAATTACTGATTGATGTAAATAGTTTTTAGTTTGTTTTTATCAAGTACGATAAAAAAGCAATGCTGATTCAACGGTAGGGAAACTGTAAATTTACCAATATTTCAAAAGGCACAGCCTTTCTTCTTCAGGGTCTTACAGAGAATGACTCTAAGGGCAAAAACGTTACAATTCTTACTTAGTTTAAATCATGGCTAACATCGTTTACACCCGGCCCATAATACGAAAAGACTGAAACAATGCCAAATATAACAGTCAATGGAAATGTTTATATCTATATCACTTTTTCGCTCGGACCACGTGATCCGAAACGGTTCGACCGCGACGAAAAACAGAGGCCTAGGAACTAGGCAAGGGCATATACTGGTCATGCCTTTTGTCCCTAAATTTACGTGCGTCTCTGGTATGAACCCTTCAAATGTGCCATTAAAAGATCTTTCAAATTTCCACTACGTGGATAAAAACTTCAATATAATAATTCAAAATGCTGAAAATGTAGTTTTTCACTCAGTAGTAGACAATTGCGGTTTAAAAGAAATACGGTCAAAATTTTACTGTTGGATACCGCTAAGAGGGAACAACAACAACAAAAGGCCAAAACAAAAGGAAACAAAACAACATTAACAACGACAACAACAACCAGTGAAATAGCCCTTACTTGTTCAGAAGGCTTCTTTGCTCGGTGTGCTTGATTTAGTTGTATTTCGAACGTAACAACAAATATTAATATCAGGAAAATTCATTAACCTGATTTGGCGCCTTCGGGCCTGCTCTCGTTTATCTCGCACTGAGTCAGTGCACTTTTGCTGTGACATGCGTTTTTTTAGTCATTTTTCAGTCATACCAAGCGAAATCATCATAAAAACACTTTACACCTACTCGAACGTATGTCGAAGCGGAAAGAAACTCTTTATATATGCAGAGCTCTTAGTTTTATACTCGACCATGTAGTCTAAACAGCTGTGCCAAAAAAAAGAGCTTCCTGTGGTTAAATTATTCTGATCACGTTCTCCCTATAAAAGCGGTTGTAAAAGGAAAGAAAACCTACCTAAAAGGTGGTGTACGCGGTGGTTTTAGGATTGCCACTTTGGTTAAGCTACCATCTGTGTTAAGATCCCGAATTTCTCTCACTCACCGCTATGTGATAAGTAAACCTCATTCTTATCTCAAATCATTTCCTTGCGCCACTTTCAGAAAAGCTTACTGCAAAATTAATTACTTCCCAGAAAAAGTAATAAAAAAGTAATATTTGTATCGTATGTGGAAAAAAAATCACACTGAAATTTGTTTACTTAAACTTGATAATTCCTCGTCCACAGCTCGATCCAAATTAACTTACTCTTTTATGTTTTAAGGTGAAGAACTTCGATATTTGAAGAAACCATGAGGCCTATATCTCAGGATAATTTCTTCCCGCTTCTTGACTTTGCGCTGCGACTCTTCCGACAAAAAACCTTCTGTGAGCAAACATGAGAAAATCATCGAAAAACGTCTCTACGCCAAATTTACAAATCAGCAGCTTACACAGAACATGGAAAAGAAGATGTGTGGACTCGGGAAACGAGAAAAGCATGTTGTATTCAGAAAACGGCTACAACAACAACAGCAACACACAAAAAAAAAAACAATAATAATAACTGAAAACAGAAACAGGTTGCAAAGCCAATGAAAGTGAAATAATACTTCTTAAAAATGCCAGTTTTAATAAGAACTCGCACAATGGGTAAAGTTTCGGCTCAGTTAGATAATAACTGACCTCACAACAAGCGAAGGAATAAACATATCAATATGGATGTTTCACAATATTAATGCTCTATGCAAAACATTTAAAGTTCAGTTGTTTTTAATTAAATAGCGCTTTTCATTTCTTACAGTACCATTAGGCAGGATTTTCCATTAAGCTACTAATTTTATTACGAGACACTATGACAAACAACATACGTGTTATTGCTTACCGGTACGTGTCAATACCATGTTTTTTTTTTTTTGGGAAAAAATTTGGTTTTCATCAAAGAAAAATTCTGACAACTGGCTGGAGGGAGGCAAGATACAACCGATGTAAGTATTGTCAACTTCTATTCTCTATAGTAGCATTAGTGCACCTTTTTTGCATTGTAAATTTCAGTGGAAAGCAAATTATGATCGCAAACAAGAGACGGCATCGATCACTGCATAGATTACTTGAGACAACGCGAGCGGCTGCGTGCCAAATGTAGTTCATACCGCCATCGCCCAAAACAAGACGAAAACTTGTCTTCCTACTTGTCGATCACTCGTAATTATCTTGTGCTTTCTTCCAACTACATTTTAATGTTCGGTTTCTACGACTGGAGCAAGGTTGTGTCGTTTGCAATGTAAGATTAAAATGAAGTGATGACTTAAATTGTTATTTTGTTCCTTTGCCATAATGTTATTACATCGGCTTGCAAGCCGGTGCTGTCACTTTATGGCTCTTAGGAGGATTGGACATATCCCTATACCTTTTGATAGGACAGTTATCCCTAATCCCTGAAAATCACCAAGCATGTAAATTATCCCTAAAACTATTGCTTTTGTAGGCCGAGTTATCCCTTATCCTTATAGAATCTGATTATTTTGATAGCTGTCCCTTATCCCTATTATTAATTAGCCACTTATCCTTTATCCCGGAGACCCCTCACAGGGCCTCAAGTTTATAAGTTGACTGTTTTGAACAACTATATTCGGTGACAGTGCTACCTGTGGAAGTAACGGCCGGATCCGGCGTTTTTCCGCTTTAAAAATGGTTGGACTAACAGTATATTTAGTATATTTCTTAAAATCTGCGAGACGTCTTGCGGTCAAAAGGTCTCTATGCCCTCAGGTTTCCGGGTTTCCATGGAGACCACGGTTGCTTAGGAGAATGGCACGGCAAGATACAGGCAGCACGGCATTCTTGTCACAATACGTATGACGTCATTACACACCAGTTATCTTGTCACTGATCATTTGTAACCCGTCTCACTCGGCGTTCTTTCTTTTCTTATTCAATACTCTTTAGAATCCTTAATGTATCCCGGAGTAATGCATTATAGTAGTTGACACAGCTGGAGGAATATTAACGTCTTCAACATTTTTACGTAGCACCTTTTTTCCGAAAATCGAGGGCAGAGTCTATACGCATGGGGTCCTAAATCGGCACAAGTTTGAAGATTTCACGACCGCTAGGAAAACATACAACGTTAGTTTAAGGATTTGCTTTCATATGCAGTGAATACTTTGGACTAGTTAACACAGCTGGAGACACATTAACTCATCAACACACACCATTCTTTTTACGCAGCATCACCGCTTCCACATTAAAAATAATGAAGATTTTATAATCGGTTAGAAAACATGTAGTACAGTATAATGGTTTGCTTGGTTTACATTCATTTGTTGCCCACTGTGTTACGGTACAACCTTGTCTTACTACGGCGGTTTGTTTGAGCTGCAGACACTGTTTAACTTGAAAACCTTAATAAGAAGTCCTAAACTGTTATCTTCTTCATAAACTTACCCCGTTAATTTTGTAACTACATTAAGTACATTTTATATCCAGTT
>Ga0126336_10002854_pt1 | contig 10052 bp, 7 predicted proteins | sample SidCmetagenome_FD_92530 | JGI IMG/M metagenome (GOLD analysis project Ga0126336, IMG submission 92530) | Coral microbial communities from El Islote,Puerto Morelos, Mexico - Siderastrea C C metagenome | ecosystem: Host-associated > Invertebrates > Cnidaria > Coral | place: El Islote,Puerto...
AAGCTGGGAGGGTGGAAAATTAAAGCGCGCGGAGAACTCCCGCTTCCCTCTTTTTTCTTTCATTGGTGTTAACTAAAAGGAGCCTCTGCGGAGGAGAGAGGTACGAGGGCGTTGGGTTGAAGACAATTCTTTACCCTTGACACAGACACAGTTAACAACACCGTTGGTAAAAGTACATCAGTTTAATTCCAAGGGAACAAGGGAATTCTACAAAGTCTGATATCGTTTACATGACGTTCAGTAAAATGATGATATAAAATGGCATCAGTTTAGTTGTACAGAATGTCAAATGCACAAGACATTGACCTGATATCTGGGCAAATATCTGGAACATGCCACGCGTTAAGTTTCACTTTTTGGCAAACAATTATAGAGATATAGTTAGGATACATTTTTACAAAAACGATAAAATTGGTGCACTCAATAGGGTATGTGGAACGGTAATACACTGCCAATAGGAAAGCAGTGACATTGTTTACAACATGATGAAGAACACTGGAACAATGGCTTTGCACCAAATATATATACAGACATGGCTGTGTAAAACGGTGTAGTTTTCACAAAAGAAACGAACGAAACTTTGTGCACAGCACAAATCATGAAATGCTACTTCTATTACTAAGAAAGATGACATCTTGAGAACAAAATGGCGTGGAAAGTTTGGATTAATAAAACAAAAAGCGGAGCTCTCTCCTATGTAGTCTATCTTGCCTATATGCTACTGCTGGTACACACAAAATATTGGAACATGACATTAGTAATGCGAGTAATCAACAACACTGGTAAAACACTCACTTGTGCACAGTAATAATCGTCCTTGTCACAGTCATGAAGCAACTCAACTCATTTTAACAATCTACTAAATCTAGCACTTTAGATATTCTCAAATAACTCCCTCCAATAGTCCACCTGACAAGCATTCTAGCTCAGCTCGAACAAGAGCTGTTATTATACACACATAAAACTGTTATTTAGTCCTCTTCAACTTCATCCTCCACCTCAAGTTCTTGCTCGGCATCTCCATTTTCTTCATCTCCATTAACTGCCTCTGGACTGCCTTCCTTTTCATCGCCATCAACCTCTGCATCTCCATCAGCTTCTTCTTCCTGTTCTTCTTTCTCAGGACTCTTGGATGGCGATTTCTTCTCTTCTTCTTCTGCAGATTTGGATCTTGATCGCTCTTTTTCTTTGGACTGTGAGCGTGACTTGGACTTGCGTGACTTGGAACGTGACCGTGAACGAGATGAAGAACGGTGGTGCTTCTTTGGAGATTTCGAACGCGACTTGGAGTGGCTGCGGGAACGAGAGCGGCTTCTGACGTAACAAAAGGTGAAAGGATGTTTGATGAGTAAAACTGGATGATCTGGATTTATTTGCCGGTTAGCATAGTTGTCATTCACACAAGTAAATACAACAACTATATAATAAATGTACTGGAAATAAATTCACCCTTAATTGCGTTCCTCAATTTTGGACACATTACACCTATCACATCACACAGCTTATGTGTAACCATTCCAAGGAAAAGCAAATTAATCAATTTAGTATGCTTCAGACAGATGTGTGGGATTGTTCCACAAGGTAAAGCTGTGTGAAGGGAAATTGAACACACACACAAAAGCCCAAAGGGCAGAAACGAAGTACAGTATAGTAGTCTAACTCCAAAATTTGGATTTATCAACTGAGTTGATAAGGTAAATTGGCCACTGTAAAGAGATTGAAAGCTGACGTTTCGAGTGTCAGCCCTTCGTCAGAGCGAATCAATATAAACTGTGGTGCTGCGTCAGTGGGGACGTGAAACACAAAATTTTGGATTTACCAACTGAGTTGACAAGGTAAATTGGCCACCGTAAAGAGATTGAAAGCTGACGTTTCGAGTGTTGGCCCTATGTCAGAGCGAATTAATATAAACTGCGGTGCTGCGTCGGTGGGGACGTGAAACACAAAATTTTGGATTTATCAACTGAATTGATAAGGTAAATTGGCCACCATAAAGAAATTGAAAGCTGACGTTTCAAGTGTTAGCCCTTTGTCAGAGCAAATCGCACCACAGTTTTTTAGAAACTAACCCCCTTACTTGTTTAACCTAACTCCAGCCTACTGTCATCTATGATCAAGAATACACTAGATGTGAGGGGACACAAATGAAGCTTGGTGTGTCTCTTGAAGTAATTAAAATTTTAAAGCCAGGGCAGTTTTAAGTGCAATCTAGTGGGCCAGAATGTTTCACAAGATTATAAACATTTTAGTACTGAGCTTCTAAAATAAATAAAACACGGTGTTAATAATAATAATGATAATAATCACAATAATAATAATATGGAAAAAATTGTTGCTTGATGCTGTCATAATAAGTCAAAACAAAACAAAGTTTCTTTCTCAGGATCCAAAATTTAACTAAGTCACAAGCTTTTGTCTCCGTCACGGAAGCTTGGATGTTTTCTCACGTGTTTAGGACGGTGAACGCCACGTGACAAAACATCCCCGTAGATCGGCGGGAGCTCGTATCCGTTGTCGCGATTCTTCCTCCCTGATCTTGGCAAAGGAAAATGACACTTTCAAGAGACGAATCAGAGAGGCCATTGAAATTCACTGTCAGACCCCAACATTGAATTGTGACAAGGGATACAAGCTACCGCCGATCTACGGGGATGTTTTGTCACGTGGTTTTCACCATCCTCAAACATGTGACAAAACATCCAGCACCATCACTTGATAAAGATTCCATGACGGAGTCGAAAGCTTGTGACTTAGTTAAATTTTGGATCCTGAGAAAGAAACTTTGTTTTGTTTTGAATGATAATATCAGTATTTGCAGGCTTAAACTGTCAACAGAAATGCATGCCAGATCTTTTGACCCAAGATGCATAACAAATATCTTTTTTCCTATGATAACTCCTTTGGAAAGAATGTGAGGTGACTTAAATTTTTTAACTTAAATTTGATTAACAGACACTAGTTGTTCTGATCTGGAGTGGTCTTAAGTAAAACACTTGTACCTCTTTCTGCGTTTTGGGGATCGAGATCGGCTGCGGCTGCGTGAACGACGTGAGTAAGATTTCACTTTCTCCTGTTTAAAATAAGAAGGAAAGCACTATTTATTGAACTGAGAAATCTAAATTGGCAACAATTTGCATTCATTACAGTTACTTTTTTTAACTGCTAAACTGACACTTATGTAGCAGTTCAAGAAACTACCATACTGTTAAGATGAGAAAAAGCAATTTAGCTCACTGAGAACTACTGATCCTGAAAAAAGAAATTAGATTCTTACTACTTTGAGACGAATACGTTTGCCATTCAACTCTGTATCATCAAGTTTCTTCAAAGCATTCTTCATGTCCTCTTTGGAAGCAAACTCAACAACTCTGGTGAAAAAAGAGGAATTGCTCTTCACTTAAGATAGTACAGAGGTGTGCCTAAATAACTGAACATGAGAAAACAACAAGAGATTCACAAAAACAAATGACTGTGGTTAGGCTCAGCCAAAAATTAAAAAAAAAAAATATGGGCATCCTGTAGCTGTGGCATGCGTTCAATATCAATCTATAGCCTGATTTAACTTTTCTTGTATTTCTTTAACATCATAGGATGCCTCCTGGCAATAAAAAGAGGGAGGAAAATCATACAGCTGAACTCTGTATTAAGTTGTCTATCATAATGGGGTGACTGTTTTAAGTACATGTACAACATTAGTGATCTTTTTAGTGGGTGTCTAGTCCTCCGAGCTGACTAAAAAGTTTCCATGGTGACCCCCTTTCAGTACAATTACGGCTCCAGTCATCTGAGAAAAAAAGGAACGGATGACCCACGAAAAATGGAACAAAGCACTAACATTTTCTGTGATGACCAACAGAATAATGAACTAATTTGCTACAGGAAAATGTTGCCCTGTTCTTTGGTAGCTTCCGACTTTCAGATAATAAATGGAGGCGACAAGGATTTTCAGAAATTGAGTTACACACAGCCAGCCCTCGTAGCTAACAGTCACCATCTTGGATGTACGTGTTCCAAACTCGTCCCCAGGATGTTTGTTTTTACCGATCCAAGATGGCGGCAGCTCCTAGCCCTCCCCCAAAAAGTTTGTCATTTGTTTTTTTTGCTATGTATTCATTCTTTTGTAAAGTACTAAGGGGATATTCAGGGTTCACACAGAAACCAGGAAAAAACAGCTGTTATGGGCCCTGTACATGTCACAGTTACAGTGGAACACCTCACTCCAAAACAAAATGGTGGACATTTTCATTTAAAATATTCATTTGGTTGCAAAGTAGGAATTTCAATTACTTCAGCCATCAAAAGTCAAACACAGCTACAAGTATTGAAAAACTGAAACTGAACTAAACTTTTCTACTATCAGCTAAAACAATTTTGGGAAAAACTGAAATTCTGCTACTTTTCCATGACCCGAACAAATCCTTTTAATTTCCATGACTTTTCCATGCCTGGAATTCCATGACCTTTCCATGACAGTGTAAACCCTGATATTTAACATTTGGCCTTTCAATAGAGGTAAAAATATTGTGTTTGTTCTCAAATTCTTTCAATTTTTGATTTTAATAATAATATTAATAATTATAAAAGGTTTCAATAATGGGTAATTAATTGAAAGTCGTTTTACTTGCAGGAACAAAATTAATGTGGTGGTTTGTTATGGGTGTGAAAACCTCCCCCGGATAAAAAGGTTTATATGTGCTAACTAGGATCTATCTTAATGGAAACCAATTTCAGGGTTTGGTTGCTCAGCATTTCACATAGGGACAACCTGAATTTTTTTTGAACATATGTATGTATATACTCAGACACCAACCCTTCTCCTTGTCTTCTTTTGTGAGCATCTGCAAAAGTGACTTCTCCTGCTTTAGAAATATATTCCTTCAAATCCTGAAACAACATCTTAGGTTCAATTTACAACACACAACAACAAACAACATTATTAATCACACCAAAGACTAAAGAAAATTTTGAAAAGAAAAAATAGACAACATAATGTCTAGTTAGCATCCTATTATTTCTTGTATTGATGCCCCTATTTTCCCCCATCACCTACAACTTTGTATGAAAGAACTGCATGACAGCTACAACTGGAGGACTAGGAACCAACCCTCAAACTAGCATCAAGAACACTCGGTTAGTGGAATGACCAATCCTTTATGCAGAGAACACTCCAAAAGAAAGACACTTAAATAATAAGGTCAACAAGGGCCGAAATTAAACACTTTTTTAAGCTTCCATCCATGGATTTCTTGAAACCACGATACTTACCTGCGCAATCGTCTTTTGCATCAATTTAAGAGAACAAACTTTACAAATCGGAAACAGAATGTGGCTGAGGAGCACTGGTGGCCAACTGTAAGATTTAGCTCAGGAATAGCTGGCAGTGGTGAGAGTCACCTCATGGGACGGACGGACAGCCACAACTAACTAAGCCCTGAATGACTGTCTGTTTGGTGAGGCAAGGTTCAGAATGGAAAATTTACATGGCATGGTGTACAAACGTCTCGGCACTTGCTGCTACGGTTGGTTGGGTAGCAAAGGCAAGGTCAGTTTGCGTACTCCTGGATGAGGCTCAAAATGGTGTCCGTCTGTCTGTCTGATAGACCGACTGAACGACTGACTAGAAGTAGGGCAGGCGGACTGGCTAGGACATGGCATAGCTAGCTTTGGATATCTACAGATCAATCAAGAGGTGGTGATCATAAGTTACTTTTTTCAGAAATTACGGCAACCAATTGAATTTGCAGTGTGCCATTACCCATAAATCAGCAAACAAAAGCTGATGTCCTGAAAAACGGAACAACCAAACTAGAGAAAAGAATTCCAACTTACACCACAGCATTTTCATGTGTATTATTATTTCTTAAAATCAAGATAAACCTGGGCTGACATATGTCCAGTTCCTAGAGGCTTTTGCAAACCAAGACAAACACAAGAAACATTAACCAAAAAACAATCTGTATGTCTGTAAAACTGTCTCCTGTCCTGTTCCTAGGCATTATGTGGAAGGAAGACAAATATTATAGTCAGGTACGGCAAAACCTGTCCCTGCATCCTGCATAGGAAAAGGGACTTCATGAAGTGCCACAACACATGAAATTTTAATGAGCTTGAGCAAGCACACACCTGCCAGTTGATGCGTGAAGAAAGATTTTCGACAGCTAGTCTGTGTTCTGTCCTTAGTGGAGGAGTGCGGCCTCTTCTTTGAGGTCTGCTGCTGTTTAAGAGGTTTTTTAAAAGTAAATTAGTTCAAACAAACCTGTCCATTGTAAACTAATATTCTACTTAAGATTGTCATGATTTAAATTCAAAAGTATTCATTATTTTAAGATGGGTTCTACAAACTTTCAACAACAGTAACTAACAGTAGCCTGAAAGGAAACAAGTACAAGCTTATGATGTGGAGATCATTAATGTTTCAGTGACTCATCTACCTGCTCTTCCTGTATGTAAGACGCATAAATTTGCCAAAAGATGCAAAAATCACTTAAATTCAGATGTGTCCATCTGGTTGCAGAAACCTCTTTCCCATCAATTGTAATCATTTCTACTGCTGTTTTTCTTCTATAGACACTGAAATACTCTTATTTTAAACTACTCACCAAACATAAATCCCCCGATCCCTTGAATTTAACAACAAACTATGTACATGTGAGCTTAACTTTGAAGTCAGACAATTTCATGAAGATGGGCTTTCTAACACCATGCTTTATTTCGTACAAAAGATTGACAAAAACTTGTACAAATGCTGTGGCACTCTCACCACATGGTGCAATCACTGCATCAGCAAATCCATCTCACATAAAAGCACATATTACGTCCTAAATCAGCTTCTCATGCTTCAGCATACATTTGATGAAGGAATCATGACAATGCTGGTTGCTCTCCTGTCACAGAATAAATGCCAACTTTTTCTCTTACAGAGAGCCTTCTTTTGTGGTTGTTTAATGCGAAAAGAAAACGCTACTAGTTTTCTTAATTTGCATTTTTGGGTGCCTTCTTCAAGTTGTAGCGAACATTTTGATTTCAGATGACTACCACTTTCCATAATTTTTTTTTATCGCATAGAATGTTAGAAAATGCAGGTCTGCAATACTGTACTCAGTTGCCTTCTCAGGACACCAGTGTTAAGTTCAACTTCACGTCTGTTGTTTCTCTTGAAAATAAGTTTTTTCCAATGAAACTTGTTAAGTAAAATTGAAAATAGAGGGCTGAAAAAGGTAAAGGCTTGAACTGAGCTGTCCTTGAACTTTTAACATTTCTGCTTACTTTAATCAAATTCTTGGGTCTGGGGCTCACAGCGTAAGGTCTACGACTCATGCTTAAAAGCCAAGTGCATACCAGAACTCGGTACATTCAATTTCTAGATGGATCACTGATATTACGTATACTATTCTTACCTTGGAGCACTACTCCTGTAGCCATAGTCCATACTTCTTGACGGATTTCTTGCATGTTCAACAACAACTCTGAGTTCGAATAAAGATAACAAAAGTCACTGATTGTTTCAGTCACAATACCAGTGTGGATGGGTGCAAGTCTTGTGAGCAAAATGAGGAGCTTATCACTATCAAATGTCAGGTACATCCACCACATGACCAACATGAACACAAAAACCAAAGAAAGCACAAACACACTTGTCAGGCATGTAATATCTTGAGGAAGAGAGAAGCTAACTCAATAAATATTCAACTTGATCTAGTCTGAGTCATATAATTTTAGACTTCTAACAAAAGGAAATGATATGCCATGGTTTTTATTACAAGGGTAAGCGAACAGATATCAAATGGGAATGCTTAAGCTATATGGTGAGGTAAAGTAACAAGTTAACCCTATTTTATGACCATATAGCAAGACTTATTAACGCTCAGCTCTTGTAGTTTTATTTTGTGTAACTACGACAAACTTCCGCTTATACAACCGAAGTTAATTGTCAGTCAATGACTAAAACTTGTGCGTGATGAAAAACTTTTTTACCTCTCTCCCAAAAGTTCTCTTCCATTCAAATCATACACACAATCATCGGCGTCTCTTGGATCATCAAATTCCTTAGCAACGTGAAAAGAAGAAAGAATTAAAACCAATACAAAAGGGAACAAAACTTAGTTCATTGCCGAACGTTCTGCAATGTGGTTCGTACTAGCTAGCGAGTCGAACTTACCACAAAACCGTATCCAAGTTTGATGCTAACTTCGCGTATTCTGCCAAATCCCCGGACGAATCGCTCTAAATCTCTTTCCCTTGTGTCTCGGGGAAGTCTTCCAAAGTAAACTCGTGTGCCACCACGAGACATTTTCAACGACTTAATCTCGTGAAAGGCAAAATATAGTGAACGCGACTGGAGATCGAAGAACAAAATGGCGGTACACGAGGAAGGTCAAGAACGCCAATATCCCGGATGAACACGCTGCTATTGTTTTTAAAGGGGTTCAGACATGTACCTTCAAAAGGTCCCCTTGATCTCCAGTCCTCAGGAACGTGTTGAGAGTGCGAGATTACGGGACGGACGACGTCACGAAGAATTCACAGGCAAAATCGGGGGGAATTATTTGATGCAAGACGAACAAAATGTCACCCGCCTTGCAACTTTTGCTCTGTGTATTTTGCTGTTGAAAGCTTGGTCCCGTTCCAATTGTTTGCCCGTGGGTGACGTGGGCCTCGGCCCTCGTTGCGTGACGACGTGACAAGCCAAAAAGCACTGGTAAAACCTCGTTATGATGCTCAATTTTGATCGTAACGCCTGGTGACTTTTGGCTGGTGGCAACTGAAGACAAGTCATTGTGATCAACTTTCTGGGAATTTTTCTTTTCTTAAACTATAACTAAACCCGAAAGCATGATTTCTATATGCTTACGGTGATGTTTTTGTGATGAAACATTGCATCAGTTGATATGAAAAGGCGACGGGAGGAACTATATCGCCATGACATTGATTTTCCTCCGTCGTTGTCGATCTGCCCCGTTTGTGGGACATCGGTATCGAAAGAAAACATTGGAATTCATGTTGAAGAGCACTTTACTCAGCCCTCCACATCTTCAGAAACGAACGGGTTCGAAGAATTAGAAGGTAAGGAAAACATTTCTGCAATCAGAAACTCGCGTCAAGAAAAGAATTAGCGAGTGTAAAGCCTCTAGCAGGTCCCACAGCTATAGTCTGTTTTTGTATTTACTCTAGCTGCAGTTAATATCCGGTGGTTGCTTTCGTTTGATTTCAGTTCCCAGGATTTCTGATTCAGCTGATTTTCGGTCTTGTACATACGGGAAATGTCAAGAGATAGGTAACGTTCATCATTTGTCTTTTTTTTTTTTTTAATACGAGTGTAGGAAGAAAGCAAAACTTTTTTTCTTGTTGAGATGGCTTCCCATAAATATTTTAATCCAGCGATTCTTTAAATTATATATTTACAAAAATGTCTTTTTTTCTATTAGACAATTAAAAATATTGCTTACGTTTCTCTCTCAAAATATTTACCTAATTGCCTTAAAATAAATTGATCAAACAGTCAGTCAGATGAACTTGAAAAGAAGCTCAGTTAAGTGATATAATTAGTTCAACTTCTGATCAGTTAATTATGTCTATTTGTTGTTGCTGACAAAATTTAACTGAGTTAAAAGGGAAGGAGGAAGAAGAAAAGACAGCAAAAACATAAATTTTTGGTCTGAAATGTTAATTCTTTCTTCGAATGTTTTCTTATTTACTGAACTTAAATAACTGAATGATATAATTGGATCAACTTCAGTTAATTTTGTCCATTTGTTATTGCTGACAAATTTAATTGAATTAGAAGCAAAGACATAAATTTAGGTCTTGAGGACATTTGCTTCAAAACCTTTTACAAGACAGATTTTTTCATACTATTGCTGCAGTCAGGTCAATGAGTTACCCATGTCAGAAATTGTTCTGACGATTTCATGTATTAAGAATAGAACAGTAAATGAAAGACTGCTAGAAGAATCTTGAAAGGGCTGTGGTGTTGTACCGCTCAAATAAAACCACCGCAAGTTAAACACAAGTCTGATTTATTGACTCCATGCTCGCGACGACTACAAGGGAAG
>Ga0126336_10002855_pt1 | contig 10052 bp, 6 predicted proteins | sample SidCmetagenome_FD_92530 | JGI IMG/M metagenome (GOLD analysis project Ga0126336, IMG submission 92530) | Coral microbial communities from El Islote,Puerto Morelos, Mexico - Siderastrea C C metagenome | ecosystem: Host-associated > Invertebrates > Cnidaria > Coral | place: El Islote,Puerto...
AGTTCAAATAGTTCAAGTTTCGTCATAAAGTGTCTGACTAGTTTTCGAGATATTCGACATTATTTAAAATGAGGGGTTGTCCATTACCATTGCTATGGTGACAGCTGTTGCTAGGAAACCAGTAAGAAAATAAACTTTGATCATTTGTTGAAAAGGTGGTGTGGTATCAAGGAAATTGAAGTTTATCTTCTATGCGAAATTTTGACTTCAAAAGATACACTCCAAGGCCAAAAAAACTGCTGCGAGCCTCCTTAATACAATTATATTTCCCTCATGGCATAAATGATAAGTAATCAACTACTGTTAGTATGACTTACGACAGTTGCCGACACCAGTGCTTGAAATGTGTCTTCAGATACACAATGTGTTCCTGTTTGATCCCCGTTATTACTACAGCAGTGAAGCTGTCTTTCTCTTTCTCGTCCTGTACCAGCTCTTTGACATTTTCTTCATCAGAAGGCACATGGTTATGGTCCCCAGGCTAACCAAGTCAATGCAAAAAACGCATTGAATGAAATTGCTTCAAGCACATGTTACTATTCTTTCAGGATTTGATAGATCACCATATTAACTTGAACTCTCTTTCACTGACATTGCAATTACCAGAGATAAACTTCTGTCATATGTAGGACATAAGCAAGCGTTCAGACAAATGATTCACAATATTGTTCAACAAACACCACATTGAAGCCTTGTTGAGAGGCCGATTTTTCAACATACGGGGTATTTTCCACCCACTTTATCTCTGACGAAGTTGGTGAACAAATTATTGTCACTTACACCCATCTACTGTAGGGAGGGGCCAAATTACATGGAATAATTATACACCCGAGCAGAATGGGAGCAACACTACTCCTAGTAGATTCAAGAATTGAAACCATTAAAACATCTCAAGTCTGTTCATCATATACCACACTAGCCCATCTTACCCTTCTGTTAAGTATGGCACCACCATAAATGGACTCCTTATTCTTCTCTCTGCGCTCAAATTCTGCTTGAGATATACACAGCTCATGTATGTCACTGCACTCCTTTGATTTTGTAATCATCTGAAATTAAATCCTTCTCTTTAGTAACACCCGTAGCCACCAATTGAATTACCCTAGAATTACATGGTTATCGGTAAATTGCAAGTCTGTGTCCCCACCCCTATCCAGGGGGATGGGGATAGGGGCGCAGCAGCACAGTGAGGAGAACTGGGACAAAAATGGTATCCATGTGACTGAGTTTCCCTCTTTTCTACTGGGTCTTCCCAACTGTGTCGGGGCATGGTGGTGTAATGGTTAGCGCAGTCCAACAAGCTAAGTCCAGATCTGCGGGTCAGTGGTTCAAGGGCTGGTCCCTGCCATCGTGTTGTTGAACCTTTACACCATACAGTCTCTCTTCATCCAGGTGCATATTTAATTAAATGGGTACATGCAACATACTGCTGGGGATAACCCTTAATGGACTGGCATCCCATTTAGGGGGGAATAGCAACCGACTCTCAGTTGCTTCTTGTTGAGGAAACTGGGATAAGCTCCAACAGTGTGGGTGTCCTGTGGTTCATGCATGACTTGAACCTACCTTTATCTTACTTCATACCAACTGTACGGGGACCAAAAAAAATACTCAGAGGGGGTAGGGGGTGTTGGTGGGGTAACTTTTGACAAACAAAAAACTAATAAAATTGATTTTCAATGCTTAGTAACATTTTAATAGTTTTACTTGTTTGTATTTTGACTCGCCCTGTGGGCTCGTCAAAATACAGCACAACTAGCTACTCAGAGATCCAGGCTAGTGAACTGAAACAACAGAGCAACAGCTTGCCCAAAGGGCAAGCCTATTTTTTCATTTTCATCTCCTCCTAAACTCTCATTTCCAGGCCACAGGAGAGAAACATCCCGTCAACTCTTACAAAAAATTTAAACAAGTTCAAAATCAATTCAAAGGTTTTGAGCCTGGATTTATACGCAACCATTTCAAACTATTCAGGGCCACAATTAAGAAAGAAAAAAATCCACTGCAATCAAAAACACCTACCCTTGTGGCATCTCCAATGAAGAAGATGGCTTGCTTCCCACCAACACCAAAGTATGAAATATCACTGTTCAGCGATCTTGGTGCATCTGCAACACTAGTAAAAATCATTTAATAAAATACATTTGCTAACAAAACAAACTTCTAAATAGTACTTTAATTCAACTATTGTGGAAGCTTTTTTCATCCTGGGGGGTGGAGGGAGGGAGAATAGATAACCTTGGTTATTGGAAAAGTAATTTATTAGACTTACGCCTTCTTTCCATTTTGACGATTAAACTTGGACAACCGGTAGATAGCCCAGTTGTTAAGTTCTTTTGACGTCATTCCAGCACCGTTGTCAACGACACATACAACAGGCTTTCCCACAGAGTCATCAAACATCTAGGAAACACAAACAGAAAAAGAAGACAAGCTGTGAAAGGATGTTATGAAAATTTTTACCACAAAGTTCTCTTGGAACCAAACCATGCCCTGTTTAAGGATATCTATCTCTATTTTACACAAAATAAGGAAGCATACACACAAAAAATATAACACTTATTGTGCCTTTAAATAACATGCCAGGGTTTTCAATAAGGGCCGGCAGCCGGCGAAACTTGCTGGCTATTCCACATGAACTCGCCGCCTATTTGATTGAGATATTACCTTATATTTTATTACTGACGTGAGAAACATTCGCTTCAAAACACGAGCCTTGGATCGGCCAAGATTTATTCATGAAAAACAAAAGAATCTTGCCTGAACTCTGAGTAATTTCAGAGGCGATTTGTGTTTCCTGTTCTGTTCAAATACCCTTATTCTTGCTCCGGAATGCAGGAAATGCATTCTAAGAGGCCCAAATTTTCAAAATTTTCCAGGGGAGCATACCCCTGCACCCCCCTAAAAACTCGCGCCTTTGGCGCGAGCACTTCATTCCCCACCTATTCCTACAATTTTGCCACCTATTCAGATTCCTATTGAAAACCCTGTGCAACTATATGCTTTGAATCCCAACAGACAATCACGCGTTTTACTGCTATCAGTCACAACAACTTCAGTGACAACCAAAAAGCCACGAAAAACAGAAACTGACAAACTGGATTGAAATCCGCCAATCACAATACACGAACTTGACCTCTTGACCCCACTGAAGTACACTTCTAAGGACCCACTACTATGATTGATGGCATTGAAAAACATAACGGTTGGTTGTCTTGAACTCCAGAGTTTGAGCGTTACTGAAAGACGCAGTAAGTAATTATTTAACAAGGAATGATCCCAATTATGAACCTCACCAGTCTTATTTCAATTTTCCTTGGTCCTTGGTTATCTGCCGTTGCAGCCAGCGCATTGTCCACAAGTTCCGCAAAAGCAAAAGCTGTAAATGCAAAAAGAAAAAGCAAAAAAGTGTACCATAGCCCAAAACACCTGATCTCCATGGCTGAGAATACTTGATGTGACCTTGATGTTACAAGTTAACTTGCCCGCTTGTTGGGATAGTTTACCCACTAACCAATAAGTTTGTTACAGGTGTGAAGATCAAGGCAACAAATGGCTCAAAACTTAATGATAGTCCTGGGCAAGGAAGGAGATATAGGGGAGGGGGTGACATGCCCATTGGAAAATTAAAAGGCAACTCTCCAGTGGACCTGAATGGTACCTGAACTGCATTCTGTAGGCATAACTCAGATTCATTTTCACTCCTTTGAGGTAACAACTCTGACAATTGTTTTTAAAATAAAGCATGCATCTTCACTTACTTAAGGACGTTCGCGCTAATTGTTTCTGCGCATCCTTACTGTGCACGCAATTCACTTCGCGACGTCATGCCACGTCATACATTGAGCGCGCGCGCTGTTGAAGAAATGTGGAGATACATAGCACTAGTGGGCACTTTAATATCTATGCACTGGTGTAACTCTCTTAAATGTTCAGTGACTCCATATTTTCTTTTGATAGATCACTTTCTTTGTCAATTATCTACCGTTTTCAGTAGCTGTGCACATATACCTAAGACACATTTTGACATAAGTTTGAAGAGAATCGGTTGCTATGGTTATGTCATATTGTACATGTTCAGCATCAAAAAATTTCCAATTTTTAACGTTTTTTGACAATTTCTAATTTCTGGTAAAATCCAAGATGGCGCCCAATATAGCGGCCATCTTGAATGACGTCACCGGCCCCCGGCAGTGCAGCAACCCATAATGTGTACCTCATCTTGTAGAGCACATCACAGGCTTTCTATTAAAGGTGGAATCTATTCAAAATACTGTAACATAACGAAAACCCAAAGGGGGGGGGGGGCGTCCATCAACCCCCTTGTACCACGGTGGGGGTGTGACTTTGCTTGTACGTACGAGGGTCAAGGGTACCAAACCACAAATTTTAAGCCCTACAAGATATGATGAGCGTACCCATCACTTTATGTTGGGGGTAGCAGGAGTACCTTGTTAACAACCAGTTGAAGTTCACTTAGCTTGTCGCCTTCAGTCGGTGTCCAGGTTCCTATCTACAAATTCTGATGGGGTAGTTAATGCGAGTTCATAAAGATGGTCACGCTTTAATTGTGACACTTGGGCATCGTGCTGTGAGAGTTTGAATGACATGTATGCTGTATGGTACAACATGGTCACATTTTGACTGACTATATTGAAAGATAATATTGGACTTTTACTCACGTAAAGGATTTTGTCCTTCACTGGCATAATACTCATACATCCCACTTTTGACCAGAGTGTCATAATGTGGGATGTATTCCACTCGTTCTTCAGTTGGTGCGCTAAGCTCTTGATCAGCACGCTGCAAAATGTACAGTGTTTCATTGCCATCGACCAGTTCCTCTGTAACAATGAAAGAAAATTTCGCGTTTTTATTCGATACATGGACAAAACCTGAAAGCATTATCTGATAAAAACTAAAAATCATTAAAGTCTGTAAAATTAAGGGAATTCATACTTTTCTCTGCACGATTTTAACCAAATTTCTACACTGTACTATTCTCGTACCGTAAGTCTTGTCATCCGCGATTTCCTGTCGATTCGTGGTCACAATTACAAACTGTTCACTATCTGGAATGTTGAAGGCCTGCAAAAAGATTTTAACAATTATCAGCTAAAAACAGGTTGTTGTAATTTACAAACCAGTTGCCACGCAGTTGGTAGCAAGACTTCAGCTTACTTGTCGAGTCTTTTCTCTGAAAGTGGCGAAATTGAAAATGCCGCCTAACTGGATTTTCTCTTCCGGCCGGCTCCCAGCTCGCCGATCGTAAATAAAAACTACTGCATCTTCTTCGTCTTGTTCAGAACACGATGCTTCATCTTTATTTGAAGATTTCATTGTAGCAAAACGGAGAGAAGTCCAAAAAAGCTGACTTTTATAACGCAAGGTTTCGTGCTCACGAGCGCTACACGCTTCCAAAACACTGATGCATTACTAGTGCAATATAACGGCTACTTTAATTGGCTGAAAGAATTGTTATCCAAATTTGGAGAGAGTTAATCCAATCATAACTCGTGTAATAAGAAACGCTGATAGACAAGTCCCGGATACAGAGCGTGACCAAAATGTTCGCGCTACTTTCCCGCTAAAAGTTTGTAAGTTTGCAAAAAGAAGGAAATTTTTCGAAACTGTTTAAAAAAAATCATTTACATGTATATATATGTCAGTGAGGCATAAGCTTTACCTTACTATATTAAATTTAGTTTCATGCAGATATTTTTTTTTTGCAATATCTCAACTTTAATGGTGACTTCCGTAACTACATGTAAATAATCCTGCAGAATTATATTTTTACGGCCACAAATAATAAAACTCAGTTCAAACTTAATAAACAAACAAACAAACAAACGAATACATAGGCAAACAAATCAAACAAAACTACTTTGCGTTGCGTGACCAGCCGACCGAGATGGGAACTGGATCAAGGCATAAAAGCCCCACGTGACTTCCTGTTCGTTCTCTCGGCCATATTGAATTTCTTGAACAAAAGTTCAGTCAACGTGGCCTCTTCCAATTTGTATTTTTTTGCAAATTGCAAGAACTCCACTCCGTAGTTTGTGTCTTATCCAGAAACATAAAAAACTCGCGGATAAGATGAAACTACAGGAAAGCGGCTTTCAGCTGCCAGCATTTCTCCCCCGACTATCTTACGAGAAACAAGACACGTTGCTGAAACTTCTCATTCTCTCCATATGCGCTGTTTTGTGTAAGTATTAACGATAACTCATGCAATCTATATCCCCGTGTACTTTATTAAGTAGAGAACTAAATTGTTCTTAATGATTGTAACCATCAAGTACTCGATCGAATATATTTTGTTTTGTAAAGTTGTTTTCAGTATCCTACCTTAATTCAACGAATCAAACAAAACATTCTATCAGTTTCTTAATTTGTGGTTCGTTTTCCGCTATACATTGTGTAACAAAGTCTTTCATTTATAATGATGTTAGTACTCATCAAATAAAGATACCACAATGACAGAAAGGCTGAAAATAAAAATTAATCTTTTCACCGAGGAAAAAATAAATCTAAGTCCTATTTTATTTTTAATTTCTTTGAATAATAATAATAATACTTTTTTGTTCTCTTTACAGCATTCTCTACTAGGTTGTTCTCAGTGTTGCGGTTCGAAAGTGTTATTCACGAATTTGATCCGTAAGTCCATAGCAAAGCTAAAGAAAAAAATTGATGCAATGGAACGATATATGTAGACTGTTTATTCACCATTGTTTTGTCTAGTTCCAAAAAGTGTGCAGTGTCTCATAGCAAAAGTAGTCTCTTTTTTCTTCTAAACAGGCCTCCTTCAATGTTCCTGTAACAAGTTCTAGTGATAAAAAGTGTTTGGCAAATGGGAATAAAAAGCAATTTTTCGAGCTTTCCTTGTCTTCTTAATTCCCATACAGATAAACATTTTCCTGTTGTGCTTTGAGTCAAAGAAGAATTCATGTAGAGATTGAATGTGGCTTGTTTTAGAGCTTCTATTCTTAGCACCCTTTGGTGGGCTGTGTCTGTTCACTCCAATTGTACAATACTTACTGGGGAATCTATACTGTTATAAATAGTGGTTTATTACTTGGGAGATTTGTTTAATTGCAAATAGGACCATTCATTTAATATCCACCCCCCCCCCACCCCCCTATTCACAAGATTTTGTCAAGAGGTATACGAAAAATGGAATTTCTGAAGGTTGTAGGAAGAAGGTTGAAGGTTGTAAGACGAGATTTTCTGAGAGGAGGGAGCAGAAAAGCAAAAATTTTTGAAGGTTATTAGACTTATCAGGCACATTTTCTGAGAGGATATATGTGTATCAGTGCATCTTTCCAAGGGCTTTAGGGAAAAATTCACATTTTTCTGAGGGTTGAGAAAAATGTTAAAGTACCTCATCAACAGGGTGGGGGTGTGGATGTTAAATGGAATGGCCCGTAGTGACTTTGGTTAAGAATTAATAACAATTAATTCAATCCTGTTTATCACAGTGACTTGTGAAAAAGCAGATGCCTAATACAAACTCAGACAACTCTAGTATCAAAAGTTTTTTCAAAATTGGCTTTTAGGAATGCAGATTGATCTCAACACGGTAATAGTCTTGTAAGTAAGAGCTTTTTGGGATCTTGTTTTGACTCACAATATAAAATCTACTTGTAGCTACAGTCATTTTCCCGGGCTATTGTATAGGTTTCTAACAGTTACCCTCGGTAACTATCAAGTCCAAGTTTTCTTTGTTATAAATAGGCAATGAGAAGGAAATTATTGTGCATTTGTTGAAACCAGCTGTCTAAACATTACTTTATAATTTGTGCAGTGCATGTAGTAGTGGGACCCTTTCTTCACTTTATGATTTTCAGTTTCTTCAAGACCCTAATGAAATCTTCTTGAGGTGTTCACACTGAGAAAAAAATGTGTTGAATTTTTTGCTATTTAATATGAATGGAAAATGCTTGAAATGTTTTTATCTCTCAAGAGTTTGTCACACCTGGGAACTTCGTAATTATAATAATCATCCATCTTTTTTCAGTTACTTCAATTATAGAACAACAAGATTTTTAGCTGAGGAAGGATTTTACAAATTCCATAACTGGTTTGACGACCGAGCATGGTATCCCCTAGGGAGAATTATTGGCGGCACAATCTATCCAGGTGAAAACAAATTTAATTGCTGGATCAGTCATGCTTTTGTTACAGCTTCTCAAGCAGATTTTCAGTCTGGGGTTGTGCATTGCATTGGTCATATTGAGGATTTTGGTATACCAAATTCATTACAGCAGGATTCTTTTTCATATTGTTTATTGTAACCTTGGTCAGGCTAAAGAGTATCGTTCATAATAACGGGGACTTTGTTATATGGGGGCTTGTTATATCAGGGTTGCACAGTAGCAGGAACTAATATGGTAGAATTAGTCTCACTCTTTGCATGCAGTGCAAAACTACATGTACCTGGGTAAAGCATTAAATGGTCATGTATTGGTCCCTATGTAACTGCTCTAACAACAACTACATCAGCAAAGAGTGCACTTGCTGACAAACTTAACATTTCTGTTAATTCCATAGGTCTGATGGTAACATCAGCCATTCTGTATCATGTGATGAATTTCTTCCACATCACTATTGATATCAGGAATGTCTGTGTTTTCCTGGCTCCTTTGTTTTCTTCATTCACGACACTTGTCACTTATCACCTGACCAAAGAACTCAAGGTAACAGATTCTATGTTGTGTTTAGGGTTTAGATTACCTAAATATTACAGCCTTGGTCTTATAGAGCAGTTTTTAATTGAGTGTTGACAGTAAATTCGCAATTGCTTTAGTTTTCCTTTACTAGGCTCTTTGGTGGGTGGAACAAAAATAAGTGCTTCTTTCTCAACCAACTGAGTGCCCTTTGTTGCACATGTTTTCCTGTGCTTGATATCAGATAAACATATTTGCTAAGGTTTCTGACTGGGTCATCAAGTTCTTTGCATCTGCTTTGATTGGTCAAAGTAATAATATTACTTTGACTTTGGCTTTACGACACAAGAAAACTCTATAAACTATGCTAACTGCAGCCACTGCAGCCAATTTTTGTCACATGCAGATTTTTCTGGGCTTTCCAGATTGTGGTAGGAGGGGGTTTTGGGGGCTTCTCTCTCATAGAAGCTGCAAAGACGTGTGGTCTCAATGGTTGTGAATTTTGAGCCATGTTGATCTGATAGTGGATACCCATTTAGGGTTCAGGTCTAAAAATGGGTATTGAATTAGGATTCAGTTCTGGAAGTGGATATCGAATTAGGGGTGTGGTTTGAAGAGGTGGGCCACCCTATTCCCTCCCACCCCCCCTCCCCAAAAAAAAGTTAAAAGTACCCATACCCCCACCCCCACTTCTGGTTGGGAGGCATGACATCAAAGACATTGTTTTAGAGTTTGTTTGTTTTTTATTGTCTTCAGGATGCTAGTGCTGGATTGGTGGCTGCAGCGATGATCTCCATTGTTCCTGGTATGATGATTCAATAATGCTTTATTTGTTTTAAGGCAGCATTGCATGTGTACTGTGCAATCAATATCCTCCTGCAAACTTGTCTTCACTATACTTACTCTTGTCAGGTTACATATCGCGTTCTGTTGCTGGATCATACGACAATGAAGGCATTGCCATTTTCTGCATGCTGCTTACCTATGCCCTTTGGATCAAATCTGTCAAGACTGGCTCATTGTTCTGGTCCACCATGTGTGCTCTGGCATACTTTTACATGGTGAGTTTAGTCAGCATCTTAACTTCTCCTTACTGCATCAGTACCTTGTTAAGCATTCAAGTACAGAGATCATTGAAAATCATCAGCTGTTGTTTTGAAAATTAATTTTAATTGTTAACACTTGCCATCTGACTTAGGGTGCATTTCTTTGGGAAAATCCAAATCCGGATTATTGTATCCAAAAATGGATTTTGCGTTTCTCTACCTAAATCCGAAAATGGATTAATCAGGGATTAGTGATCTGAAGAATCCACACTCCGAGTGGATACATCAGATCAAATCTAAATCCGGATTTTTAGGATTCATGATCTGTGCGTTTCTTTGG
>Ga0126336_10002856_pt1 | contig 10049 bp, 7 predicted proteins | sample SidCmetagenome_FD_92530 | JGI IMG/M metagenome (GOLD analysis project Ga0126336, IMG submission 92530) | Coral microbial communities from El Islote,Puerto Morelos, Mexico - Siderastrea C C metagenome | ecosystem: Host-associated > Invertebrates > Cnidaria > Coral | place: El Islote,Puerto...
CATTTTGCCCACGGGGCCGGGTTTTTTGAAGGCCTGGCCCCCCCCCCCCCCCCCAAATTCCCTTTAGGTGCCCCCCCCCCCCCCAGGCTACCTTCATCCACATGTCACATGGCCATTTGTCAACGCAAAGCATTAATATAGTTGTAATATTTGCAGGTTAAATGTTGCCGGAATCACAATTATTCCTGCCCTGGTGAATGTGACACATGTCTGGGCTATTTAACCAAACATGCTTTGAAGAACTTAAAGAATGCAGTAGGAGGAATTGGGCTGTTCTTTAGTTTTACACTGGTAAGTGTAATAAGTCATTTTTCTACATACTGGTAATCGTAAATAATTTCTGCTTCACGTGTATGTACCTCAAATCAAGAAAAACTTAATTTAAAGGCCCAAAATGTAGAGTTGACTTGTACACCACAAAATATGGTAGTTAAGCACTGCCACTACATACATACATACATACATACTTTATAGAACTAACAGTAAAGAACTCCTTAGTATCATTTTTAGGGTTCCCTCAACTTTTGACGGTGCCCCTTTTGTACATGTGATGCAAGAATCATGAGCTGGAGTCAAGTTTCTTTCTTCTTGGCCACCATTTATTTATTCTTGGCGACCATAAAGAAGTTCAAAAGCTGACATTTTGAGCATTAGACCTTCGCTCTGACAAAGCTGTTGAACTTGTTTACAATGGCCAATCAACCTAATCACCTCCTTTGGTAAATCCAAATTGCTGGATTACCAGGAGAGGTGTACACATACCAATGGGTACTGGCAAACAAAATACTGTGGGTATCCTGCAAGGGACAAGTGTGGCCCAAGTCAGCTGAGTGCAAACATAAGCATGCCTTCTATTCTTAAGTGGAGTGATTCTCCATATGTGTGCAAACTTAAGCATGTCTTCTATTCTTAATTAGTATAAATCTACTAGTGTTCTATCACTAATGCTGTTCTCTGATTGGCTACGCTACTCACTATCTATTCTGTTGTAGATAGTGAGTAGAGTGTTTTCTGCGTGCAGTGTGACCTATTTATGTCATTTTTCAATAAAAACATGTAGTGTCTGCTGTTAAGTTTTGAACATGTAGTAGATTTATACTAAAACAATTAGTTTATTTGCTCTCGATTTCTATGCGTGATAGAATTCTCGAGCTCATGATCTAATTGTTAAGTAGAGTGGTTTTCCATGTGTTGTTTCTATTTTCAGTTTTTGGGAGTTTACATGGCATTCCGTTATCGGCATTTGAAAGACCCGAGAGCCAATCCCAGTGCATTTCTATGACCATAGGCATTACGGGTATCCCTGTGTTCACCTGAGTCAAGCAGCCTTACCTGAAAGTAACATCCATGGCAAATCTTGATTGAGGGTCGGCAAGTGTTTAGTAATTATTTTGTGAATCTGATTTGCAATATTAGACACCATTGCATCGTAAGGTGGGAATCTTAGTTCTTGAGACATCTTAAACCTTACTGCAGGAAATCTGCCAACGTCAAATTTTGATCATACAGAAACTGAAAATCACTTATTCATTGTTGCAAAATAATGGCCTAAAAAAATAAAACGAAAAAATTGTTGTCGTGAAAACTTCCTGTAGTAAGATACTTGGGTTGGTTTTTGTGCATACTTGTTATTTGGAACTACCAAGTTGTCATTTGGTTCTTAGTTTTCAGTCTTAAAAAGATATCATTTTAAGAGACATTGTGATTGCATGTATTGTTTTCCTTCCAAAGGTTGAGGGTTTTTTGGCTAATTCTATGGGTAATTAATATTGATCCTGCATTAACAGTAATTTTATTAGAGTGTAGTTTAAATGTCAATCAATTCAAAGCTTTTGAGATGGAGAAGCAACAAATTCCTAAAATTCAAAAGATAGTGACTTCCGCAACCAAGTGCCTGCATTTAAGAGTTGCAATAAAACGTTGTATTAACTTTCAGGGTTGCATGTAAGAGTGCAAGTGGGTTTTCCACAATTCAAAGTAAATTGATTGGTACATTAAGTTTGCCCTAGCACATCAAACCAGGAACACAGATTTTGCTAAGGAAGCCTGTCTTAGACAGGTTTGACATTGAAAAAGATTTTTCAGACATGATAATTTAAAATCTTGAGAAGTTTAAATGTCTTCAATGTCTAGAGTGAAACCAGGAAAGTTCTTTCATGTCACCAGGCAGTGGGCGCTGGATTGAAATCATGTCATAACAACAACTAACCCTGAGAGTTGGTTGTTCACATCAAATCAGCTGCCATTGTGGGCAGTGGGTTGGCCTGCTATCTACAGATTTTTTGTGTTCTACATTTTATGTTTTTCTGTACATCTTGTATATGTTCAGGCTCCTTTACGTTTAAGTTCATTCATTATTAATGCATAAAAATTTCAATGTATTGTTCGATATAGAGCTCAAGTACTACATATATTCCAGCATTTTATGACAGAAGCAGATGTTTTAGTTAACTGTGGTCATATAATCCACTTTCAGTAGCATGCATTCCATCTATTTCAGAGTGATTTACAGTCAAAACATGAGAAGCCTTCCTGCCAAACGTGAAACAATGCAGTGTGTTATTGCAAAATTGGTGCGCTTTTCTAATACAGAATTAAATGTTCACAAATTTATGGCTTAGTGCATGATCTTGTGCATCAGGCACGTGGGCATTTGACGGGATTCCCAATCCATCTTCCAATTTTCATCTGGTTTCTTTATACTGATTTTTTGTTCTCCTCCTTTTTATCTGCTACCACATTTTTCTACCAAATCAGAACACAAAAAATGTTTTAGCATTCTGACAGGATTAAAAGAAGTTGATTAGATTGAGAGAACAGTGAATTCTACTAATAACAGCAATGTTTCTACCCGTTTGGTGCTCTGCCTCAAACATAGCTTGAAACCAGTTGTGGTTTATGCCCGTTCAAGGCCAAAAACATTTTCTAATACCCGTAACATAGAAGTTTGGTTTCATGTACTGCTTCCCATTAAGTATGGGTGGGTTTGACTTCAAAACTCAGTTAACCCTTAAGCCCTAACAGTGACAAAACTGACATTTCTCTTTACATTATCACTACTTGTTTAAACATTCAAGTGATGAGAATAAAGGAAGTGATCACTAAGGATGAGATGTCTCGATATTTAGACAAATTCTCCATACTAGTTCCATAAGAAGTGTATGGAGAACAGTAAGGAGAATGTACATTTTCACATTAGGGCTTTAAGGGTTAATAGGTTCCATGTAATGTATGATAATAATGTTTTACTCCGTAGCACCTTGAACTAGAAAAATAGTCAGGAACTGGTTATGTATTGCAATGTTATGTATTATCTTAAAACCATGGTTTTTCATACTGGAACGATAATTCTGTTTTGGTGCAGCTACGAAGGTTAACTCATACATGTATTACTGGTTAGTGGCCAATTCAAATGTACACTGTAGCTGTTGTGTTATTCTGTAGCCAGTATTTTTAATTCTTTAAATATTGTTTTCGAAGAGTTCGAGTTTCATATCAACAATAAGCTTTTGCCTGATTATAATCATCATCATTATCCCGCGTGGCCAGGCATTCCGCTAGTCTTCTACACAGCTGTTATTTGAGTCATCACGCAATGCTCCTCGTTGTGTGACAACTCAAATAGCGGCTGCTTAGGAGACTAGGCATTCTGCTTGCCAGCTGGAATGCCTGGTCATGCAATCCGCTGTCGAATTATAAAGTATTTGTAATGATTATAGGTAAACCTCGGGGTGGGTGTGGGAGGCATAGCTGTTGCCGTACCTTTTGGAGTACACGGTACTTCCTAACAACTAGCACTAAGGTGGTTTTGATGTTAAAAAGTCTGACTCTTGTGAAAATGGTAGCATATGTTTTGTCTTGTGGGTATGAGGCCGTCATGTTACCCCTATACACCGTCCCTCACAGTATGGTAATAGGGAACTTAGAGGAGAAGGTCACTCCAGAAACGGTGTGTTTTTTGAAATCGCCAATAAAAAAAATAACACTAAGTTGAGTTACTGACAGTGGTTTGACTTCTAAAGTGCATCCGATCCCACTGAAATTCCTCTCCAAAGAGGGCCAAAATTCAACACTGCCCGCCGCCATTTTGAATTGTCCGTGACGTCAAATTGTGAAACGAGACCAGCGGTCGGGTAAGGTGGGCTCGTTTATCAGAGCCCACGTTACCCGACCGCTGGTCTAGTTTCACAATTTGACGTCACGGACAACTAGCCAGGCTACTAAGTACGATTCAAAATGGCGGCACGCAGTGTTGAATTTTGGCCCTCTTTGGAGAGGAATTTCAGTGGGATCGGGTGCACTTTAGAAGTTAAAACCACGGTTAGTAACTCAACTTAGTGTTGTCTTTTTATTGGCGATTTCAAAAAATACACCGTTTCTGGAGTGACCTTCTCCTTTAAGCAACCACGACGGCAACGCCAAGGAAAACGTCACCTTAAAAATGACTTCCAAATATTTCAAACTTCCTCGCGATAGTTTCAACTCGTTTAATCTGTCTAATGTAGCCAAACAATCCGGGAGCTGACTCTGTAAGGACGGCGTTACAGTTCAGGTACAAAAAAGAAAATGCACTATCGTGTGTTCACGTTCTACATAAAACTTTGAATTTGGTCATTTCACGTTGTTGTTTTGCAGAGGACGGCAAAGAAATGTACCAAAATCTGTATCGCACGTGCAGAGTCGTTGTTTTGCTAATTAAACCTTGTTTTGTGACGTTCTCGTTAGCCGTCGCCGTCGTGTTTGCTTAAGTTCCCTAATCAGTCAATTCATGCACCTTAGGTCAAGGCCAAACGTCGAACTTTACATGAGTTGAACTTAATGCAAATTAGCAAAAACGATAGCTTTTGTCATTTGCATTAGGTTCGACTCGTGTAAAGTTCGACGTTTAGCCTTGGCCTTACAGACGAATTTGTCTTGCATCCGAACTCAGCTGCATCGCAATAAACCTTTCCTTGCAATGAAGTCAACAATCAATTGAAAATTCGCACAAACAGTTTGATACTTGTTGCAGCTGAATTTGTTTTTCCAATTTTTTGTTCTGTCCTCGTGTACCGGTACGCGAGGGATTTGACATTAAATGTTCTTTACTTTCGTTATTTTACTACTCTATTTTGTGTTTTGTTCCTGTCCCTGAGTACTTCACACGAGGACAAAACCAGACTTCTTTTCTTTGTTTAAAACTGCGTGGAGAAGTTTCCAGTTATGAGCGAATTGACTGGTATTCACTGTTCCTATGAAGTCAGCGTTTTTTTAATCAAAGAGTCGTTATGTCGGTTTAACAATTTTGTGTGAGAGGATATTTCAGTTGGATCCTTTGGTCAAATATTCAAATTTTATTTTGTGACAAAGGTTTATAGTTTATGGCTAGCAGTGTGAAGAAAGTCTGGGAGACTGAGTTCCAGGTTTGCGTCATTATGTCCCCAGATCTCCCGTGGTAGCTAAAAGCTCATTTAGGAATCGCTATTGTGGAATCCTTGTTTAAATGCTGGGATTAGAGTTATACATAGCTTCTCACGCGCATAGCATGTATAGCTGGTCACGTGCGTAGCTTCTTGTCCATAACTTGTCACGTGCGTAACTTTCGTGCTGGTTCTGAGTTTGGTAGCGTTTTAACACGTTGCTTTCCTCAGATAATTTATTATAGAGTTTCCGTTAACGTAAACAGAATTATTACATTAATTTTTGAAAGAAATTAAAATAAAAATTCATGAGAATTCAAGACAAGTGTGTGTCTGTTATTATTTGATAAACTAAAAAAAAATTGGAGAAACTACTAGCAGACTCGGGTGGTGGTTTAAATTTATCTTGGGATTGACTTTTTAACGTGAATAAACCAAAAACAGCTGTTTACTGCAAATCTTGATAGAACCTGATCTTTTCTTGTGTTACGGGTAAAGGTAGTAAACATATAAACATTTGGGGAAGAGAAAACAAATGTACGACTATAAGTTGTAGAGTGCATGAGGTTTTCGGAACGAAAAAATGTAAGAAAAGTACTTAAAACGTTGTTTTGAGTTCTCAGATTGTTTCATGGCCTTTCAAAGGGATGTTTGTTTGAGCTAGCACAGGTTGACCTGTTCGGATTTAGCTCAAAATTTAAGCCCCAGGAAATTTGAGGAGACGGAGGCTTAGTCTCCGAATTTCTCGCTGCTGTACAGCGGCTTCCCAAAAATACAAGCCGACATTATTTTAGCTTACTTTGTACTTTAAATGGCATATTTATGCCTCCGAAAACAAAAGAAATTAATTTATATACCTACCGGTTGCGAAAATTTAAGATGACATTTTGTTCAAGGAAATTCTTATTTTGACTACGGATAATTTCGAACTTCCCACGAACACGAACAGATATTCCACCAAAACGATTCGTTGGGTGCCCTCGACAATTCGGCAAATTTTTGCGGAAATCTTGCATCTGCTTACGTAGTCTGTGCAGTGTATATTTGGTTTTCTTCACGTTCTCTCCTCGACTATCTCATTTTGTATGGCTTTCTCGCATCTAGGCGGTTACCATAATTTTTGAAATGCTATACCATCCTTTTCAACGAAAGAAATGTAGTTCTAAGTGAACCCATTTATTGTTATACGTGACCAGTTTTGAAAAATAGCAGCAAGCAAACCTTGACGATAATAAAAACAACAACAAAAATTAGCGCAAGTTTCAAAAGATCGCGATAATTTCCACGACCTTAATGAAGTAGACCCTATAATTTCCGCGTCCCTTCTGTAATTTGAATCCGGTCCTCATGTTTTGGTAATTTAGATTAAAAACAACACAGAGGTATTGAGGTAACCTTAGTGTTTTCAACATCCAGTACTCGTATTTTGGACAATCATCTTTCGAAACCAAACGATCAGTTCAGCCAGCTTGTTAAATTGAGCCGCTGGCACCAGTTTCCTTCGTTCTCCTCTCCAACGTAACGTTAATTTCCTTTTTTTCTAAGCTAATTTTCCCCATAAGATTGTTTTCCGATCCCCCATACTTTCTGTCTCCCTGTCATATTACTTAGCGGGGGAGTAAACTTGTGCATGGCAGAACTGGAACTTGAAAATTGCGTGTATAATACCCTGTCGAAGTCCGCAGAATATTACCAAAATTATTTGCCGTCTGATTTTCGGTTTTTATTGTTGTTTTGCTTTGTTTTGTTTCGATGCTTTTGTTACGATTCTTTACCAATCTTTAAGAAGGTCATGCAACACAAAAACTCACTCCAGGAGAGTGGGGGGGGGGGACAGGGGGGTTTAAACCTCCCGCTTCCCGTACCCTTTAATCCCGGTTCCCGCCCTGTATTTGTTGGCTCCCGCTCCTTTGCATGTTTTCGATTGCAAAATATTGCGCAATGTTGCGTAATTTTTCCTTTTTTTCTCCCGCTTCCCGCCACCTTGGGAATTCTGCTTCCCGCCCCATCTTCTCCCGCCTCCCGTACACCTCCCGCCCCCCTTTCTCCCGGTCTCCCGCCCCCCTGTCGCCCCCCCTCCCCCACAGAAGAGAGCCCGAAGAGAACTAATCGATGCTACTCGTACAGGCAGTAAAAGTTTTTGAGGGTAAGTCACAAGATTTGGAGAACAGAGTGGTTGCGTCCCGGTCGCACTCTTGCACGCCGGGCAAAGCCCCAGTTTAAAATCATTCCTAGTGGTAATTTTTTTGCCCTCCGCCGAAAAATTCAATTCCTAGAAGATTTATTCATTATACAAGAACTTTACCGCCATATACAAATCAATATTTGTCAAAGACAGCAAAAATCGCTTCACACATCTTGCTAAGGCAAAACAATTTCTAGATTTTGCTAATTGGAAGGAGGTCTTTCCAGCGGTATCTATGGTTTTTCGGTCCGACTTTAAAGAAATCTGACTGCGAGATGATCTATTAACACATTGACCCCTGAACCGCCCGTAACCGCCCTTCTTTAACCACGTCCCTTGTACCACTTTTGACGTCATCAGTTTTAACGGTCCTAGACAACTTTGTGCAGGGAGATGAGATCTTTCAAGCCATACCCAAATGAGCGCGATTCAGTCAAACAGACCAGAGAAAGACGCAAAAATCCGTGTAACTTTGACCAGAAAATTCCAATGAAAATCTTGTCCCACTACCCACTAGTGCTTCCTTCCAAAAAAATTCACGATCCTCGAACGTTTTGCAAAATCTTTTCCCACCAAAAGGAAGCCTAGTAAATGCTCCACAAAAGAAAAAAAGCGGGGAAGAAAAGCAAAAGAAACGGGGAGGAGAGAAAGCAAAAGGTAAAAGACGAAAGGGCAGCGGAACTTTCTCGGAAAAAAAATTTCTCGAAATTTTGCTTTCTGCCCATGCCCGAACTTTAAAAGCTGTAATTTGGCATCAGGAACAAAAGCTAGTCCAGCACTCGACTTGTAAACAACGTTTTGGACAGTTTGGATTCTTTTTGGCTAGACAGCGACCTAAAAACGGCTTGACTCGCTTCAAAAGGCACTTTTTGGCAAAATGTCCAGGAGTCAATGGGTTAACCTATAAAAACCTATTGAAAAAGCCCTCCATAAACCTATCCTTTCGTACAAAAAATGGCGTAGAATTCGGCCATCTCGATCGTGCTCACGTTGCGTTTGTTTCTATTGCATGTTCCAGATAACTGGAGTTTATGTAGATCTGGAGAGTTATTACAAAGCGGGCTTTTCTTGGGTTATTTACGGCACCATACTGACTTCAAACACTAGCAAAAGCCGTAATCAAGATTAAAATATAAAGTAAGTCGATTGTGTCGTACGCAGTTGGCCACAGTTAAAGAAATCTTCCCACTTCAAAACCTATGAGCTCCATTTACACGCGCTTGAAAGCAGCACGGTACCCCCAAAATTTTGCCGCACTGTGCCACCAACTGTTTGGCAAGGCACTCATAATTTTCAACGCGTAAGTGCAACGGTTCCAAGCAAGAGAGAATTATTATTATTATTATTATTATTATTAGGAGTAGTAGTAGTAGTAGTGGTGGTGGTGGTGGTGGTGGTGGTGGTGGTGGTCGTGGTGGTGGTAGTAGTAGTAGTAGTAGTATCATTACATCATTACATATCATCATCATTACAGCGTAACCTATGGGCTGATGACCAAAAAGACTAATTTACAATGTATATAAAACAAGCAAAAACTAAATAAATTGCGAAAATACTATATTGATTAAAAAATAGAGTCAACGTCCAAGAAAATAGATGCCTTCCTGAAAATTTGAAACTTTACAAATTGAAAACTTTACTAGTAAAAGTTAACTTTTAAAATCAACTCCAAATCAGTGTTTCTCTTATAATACAGACGTCTTTCATTGAGAAGTTCCTCTCACTATCCATTCCTTTCTTATCACGTGACCACTTTAAACGTGTGGGCGATATTGAGTGTACTTGAAAGTACCGATTATTATTATTAATATTATTATTATTATTATTATTATTATTATTATTATTATTATTGTTATTATTATTGTTGCAATCTTGAGATCAGCCCTTCTATGCCTTAGGGGATCACGGCAACAAGGAGAAACAACACGAATTTACAAGTCACGCGGACTTTGCAGTAGAAAGAGGATTGGCAGAGATCAACTAAATGTTTCTTTTTCTTTTTTTGATATACACCTAATTGCAATGACGTTGTCCTACAAAAATATTTAAAAAAATAATAAAGAAAAAACCCAAATAGGAATCAATTAGCCATGCAAATTATTTCTTAGATCTTCATAATTCTCAAAGCAATTATGGAAGACGGTGTGATACTTCAATTTGTTGTCAAATCAGTTGAAACAAGTTAAATTGGCCACCTAAAAAACCTTTTGAGCCTTAACCCTTCGTCTGAGCAACTCCCTGAATGCAGTTAGCGTACCTAATTTATTCCTATTTGGGTATTTTCTTTTCCCTTTTTGCATTTTTATATGACAAGGTTATTGCAATTAGGTGTATATACATAACTTTTACAGGACACAGACTTTGAAGCGGAGTGCGGACTTTGCTGAGTTTAAAATGACACTTTCTTTTTCTTTGACAGTTTTATATGATTTACGAATATACAAAACTCGGAATTTAAAATATAG
>Ga0126336_10002857_pt1 | contig 10049 bp, 8 predicted proteins | sample SidCmetagenome_FD_92530 | JGI IMG/M metagenome (GOLD analysis project Ga0126336, IMG submission 92530) | Coral microbial communities from El Islote,Puerto Morelos, Mexico - Siderastrea C C metagenome | ecosystem: Host-associated > Invertebrates > Cnidaria > Coral | place: El Islote,Puerto...
ACGGATTTTTTATCATTAAGAAGACATGCCACAAATCCAGGAGTGAACGACTCAATGGTACGTTACCTGTCATATGCATATGTTGTATTCTGTCACGTTTTGTCACGTTACCTGTCATTTGTATTCTGTACAAATGTTGTATTATGGTCTTAAACGTTTGGTTGATCAGGTTTCTTCATGATTACTGGGGAAACTGAATCAGTTTTGGTTGGTTTCTTTGTTTAAGTTTCTCAAGGTTGTGAATGCCGACAGTTGAAAAGGTTTAAGATATAACAGGCCACGTTCAACGTTTATCAAAATTCTGAAATGGCTCCGAGGTTTCCTAGACAAATGTCTCATTTGGCTTACTTGCCTTTCTATTAAAGTGTCTTCTCGAGCTGTGAACTGATCGCAGGAAACAAAGGAATTTTCAGAAAGCCTTGAGTTCTTTGGCTTTATGCGTTCTTTTAATAGTAGGAAAAAGGAAACTGTCGCTTAATGCTTACATGTCAGCTTGAGGTAGTTTGAATCAATTCGAATTCCAAACTCCCTCCCGTGTTTGCATCAGGCAAGCGTGCCATTTGCTATTATATTTCATTTAAAACATTACTTAACAGTCAACATTCACTTAACACCTTTTTTTTTTTATTTCTTTCCCCCAAGGCTCGTGAGATCTTCGCTAACATTTCTTCGCAAATTGTTACATATTTCAAATCCAGAGGAATAGTCCCCAATCTTCCAACGAAAATGAACATCAAACAACCCTGGGACGAGTGTGGCAATAACGCACCGGATCTACTTCCAAGTAGACCCTCCTCTCCACGCATGCGTAAGATTACACAGCAAGTCGCTGCGAGATGCCCTACGTGTGGCTCGGTTATTGAGCACGATGGATTTGACAACCTTTCGCTCACGTAATCTGGTTCACCGCTGAGAAATCTACGAACGTCTTTGGGATGTGTTCGGAAATATTCGAGAATGATGGCAAGTCGTCGTGATACCAACTTCGACTTGAACGCTGAATAGAAATACCACCACGGGGCCCACGTTCTTAAGGCCCTCTTTTAAACCCTTTAAGCCCCAATAGTGATGAAACTACACGTGCCATAAGAATGACAAAAAATGATCTCCAAAGAAAAGTTTCTTGACTTTTGAGGTATGTCTCCCAATGCAAGTAGTATCAAAAGAAATATATGGACAACAGCGAGGAGAATATGCATGTTAATATTGGGGCTTTAAGGGATTAGTTGTAATGTACCCTGACTATTGTTGCAATATAAAACCTTGTTGGTTTCATCATGATTAACTTGGGAGATTTTTCTGTATCCGTTCCCGGCTTCTTCTATTGTTTGTCTGTTTGTTTGTTTGTTTCTTTCCAAAGAGTATTCTGAAATAAAAACGTCGAGTTCGTGCAAGGTGAAGGATGATTGAGAACTTGAGAATTGTTTCCTGAGATATATTTTTATCATCCTAATGAGAATTGTGAAATAAAAAATATTTATTTGTGATAAATGGTTTTTCAGTTGTTTCTCTTTATTTCTTACAGTGGTACTCTAGATTTTTTATCATCTGCCCCTCTCTCTCCCCAGCTCCTCGGGAAAAATTATTTGCAATCTTAAAAAGCAAGCAGAGCAAAGGGAGAAACTTCTGGTCAACAGCTTTAATCTCAACGGTCACCGTTAGGAACATCATTCCTAGACTCAAAGTTAGAACCACATTGCACAGCATGATAAACAGCACAACAGGAACGTACTTTTGCTGATAGCTGATAGCTGTCAGTTGTCAGTTGAGCGAAAACGAAAATGCGATTCCCCCAAAACGTTTTTGCGCGGCAATCGCTCGCGCGTTGTTTTTGCTCGACTATCGCTGAGCGGAAAGAGAGACTGTTCGTGGTGACCGTAGTCTAACATCATTCTCGTCCCCAGAACCACCCGGCCCCTCTTAGCCGCCGGCGCCTGGTCCTCGTGCCCAGGCGCCGGCGGTTAAGAGGGCCAAGCGGCTCTGGGGACCAGAATGAGCCTACCATCTGTAGATCCAGAGTACATTGCATAGGGAAATCTGGGGATCAAACTTTTGAAAACACCTGAAGTAAATTCTGGAAACGGTGTGATTAACCCACTGGTACTTTTTATACGGATCAGCAGAAGCTGATTCAGAATATTTATGTTTACTCTATTATATATTTTTTGCATGAACCATGCATACACTTGAAGAAAAAAAACAACGAAAAAAGCCAAGCACTCGTAGAGAGGAAAATCTTCTTGAACAGCAAACAATGTTGAAAACTGATTTGAAATGCATCAAAAGCCTTCACAGCTAGAAATATTTTACAGGGACTTATCACAGAGAATTATTTCTAAATGTTTTCGGGTGCGTCAATTTATAAATAATTCAGTTTCAATACTTGATGTATGGGAGCAGTTGAGGACTACATTTCGAAGTTCGCTAACCAACTGGACCGCAATCTGATTCAGTGAAGGCAGGCATCTGTGGTCTCGATTTTTGCCCGCGGTATTAAAATAAGACGAAGAAACATCATCTGGCTGAAACAGTACAAGTTATTCCCAGTAGTCCGTGGTCTCATCATGCAGTCACAGCCTAGTACCCAGACGTTCTCTTCTCGCTCACACGACTTGGCACGAATTTCGTGACGTCACCAAACGGCATCATTAGGTGACGTCACGACATACGCACCAAGTCGAGTCGAGTGAGCGAGAGGAGAACGCCTGGGTACTAGGCTGCTGCAGTCACACTTATTTTCATTCGCAGATTAAAAAGCTAGAACCACTTTGTACAGCAAAATATACGGAACGGTTGGAGAGGAGAGCACTAGTGAACAGATATAGTTTTTCAATTAGCGTTTCTAGCCCCTGATGAAGGTTAGTATTGTCAAACCGAAATATTGGGCAATCCTATTAAAATATTAGCTTTTCGATCAGCCTTGCCTTTTTGAATTTATTTTATTTAGCGTTGAAGGGCCGGTTAGAAATCCATGCTTGCGGCAAGTTTACTATTCAAAAGCTTTCAGCTGAATGGTCATATTTAAGAACTTCATTTCGGCAGAAACTCAAAAGTTTAATCGCCATAGTAAGATACTGCGCAAGAACTATAACTTTAATGCTCGCAACTTTAAATTTCATTGTTGGTATCATATCCAGCAGAGCGAAAAATAACTGAAAAAGAAAGAAAGGACACACCAAGACTGACCGTACGTATTTTACTTTTCTATTATTCGTTAAATCTTTATTCCTTTAATAGATGGTGTCTGTTAAATACAAGATCAACTTCTGAATAAGTCTTTTGCAAATCTGCTTATGTACACTGTTCTGTAAACTGTGGTTGTCTAACTCCAGCTCATTATACAGCACATCACACAGCACTATTCATCTCCAAACATGCATCAGGACCATCCAGAATCGGTTCAACCTCTCCTTTGTCGCCAGTCCCTTGTCTCAGCTCGGACTGCCGTAACAAGCGGGGGCCTGAGACGGCGATTCCCACTGCACCAGTTGGGGCCGTGAGGAGAATGGACAAAACGGCAATGGTCAGGATCTACAGTGTGTTCCAAATAAGGAAGTAAGTACCTTCCCCCCCCCCCCCAAAGGATGGGGAGGGCGGAGAAAGGGCATCATTTTCGCTATTTTTTATGCTTTCAACCCAATTCGTAAAATTGTCAGTGAAATACTAAATGAGATACATGTACTAGTAATGAAACCGTCAGGTATGCTGTCATTTCAAAGCTTTGTATTATTTACGCTAAAGTTAAAGTTTCATAAATCGCGTCCTTCGTTCCTATATATGAGTGTTTTGTGAGTACAAATTTTATTCACGCATTCAATATATTCTTTAACCAAGCTCTTACTTAGTTAATATCCATATTGTATATTTTTGAACTCTACTAGTTAAAGCTTTCAAAAATCAACCGGTCAGTTCTTCATCAACAAGGAATCCCTATTGAGTCTATGGAGGTCTTAAAAAAAGTGTTGCCGGAGAGGTTGTTATAGAGCCTTTTCTTTATTTCCTTGATATCCCGGGCGGTACTCCCTTTATTGGGCTATGCGGGGAGGCTCTGCCCAAAAAATGTCTTTTGTTCTTCACTGAACCATACGAAAGGGTAGATAAATTTGCCGTTTAAGAATTTTAAGTATCGCCGAAATACAACTTCAACTAAGAGAGACGACACTTTTGTCTGAGTAGTAAAATAAGGGTCGCAAAATTTTGACAGAAATCATAACGTAACGAAAGCTAGAATGCGTCTAAAGCCCGCGCGTCTAAAAGCCCGTGGTGATCGACTGTTTTTGGCTCGCTCTGAGGTATGAAAAAGTTCAGTTTTGTTCTAGGTATACGGAACGGGTAACATTTCGTTAAAGAATTAGTTGAAAGAGCAAGGTTTTCAACCTCTGGGCGGAGCCTTCCCGAACGAAACTTTATGGAATACCTCCCGGAATTGATGCAAACGGAGTTTACCTGAATTCCCAGCTCCTCTGCATACATTCCAGTAAAGCCTCGTTCTCGCGCGGTGTCTAGCGACACAGAGCCTATGGCGGCCTTGAAACAAAACAGATACATAGGATAAGGTGCAACCTCGTTCCAAGGGCTCGCAGTTTCTTGTAAATGGGGGAGGCGCCTGAGAACGAGCTTGGATGAGGAGTGCTTTGTTATTCTAACACTACGTCATTTCACCATATAAGGACAGGAGAACCCGTTAAATATGAGAGTGTATTATTACAACCTCACTCAGCTGGTATCTCGCTTTAAGAGCAAATTGCACTGTGGTATATATTACAGTTTTCCAACACTCATTGAACGAAACTCCTTAAATGACAGGTAGGTAATATAGTGGTATTAACGGGAATTTTAGTTAGGTCACTACGGTCAACCGGTACGGTTGGACGAGTACTGGGGATCTGGGTCGAGATGTACTTCTCCTTCGTTCACCGTAGCAGCTTTACGACGGTGAGTTACAAGAAGGTTTCACGTACCTACGACTACGAAAGCAGTTATTTGTATTTTAATCTGCATTTCAGCCGTATTTCCTCTCTTGGAGTCTAAAATACCTGTTTAATCGTTCCCCTTTGGGTGCTGTGGGTTAAATAACCCAACTTATTATATAGACCAGAGTGTTTGAGTGGAAAATAGACCACTTGTAACGTTCATACGAAACTACATCTGGGACTCGAGTGGCGTATTTTCCATATCCTCCAGGATATCGATGACATCATTTCCCGTTTTTACCAGTTGTTTGTGCGAAAATACTCCTGTCTATATAATAAAAAGAAAATTACACGGCGGCTTGAAGATATGAATTTTATTTTCTCGTGGTAAAAAACAATATTTTACCACTCGAAAGTAAAATTCATATCTTCAAGCCGCCGTGTAATATCCTCTATGTATTTTGCACATTTGTCGTTGTTTTTTTTAAGTGGCCTTGCGCTAAGAAGTGAAGCCATGAATCATCCCGAGCATCTCTGTCAATAAAGTTTACATACAGGATGCTCTCATCACATATAGTGGTTTTCAAAGAAGTCCTGAAAATTATAAGCAAGTAAGCTCCTACTTATTCACTTATTAACTATGACAGCGTCGGTGGCTTGGTTAGTTCTTATCATGACCGATTCTCAAACTTGTCTTTGTTTGTTCGCTGTTTCTGTCTTTATCGTTTCGCTATTTTCTGTTTTTGTTACATGCGCTACCCCTAGTAGGAAAACATAAATTAACCGACTGGTACTCCTCCTGTAGGACAGGAAAAGCTTTATCGCTGATATGGCCAGCAGCATAAGACCAAATTAACGCGCCTAGAACATCCTGAAGAAACATTTTTACGAGCGGTTTTCGAAAAAGTCTTCACTCAATCATAGTTTGTTTACTTTGTTGTTAATGGTGCGAAGCGCCATCGTTCCCGCCAAAAATTTTAAGTACTCGCCCCTGTCCCATGGCGTAGCAGGTTAACCGCAATCTTTCATCTTAAACTCTCTAATGACTCCTTTATTCGACGGTTTGTCAGAGAAGAAAAAAACAAACAAAAACAGGCGAACAGTTTACTCATTTATCGCATATTTCTCACCCCGCGGCTCATAAAATACGTCCGTCTATCGAACAAGGTGGATGTACTAACACACCCACATAGCGCGCTCCATCAAAACGTTCAACTTTGCGATCTCTTTTATTTGAAGATACTACGATGGCAACACTCACATGTAAACGACGACAACGAAGATTTTTTTCTCACGGTTTTCTTTCTATCGGTTTTCCTGTACACAGCGAAAGCGAATGAAAACGCACATGCCGTCAACAGGAGTCTTTTTGAAACGCAGTTTTGAATATCTCCGTTTTCAAATAAAAACAGAACAGAAGGGACATACTTTTTCATGAAGGTGATTAAGTGATCCATTGAATTGCATTACGCATCCTTACTGCGCATAATTTCTCGGGTCATTGGCGTGCACACATGCAAAACTTAGCGTTTTTTTAGGATGAGCTCACCCAAGAACAAGCAAAAAACAAGAAAGGCGACCCGTCTCTTTTATTTCGCTATGGCTAGAAGTCATCCTCTTTGTACTGAAAGAGTTTGAAAAGTTCTTCCTCAGAAAAACAGGATACCGCTAAAACGCAAATATGACCACAGATCGTGGGGATAAAATTCGCACGCGCGAAACGTTTCTGAGACCTTTTGCGCCAACACCATTTGACCACGTGCGACCTTCCATTAAACATACTGAAATGTTTAATGGTTCCTTGTGTACGAGGCATTATATCTATTACGTTGTTTGTGCTTTGCTGTATTTCTGTACTTCCTGCTTCCACCAAACGTAGCAAGAACTGATGACATAACACTACATATCCTTTTTATAGCAAAATTTGGAAAAATTACATGGCAGTGAACAATCGGGGAAGGGTTGTCTTGAGAAGAACCCCACATCAACTTTTAATTTGAAACAAATTATCAACCTAAACCGGCAGATTCTGAAGCCCATCCTTACCTGGACTGTAGCTTTTGGTGACCAGGCAATCGCCACGAAAATCTTATCCCTGATACTGAGATTGTTTCCAGATACCACAAGGAAGGTCACTATCAATCTTACGACCATTGCTATCGTAAGCAAACCGAAAGCCTTGCCTGTAATAAACAACACAACACCTAGTCACATGACTTTGTTTAGGCCAGTCCGGTCCCCAGGCACTCTCTCTCTCTCTTTTGTGCGAGCGCAAAGTGCGAGCAAGAGCCTGGAACGGGTCATCCAACCATTGACGTCTAAATTCGGGCCAAATATCAAATTATCGAGTGAACCGAAAAGGGCCTTATGCACATTCTGGCGCGGACCGAATTAAGATCAATGCCTAAGCAATACAGTCGCACATCTTTTAATGTGGACACCGAAGGGAATATGAAATTAGAGATGAAGACTTTACATGAATCTTTAATTGGTCCCTTTGCGGTAAAGCGTTTCTGTACGGTTTTCCGCACGTTTGAAGTACTTTTTTCTTGTTGGCCGCGCGAAATTGGGGCAATAGCAAACATTTTTGTACGGCGAAAGTCCGAAAAATGCTTCAAACAGTACGGAAAACCCTACAGAAACACTTGCTTCGCAGGTTGAATCATCACCTACCAACAAGTGTACTATCCATGTACTCAATACTGACTTCAGCGCCTATTAAGCCAAACAGTAATGGCTGAAAGAATTCCCAAACTATAGCCATAGCATCAGCAACAGCTGCCTGCAAACACACAAATAAGCTCACAACCATAGCACGTTACTTCTGCATCACACGAACAACCAACTGAAAATGTGTGTCACATAAAGTGGGAAAACATGGAGGATACCACTCAATGGAAGCAAGAGAAATTGCTTCTATTCTCAGACACTGTGCACATAATAATATCATGGCATAGCTAAACCTCCTGCAAAAACACTCTGGGAATTAGTCTTGAGTATTATCAGTAGACACAAATGAGTAAAAATCTTGCCACTGCTATCTACCCAGAATTCCATTGTGTCACATCGCTTATGGTTTGTACTTTTTTGTACTAAACAAAATCGTTCAATCAGGTGTATACATATCTAACAACTAGCACAGAACAATATTGGAAGAACAGAGCAAAGGTATTCAGAGGAAGTGTTTTTAAAGTATGGAGGTCGAACACTAGAGACAGAAAAAGTTGGAACTTACAATGAATTCGAGGCAATAAGTAAATAAACTGCATAACAATGTTACAGAGAAAACGACATTGTAGTAGGTTTGTCTCATGGATACTAATTAATTGTAGAGGTGGCTGTATTATCAGACTTAGTCACACCAACCTTTTCCAAGTCTCCCCAGCCATGTGAGGCCACCGTAGCCATAATTAGAACACCCAGGGCCCCTGCTCCCGAAAACTGTGCCATGTTACTGCCAAACACTGACAACAGAGCACAGCCAAGGAGAATCACAAATCTGTTACGAGACCTGTCTTGCTGTTGGATGAAGAGGAACGAAATAGCATGACTGGCAAAATGTGGGGGTCACATGGTGGCTTGTGTAACATGTAATGTTGATCTTGTTTATGCAAGCAATCTGATTTTGCAATGTTACTACATTATTACACTGATGTGTATATCCAAAATATATTACTGTACCTCATCTTTGTTTGGTAAGAACCAACATAACACCCCTACCAAACATCCAAATACAACACCCATTATAAGCTCAATAGGACCTCTGAAGATGTTGAACACCAGATTTCCTAACAAAAAAAGCATAGCATGGTTTACCCTGGGGACCAGAGATTTCTCTTGCATGCTTTTATGGATCATCAAGGGAATATAGGTGGAGACAATAAAGATTGCATGTGCGGGAAAAGTGACAAAAGCCTCAGGTACCCAGGGTAGCATTAGGCTCGATTTCCAGCCGTTTGAGGGAGTCCAGTTTCATCCTCCTCCCAACAACGGCTGGATCACAACAGCTGGAGATTGAGCCTAGGGTAGCATAGGTTAAGAAAATTGATACTGTTTATTATATCATATAAGGTCGTTCTAAAGTTTGAGTCCAAGAATGACATTCTAGAACTTCCCTGACCACTCAAATGCATAGGGGGCCTGAAGACTTACTTGTCTATTCAAGCATACATTAGTTAGTTTTTTATTAAATTTTTAGTTCTTACCTACCTTATTAATACATGAAATTTTTACGACACTTCAATTTCACAATTTTTGCGATTAAAAAAAATTGCGAAAAGTGTTGCAAAAAATACGTGTCGCAAACATAAGATGATGCAAAAACTAAGTGACTCCCATTATGTCCATTATTAAAGAAATGGTAAATTATTACCTATAATGGCATGATTTTTCTTCAAAGCCCTTTAGTATGTTTCACAATAAATGGAGAAGGATAATGATGAATATTGACTCAAGTAGGACATAACTAATATATTAAACATGAACCGCTTCTGAGAACTGTTTTGTTGTTTCTGTTGACATAATAAGGTCGATGTGTTTTTGTTAGTCTTGATGTTTTTGAGTACAGTCGTTTTACCTAAATTCAAGAAATGTTACTGCGCCTTTCAGTAACATGCAGACTCTCAAATTTAAAGCTTAACTAACAAATGCATTTTTGGCTGCCGTGAATCAAATTTTGGGCGGTTTGTCCCAGCTTCCGACTACTGCCGAGCGCTGTTCGATCATGTGAGGGAGGAGCCACCGAAAATTAGATTGATGGTAGCAAAAAACGCATCTGTTGGTTGAGCTTTGAATTTTAGAGTCCGCATGTTATTGAAAGGTGCAGCAAATCACATTGTCAAGGAAATAACCAAACTTGTAACGTTCGTAAAACCGCGTAATTAAAGTGATTTGGATACAACATTTTTCCAAAACTGTAAAATTAAAGTGTCCCAAAATACATGAGCTCCGAAATTGCGAAATAAACCTGTTGAGAAAAGTTCATGTAATAAGGTATATTGTACTCATCTTAGAACTCTTGTATAAGTGTGCTATATTATTATTATTATTATTATTATTATTATTAGTAGTAGTAGTAGTAGTAGTAGTAGTAGTAGTAGTAGTAGTAGTAGTAGTAGTAGTAGTAGTAGTAGTAGT
>Ga0126336_10002858_pt1 | contig 10047 bp, 10 predicted proteins | sample SidCmetagenome_FD_92530 | JGI IMG/M metagenome (GOLD analysis project Ga0126336, IMG submission 92530) | Coral microbial communities from El Islote,Puerto Morelos, Mexico - Siderastrea C C metagenome | ecosystem: Host-associated > Invertebrates > Cnidaria > Coral | place: El Islote,Puerto...
CAATAGCTCAATAGCTACAGGAGACTCGTGGGACCTCGTGCATAATGCTGCAAACATGAAAACCAGACCTGCCTTCACAGGCAATTTTACCCGTCTTCATTGTCATACACAACTCTGATATCTTTAGAAAAACTTATTACCTACCTTTTTTCCTCTCTTGGGCTGCTGCTGCAGCTGTTGTTGTTGTTGGGTTCCTTTATTGGATTTCTGTAAACAAAGACGAAGTCAGATAAATTACTTAACTCCAATAGTCCAGTGTCAGTGCAGATTATCTATAATTTTAGGAGTTCGCGGGTACTACAAGAACAAATGTGTACCTTAGTATTCTGTTCATCATTTCGCCCTTCTTCAGTTTCTTCGTCTTCGACGTCAAATTTCTGTGAGGGGTCGTCATCAACCTGTTTTGCCTTCTTTCGATTCTCCCTAAGAGGAAAGAAAAGAGAATTAACGTTGACTGCACGTCTTGTAGACTAAAAAACAATGTTCTTCCTTGAAATCGTGGAGGGAGGAGCGAATCGTAAAAAGTACGGGTACTCGCAAAACGCCGTCCGCCCTCATATGTCGGTTCGGGCGCCGCAATAATACGGATTGTGGTACAAACCATACATACAGTGCACTTGTGGCAGCCATTAGTAAGCTTATACCACACACAGTTTTAAGCTAAAAACAGCAATTATCCTCAGAACTTGGCGGCCCCTACGTATCAAACTCCATTATGAACACTACATCCAAGATAATAAGTTTATTTATCGTTGTGAACTATCTCTCTTAACGAAGGGCTATAACGCTCGCTCGAAACGTCAGCTTTCAATTTCTCTTCGGTGGCCAATTAACCTTAAATCAACTCAGTTGATAAATCCAAAGTTTTGTGTTTCACTTCCTCACCGACCCACTGCAGTTTCTTTAGAAACTACCCCCCTCATCTAATTATCCTACTACTAGCCTAGCTCCTGGAAGTGAAAAGGTGATAGTTTAATTGGAGTCGAGATTACAGACCTTCTTTGTTTTGCCGACAGTCGTTGTTTGCTTGCAGTCTAAAGAAAAAAAAAACGCGAAAAGAGCATGAATCTGAGGATAACAAATATGTCAAAGCAAATACATATGTTCAGTCACTTCCTCGTTCGCTTTTTCCTTCGTTCGGAGGGTACCTCAAAACACAAGAGTGAAGAAAGATCAGGGATAAAGTAAGTCAAAATACACGGACAGGTAATTCGCTAGGACCAACCTGTTTGTTTTCCTCAAATGAAACGCTCTCTCCTTCTTCGCTATCTCGCCGGTTATTGCTTTTACTTGTACCACGCTGAAGTTGAACTCTAAATAAAAAAGAAACCTCTAAACTGAGCAGCACTCATTGGGTGAAAATGAAGTACAGGAAACTTAGATCAAGTTGCCTTTTAACCTTAACTAATTGCAAGAATCTCCCTTACTCTGCGGGTTCATCGCATTAATATTTGTTGTTGTTGTTGTTGTTGTTGTTGTTGCTGCTCAGGTTTGCAGCTGTAGTTCAGTTATTGATAAAGATGATTTTTGCTCTGGCTTCTAATTCGGTTATTAATGCTTTCGTTGTTTTCAAATTTGTTGCGGCTGTCGTCTGATTAGGAGAACACTGCAGCATTTCTGTTTTTGTTGTTTTTGTTTCTGTTGTTGCTGTCGTTGCTCACGCGGTCTCAGTTGTCGCTGTTATTCTTTTTTTTTTCCTATCAATTCAAATCATTGTTTTAGAGGTTTCACTTCAATTTTCAAACCAGCTACTGCGAGCCCAAGAGACAGAAATACCAGGCAAAAAACCCTGCACGTTTTCACGCCTACAGGAAATTTGACAAGACTTACTTTCCCTCCTTAGTGAGCTGCAGGTCAATGGTTGTGTCCGGGAACAAACTGTCCTCTTCCTCATCTTCTTCTTGTTGTTGTTGATCTGTTGTTTGCTGCACAGAAGAACTTTCTTGGCTTTCATTTTCATCGCCGCTGTCATCGTCTTGAACAGAAATTTCTTCTTCAACTTCTGCGTCCTTCAAAGTACAAAAAGGAATGCAGTGAAAAAAGGACTGCACACATACGTTTACTAATACTTACGTGGAGAAACAAAAAGAAACAAGAAACAATGGGGAACAAAGTAAATCCCGATAAAATCCTTCACCGAGGGTGAAACTGCCGAATGGGAAAAAAACTAGAAATAAATCACATTTATCAACGTTTCGCGTCGAAGAGGTCGATCACCAACCGTAAAAGCAATTAGACTACCCTGTTTCACTTTCTATGGGCTTTGTCCCTTACCAGTTGTAACTGGTAAGGGACAAAGCAGTTCACCTTAGCATAGCCAATCAAATAGAACGTTTCCTAATGGCCAGTTAGTCTCTGCAGTTATTATATGGACTGTCACGCAACACTTAACCGCGCTAGTCAAAGTAGGGAGATTTGAGCGCTGCGTGACAACCAGATAATGGCTACGAAGAAGCCCAAGACTTATATCGTGTGGTCACTTGCTGTTTTAACCACGTTTAGGCAACTAATAACCGTAAAAGAAGGTACTGAACTTAAATACAACGAAACCCACCCCAACAGACTCAGCATCCTCCACAGTCCGTACTCGCCTCTCGTTTAGGTGATTCTCAATACAAGTATCATCCAGTTTAAACATAAAGCCAAAGCCCATCATCAGGTAACAAGGCGGCAAGAAGTTCTTTTTGCCTCTGATCATGAAGCTCCCTGTGGTAAGGTACTCTCCTGTGGGCGCGGTTTTGGACACTTGTGAATGATGCACCCACCAAGCTGAGGTCACAATCCGCGCCTCCCACGCTGCGCTGTAGGAGACCGCCATGCATCCGGCTTCATTCAGGGTCTTTGGAGGGACGAGCTGGCCGGTAGGGTTCTTTATTATCACACTGGTGGCGCCGTGTAGGTCTGCGTGAACGTACAGGTCACCTGTACAGGAAAACACCCTTTACTTAAGAAGAGCCAATACATCTAAAAAATTTAGTATTTATAACCCATGACAAGAGCGGGAAAAATAATGGTACTGATAGCAAGCGCAGAAAAAGATGCTACCAGTGCTAAGCACGCGAAAACATGTTACCAATATCACTGCCAGCGAGGTAACACGTTACCAGTATCATTGCAAGCGCACAAAAACATGTTACCAACATCACTGCCAGCAAGGTAACACGTTACTAGTGTCATTGCGAGTGCGCAAAAACGCATGTTACCAATATCACTGTCAGCGAGGTGACATGTTACCAGTATCATTACAAGCGCACAAAAACATGTTACCAACATAACTGCCAGCAAGGTAACACGTTACTACTGTAGTGTCATCGCGAGTGCGCAAAAACACGTTACCAATATCACTGCTAGCGAGGTAACACGTTACCAGTATCATTACAAGCGCACAAAAACATGTTACGAACATCACTGCCAGCAAGGTAACACGTTACCAGTGTCATTGCGAGCGCGCAAAAAAACATGCTACCAGTATCACTGCAAGCGCACAAAAACATGTACTAGTATCACTGCAATTGCGCGAAAGCATGTCACCAAAATGACTGCGGGCGCGCGAAAACAAGTTAAGAGTATTACTTAAGGCCGCGAAAACATACCACTTACTAGTAGCAAGCGCGGGAAAATGTTACTACTAGCAAGCGTGGGAAAAAAGGTATTTTTGTTAAAAATTTCGTTCTTCATTTTTTTTTTTTTTTTTTTTGCTCAGAGCCAGTCAGAGAATGGCGTCTTTGCTTTAATCGGTTGAAATACTTGCGCGAGTTGTATAAAACAATTTCAGCTCTAGAACTCAGATATGACTTAAGATAAAATCAATAAAATAATCAATAAAAAAACCTGGAAAAAGCGCAGTCTTTTGATTTTACAAGCCACAAAAGTACTAAGCAACTAACCTTGTTCTAAGTGTCGTTTTACCACCAGTTCATTTTGCTGTTGATCGCGGCCACCAATGACCAGGTAATTCTCTGAACTGATAAACCAAAGAAATTTTTCAAACCAGTATGTTTTTCTTGCCTTCTTTATCCGCGTTGTCGTTTCCACTTCTTTAAGAGTTTCTTTTGTTTTTCGTTCTGCTGATTTCAAAGCCTAAAATGAAAAGCGATTAATATTATAAGACGAAACTGAGTTATGTTGGATATACTATAGAGTCCCTTCAACTCAAACAGTTCGTTGACATCCAATTGCCGGAGACTTGTCCCTGTGACAAGACCATAGTAGTGTTTACCATAGGGGGACTAGTTGGAGGGACTTGTTACACGACTGTGTTGGGAGGCAAATTCCTCGAGCGTACACATGAGGAGACTTGCTGCAAGGAGATTCCGATTTGATCGTTGGGTGGCTTTGATTGGCTTATTTTGAAATTCTTATTTGGTCGCAAGGACAGTTGATCAACAGTGCTTACGGGAGGTGGGGGAAAGGACAATTTAAGGCGACAAGTCCCCGGGGAAAGTCCATTCAATTCAAGTCAATTTGAATTTGTGGAACAAGTCGCAAGAACGACAGTGTGATCCCCGCGACTCAGTTTTTTGACGACAATGGATAGTTGACAGAGTACTCGTGCACGTAATAAGGTGCCTGGACCTTTACACCGGACTGGAAACTGACGAAAAAAAAAATGAAAGTGCTTTGGTTACTGACCCGTGCGGCACAAACGCAAACCAAAAGCAAGAACAAATACCAGTACAAGTGCGTGTAAACCAGAAAATGCGAAACGGAAAAGAAAAAAAAGTCAGCTTGCGCTTGAGTGCATCTGTTCGTCATGGATGCACGTGGTAGTGCTTGTGATTGCACTTGCCTTATGACAGTAGTGTAATGTAATGTGAACATCAGCAGCGCTTTTCATTTAGCCAAAATGTTGGGTTCAAGCGGTTGAAATGGAAATGGAACGCGCAGATCCACTGGAAATTTTCCGCAACAAGCGGACGACCTTTGGAGGTACATGTACTCCCCTTTTTCCGTTCCAACCGGTTGGAACGGAAATTACCGTTCCATTTGAACAAAAATTCCATTTTTGCTACTCGCACTGCAAACTCCTCACCGTCATACTGTAGACTCAAAATAGTTTTGCGCCCTGTTTAATTTTCTGACAAAACAACAAGTAGCTGCTATTGAAAGGAAGTCAACATCATTTCCGCTACTACAAAAAGTTTTATTTTCTTGTCAAAACTGTCCAAAATGTCAGAAAGAAGTGGAAATGCCAACATCCATTTGTTGCCTTCTTGTGCCATCAATGTTCTTGATTTGCCAATGAGATTGCAACTTACTTTGGGACTGAAAACAAGGTTCTTCACCAGCATGGAAAAACCCTTTCCATTTTACACGGAAAGTTTCAGGAATTTCAAACCGAAAAGTACGGCTAAATGCAAAGCACCCCAGGTTTCCGTGCAGCAGGCAACTTTGAGTTTTCAATCCTCACGTTTGGAACGTAAAGGAGTGAAATTCAACGCCACACGATAGCAAAACAAGACGCGAGAACACCGACCTTCTCTGAAGCATCTATCGTCTTCTGTTCTTTTTTCGAAGAGAATTTCTTCTTGTCGTAAAAGCTAAAAACACAACACAAAATTATGAATAACACCGAACTCAACTTTAAACTCATACGTTTGAGAGTTTGAACCTTCAAATCGCTCCGCTATGTATAAAACGTTACCTTCGTGCATTTGCATATGCTGACAACGCCAGGTTGACATCCACTTTTGTAAACTTGGGACCCTGAATTAAAAATTACAAAGAATTAATCCTGCGGCAAACTTCGGCTACATTGAGGCGGCAATGCATCACTACAGTTTAAAGACCAAAGCGGATAAGCTACCTTTTTCTTCTTTTTCTTCTTGGCTTTTTTGTCTTCTTCCTCGTCATGAGAATCGGAATCAGATTCGGAAAACTCGTAAGGGTCTCTATAGAAATGAAAACAAAAACGACTGGTGAATATAAGACCAAAGTAATATATTTCATTCAAAATTGTTTTGGAAGATCTGAGGTTCTTGCGTCACACTGACGTTTTGACGAAACGTCAACATGACACAAGACCCACAAATCTTCAGAAACAATTTTTGATTCATTAATAATTCCATAAGAAAATACAAAAGAAATAAACAAAGAGTAGATACAGATTAATTCCTGATTACAATTTTTGAAACTCTTTCTTCGATTTATAAGTGCATGTACCCTACTTGACCAGTACAATGTATGACTGTGTCACGAAGATAGCCAATAATACTGTTTTCAAGGAAAGTATTCAATGTTACACATGCGTATTATATAACAGTCAATTCCAGCAATGCCCACGCAAATCAGTCGTTCAAATACCACACGCTGCCAGAAGGCCCTTGTCCAGTGCGTACAACTTCCAAAAGGAAAAACGTGTTTCCATTATGAAAAGGCGTTTTTTCAAAAGTTTGGTTATTTTTAGATATCCAACGGCTTCGAAGATTTTCGAAGACAACTTGAAGGCTTCAGAACCGAAAATCACCTGAAGTTTTCCAAGGACGAGAATCCAAAGCTAAATTTACGTTGCACAAAAGGCCTGTATTTAAATAGTTTAACTTGTTAAAACGCTGTCGCAGAAATATGTGGGACTTAGATGGCTCTTGATGGTAAAGCCAAAATGAAGGCAAATCCTCTAACCCAGCAGACATACACTGTACACGCAAGCAAAATTACTGACCTGAGATTCATGGTGATATGGTTGGTTTCCAGCTTAAGTCCAGCAATGGCACAGGCCACCTGGTCTCCCTGTGCCTGGGCCTCCTTCACGATGTTGTTTATTTCAGACCAGTCAATCTGATTAGCAATGGCACTGTTTACAATCAATATCGCTTTATCCACCTGGAAGATGAATCACAAAATTGAAATGTTTGAGTCACTCTGGATTGACTTTGGAAGGTCCCATACCAAAACAAAAGATGCTGATCCAAATCAGTAGAAAAAAGGTTGAAGTGGCTTGGCCACACAAATACTCTCTTCTGTGGCCAAGTGTGGGAGAAAGGAGTGTGAAGTGTTACGTATATGAAACAAGAAAAGAGAGGGCGAGAAGCGGGATCCTTGAGGTGACGGAAGGCAGGAGATATAGAAAAAAACACCAATTCATATTGTACAATACTCTGCCAGAAAAAGAAAAAGTAAAGAAGCGGGAGCCCCTTCTCCACAACTAAGGAAGTATTATTTATGTTGATGAGGACTCAGCTGGGAAATGACTATTTGGGAACCTGGATGCATGCTGGGAGACCAAGAGATTATTGAATAATTATGATCATCTATTTAAAAATAGTTGACATCAATTTTTAAAAATCTATGAACAGTGTTTTGAGTGGCAACTTACCAGTTCTAAATTGAGTTCCACAAGTTCCGCTTTGAACATTTCCAGGTCCTGAAAATAATCAACCAAAGAGAAATAGGTACACTTGTATTGGTCCATTTGCCAGATTCTATTAGGCACACTTCCTGTAGTCATGAATACAGCTGATCATTTCAGTAACCGAGTCCAAGAATTCAAGGAACTAATTAGCCCACAACGTCATCCACTAGATGTTTGCCTTTTTTGGCTGAATTTTTTTTTTCGCTTATTCTATCCATTTGTGATACTTGTATGATGGAAACAAAGAATAAAGAATGGTAAGTTCAACTGTCATGTACAGTGCATATGAAGCTGCTCAAGTTTTCCTCAGTGAGGCCACGTTTATGTCCACCCACCTGTGACTTCTGTAATTCTGTAATTCTTCTTTGATGATCTTTTCTGATATTGTCAAGTTTCTTCAGTGCTGTCTTTTCCTGGGTCAGTGCCTTCAAGTCAATTTTTTGTCCTTCCATCTTTGAAAAGAACTCATCCACAGCCTAAGGGTTATAATAACAAGGTTATAATGTTACAGGGGCTACATAATGTCAACAGCCATTATTTTACTGAAAGCATTACTTTATAGGGTAGCAGGGATGGCACATTGGTGAGAGCACTCGCATCCCAGTAATGTGGCCTGGGTTCGATTCCAGGACCCAGTTTCATATGTTGGTTGAGTTTGTTGTTGGTTCTCGTCCTTGCTCCGATGGTTTTTCTCTGGGTTCTCCGGTTTTCCTCCCTCCACAAAAAACCAACATTTCCAAATTCCAATTCCACCTGCTTGTAAAGCGCATTTGAATATATCCATATAGAAAATGCACTATATAAGTTCTAAATTATTAATTATTATTATTAAAAACCTAAAAGACATGAAAATTCTGTCAATCAAAGAAACAAGTTTCAGCTTTGTTTATAATGTTTCTCTGCTACATGTAGTTTTCTGGAACTAAAAGTAAGCACTGAGTTGTAAGAGAATGAAAGGCACAAAAGCAGAGCACTGGCATGCTATGGGGAAAAGCTACATGTACCCCCCCCCCCTTTCCACATCTCAATGTGAATATCTACTCTAGTTGTTTTTCATTTACCTTGTCAAATGATGGAAATTCCACGCATGGACCTTTCTTGTGCTGATTCAGAAGAAATGGATGAAATTCTTGATACCTGCAATGGTAATGGAAAAATAACAAATCACGTACTATGCTTTACAACATATCTTTCCAAAAGTAAAATTACAAAGTAATAAGTCAAAACCAAACATTCATACGTCAGCAGTTCATTTTGTACTCCATTATCATTTGCGTTGCTGGTAGGCTTTTGCTCTCTCTTTTGAACTATAAAACCCTGGAACGAAAAAGACACCAATATAAATGCTACTAAACCTATCTAATTTTTAAGCTCAAAAATAATTTACAAAAACTTAACAAATTAAGTAACCTGATTAACTAGTACTGTGACCAAAAGCATTTTTAAGATTAAAGATAAAAAAAGTAAGAAAATATCATTCCAAGCTTAAAAGAAAACACATTGATTTTATTTTAAGCAATGTCTAATTGAAAGTTTTTACCATGTAACAATTCAGCTGATATCAAGTAAATGTGATCCATTCTAACCTTGCATTTTTCTGTGAGAGTTCTGTCCAGAAAACTGTCAGCCTTCTTTAATGCATCCATAACTCTTGGGAGGTCTACAAAATTAGGATACAACAAATTAAAACAAATGAAACAGAAACTAACACATGTATTGACAAATACTGCTAACTCTACAGCTGCTTCTGAAAAAAATGTTTCCTGGATGAGACATTCTTCTCACTGATATCCTATTGGCTATATTTGCAATTATCACAACTAAAATATCTAAAAACAAAATTAGGTACCTAATTCATAAAACCAGCATGAGAAAGACAGACATTTCCTTCCACATAGAAAATGTTTGCACCATCCAGAATGCGTCAAAAACATTTTCACATAAAAAGAATCTGTTAGTAGATGTATTTTAATCTACAAGGATCAATTACCAAAAAGAAAATAATTATTTCAAGTCCAAATCAAAAAAATTACCTATCACTAAAAGCAAAATTCATGAACTTTAAGATATTAAATAACTATTATTTTTACGGTGTCTGAACCTTGCTCCAAGTCAAATCCACTCCTAATCTTCACATTTCCACTGAATCCTTCCTCGATGAGACAATGTTCTAATAATGCAGCACCGTAAACTATCAAAACAACAAAGTTCAGTCAAAAACTCAGTAAACACAGTCCTGTTGTACATGTAACTGACAAAAGTGTTGTATACCTGGGTCATGGAATTTCCTGATATAATTCACACAGGAGGATCCATTAATACATGTAAATTCTTCTTACCAACACAGGGATTTAAAACTTTCTTTAACTCTGTTCCTTCCTTGCCTTCCATTAAAATTTCTTTTAGTCTACAAATTAAATTACACAGAATGGTATACAGTACAATACATTATTATTGCAATTTATCAAAACCAAAGAAACAACAATGTGACATCTTGAGTTACGAGATCTAAAATGCAGTAATGTCTTTCACTTGAAATGTGATATACTAACAATTGCATGACTGTTTAAAAAACAGTAACATACATGTAAACCAAAACCTTAACAAAGTTTCAAACTTCCCACATAATTATTTGTCACAGATTGAAGAGATTGAATCATTAAAGAAAGTGGTCTGTGAAAACAAAGACAGGGGTC
>Ga0126336_10002859_pt1 | contig 10043 bp, 10 predicted proteins | sample SidCmetagenome_FD_92530 | JGI IMG/M metagenome (GOLD analysis project Ga0126336, IMG submission 92530) | Coral microbial communities from El Islote,Puerto Morelos, Mexico - Siderastrea C C metagenome | ecosystem: Host-associated > Invertebrates > Cnidaria > Coral | place: El Islote,Puerto...
AAATTTTCTCTGATAAATTTTAGGAAAAGTCACGAGATTTGGTGATTATTCGTCTGGCCGTTTAAAAGTTATAATTCGTTAAAGTCAGCTCGTTAAAGTCAGCGTGGGCACACTGTGCCCCCCCCCCAGGCAGAATGGGGTTACCGTTACACGGTTAGAATTTCGTCGTGTAAAGTTTGCAAAGACCGTTAGTTACTGTAAATCGAAACTTAAACAATTTCTTTTTCGCTTCACCAGATTTTTTGTTAAATTTTCTGTAGTTTGCCGTCCAAACCAGTTTTACCAGGCAGAGCTGGTGTTGAGGCAAAGATTAAACCCCCCGGGGGGACTCCATTGCATAAGCTATATAGGTATGTGCCGCGGAATAGGGTATAGTTTTTTAGCTTCTCGGTCCTTAAATAGGGTGTCCATCTTGCCCCTTTTTTGGTATTGTGATTCCGGTGTGATCCTTAGATAGGGATTCCCTTTTTTGAATTAGATAAATTGCCCCACGTAAACGCCACTGACCGAAAAAAAGCTCAGGCATGGTTAGAGCCTAATTTGCATAAAATCTACTCAATTGATCATAACTTTGGGGACATTTGCTGAAAAGCTCTTCCATAGCAACTCAATGTTTAGCCTTAAGTGCCCAACGCTTGTGTCACATGACCAATGAAGGATGATTAACGGCCAAAATCTTTAGAGTAAAATGGAGAATACAAAATGAACCAGAATTAAATCTTTTTAGGTGTCAATCTTTTACACCCAAAGGGCTTATATTGAACTCGCCTTGTGAGGTGGTCTCTTTTATTTATATTAGAAACTGTTAAAGCATTAATCAAGACACCTGACCTATTTTCGTCATTTGTAGGATTTCTACTTAGTATGGACACATTTAAAAGGCTAATTTATGATGGTCCCTTAGCATATAAAAGAATGACACCCAAAAAGATTTAATTCTATTTCATTTTATATTCCCCAGTTCACTCTGAAAATTTTAATCTTTATTAAGCCTTTACTGGTCACGTGACCGAAATGATTGGCACTTGAAGTCAAAACTAAGTTAGGGTCATTAGTTTTTCCACAGTTGCCAGGTTTGAGAGTTTTCCGGCAGATTTCCGCACAGTTATGACCTTTGGGTAAATTTTATGTAAATTCGGCCCAAACCATGCCTTAAGTGGCCTGAGAGATATGGTCTACTAAAACTGAACTAACCGTTAACGCGATTTTATAAAAGAAAAGAAATAAAAACGACCTGTTCATACAGTTCTTTGATATCGTTATTCCCTTAGCTAGGGTGTAATTTTTCGAGTTTGGGCCTTATAAAGGGTTTTAATTTTGGAATTTTTAATCCTTAAATAGGGGCAGCGTTTAAGATCTGACATCAAGGCGATGATAAGATGTTGTGACGTCTCTTCGCATTACCTTCCTACTATTCTATCTACACTCAAAAGGAACAAGGTGAACTTGTGTTACGAAAGGAGGGCAAATTATACCTGAACACGTTTTTCCGTCTCCAGTGTAACCGGGGTGACACGTGCAATTGAAGTGTCCAGCGGCGTTTACACATGTTGCATTTTCATTGCAATCGTGGCTGCCATGTTCGCATTCATCGATATCTAGAAGAACAATGCAGAAAGAATTCAAATCATACTGTAAACAAGGTGAACTTGATTGTAATAGAGTAGAACATAAATTATACCTGAACACGTTTCTCCATGTCCGCTGAAACCCTTGTTGCAGGAGCAATTAAAGTGTCCAGCGGTATTTACACATGTTGCATTTTCATTGCAATCGTGGCTGCCATTTTGGCATTCGTCGATATCTAGAAGAACAATGCAGAAAGAAATAAAATCAGACAGTGATCAAAGTGAACTTTATTATACACCAATTGAAAGCTATTCTTGAACAGAATAGCTTTCGTTTGCAATCTGCAATTTGCGTACAGTTTTAAATATATTGATTTTAAGGATTATAAATATAGTTTGGTGTTTCCATTGTCGTTTGAATTGTAATTTTGGTTCACGGTACACGACCCCACCAGCTCTGCTGATTAAGTTTATCGTGCTAAAATAAAGTTATTCGGTTCAGGTCAGTTGAATTAAAGAAACAACGAATAATTGCACAGTTCGTCTTTATGTCAACGTCTTTACATTCGTTGATTCCACAACCAAAAACGGTAAATAACAACGAAAATCAGCTCACACACCTTAATAGGTGCATCGAGGATACACCCAGATAGACGATCAGTGAAATAAATTGATGACTTCTTATCTTTACAAAAAAAAAAAACGTTTAATAAGGCCCTTTAAATATATCGGCGTTGATACAATGATTTTCTGTTGTTGTTTTACGTTTGAAATCAATTTCTCCAAAGCATGAGATATAGGATAAATTTAATTCAGTACAAGGACGATGTATCGATCTATACTCTTTATTTGAAATACTCCGATAAGTAGATTACATCCTCACAGACTGCAGTTCCTTAACTTTGAAAATGTTCCTGGTTTCGAGATACAATTCCGCAATAGACTTTCAAAGATCCTTTCCTTGTTCGAGAGTTAAATTCCACTTCACCTCGTGTCTTCTTGAGGTGTCAATCACAAAATAAGGTCACGTGATCCTTAGCTAGTTTCCATTCCTTAGCTCAATTACAACAGACTCCCCCCTGATTGACGGAGTCAATCATAAGGTGATACAAAAAAAAACTATAAATATAACTCCTTAAATTCAGCTCAGTGTTCAAGTTTAGTTCAAACAGTTCATGAAACAGTAATCGCTGGGATGTCTTCATCTCTGACAATCTGAATGTTCCATCCGCGCTGTCCTGCTGCACAGCTTTCGCACTAGTTGCGTCTTCGTCAAGTACATTGATTTCAAGAGGATACAACTTCTGAATTGGACGTTTCAGAAGAGTCTTGCGGAGAGAACTGTCCACTGTCACCACTTCCGCTGCACGCGCGACGTTGTCTCGTCCCCGCAACAGTTTCTCTACTTTTCCCAATCTCCACTGTTGTCTGGGTGTCTTGTCCGCATAGATGTGTACAATGTCTCCTAATTGAATGACTCTTCTCGGTTCTCCTCCCTTGATTTCCTGGTATTCACGGATCCCAGTCAGATATTCTTTCTTCCATCGATTCCTGAAGTGGGCGAGGAGACCGTCCAAATATCTTTCTCGCCTGGTCAGTCGACCAATCACAAGATGAGAAGGCGTGAGAGGGGCTTCTGTTAACTCATCGTAGACATAGGTTAAGGGTCTGGAATTTAGAACTCCTTCAGTTTCGATCAAGACTGACTCCAGTTCTTCATAACTCAGGTTTGCGTTTCCAAGCACTTTCTTGAGGCACCTCTTCACTAATTTAACGCAGATTTCAAAGAAACCTCCCCACCAGCTGACTGTGGGCACGTTGAATTTCCAGTCAATGTTCCGATTAAGAACAAACTTCTTCACTTCTGCATCTTTGAAAGTTTTCCCATTGTCTGAAATGAATAGGGTTGGTAATCCTCTTCTACCGAAAAATCGCCTTAGCGCTCTCAAGAACGAGGTCGGCGAGAGGTCTGGGGTAAGTTCAAGGTGTACCGCCCTCGTACTGGCACACGTAAAGAGGGCAATGTAGCATTTGTACATCTCTCCTTTGGACTGGTAGATATTCTTCACATACAAGGGACCGGCAAAGATCATCTGAAACTCGAAATGAAGGTAGAGGTGGAGTGGGTGGAGCACTGTAGGCTCTCCCTAGCATCTTCTTGCATGTAACACACTTAGAGAGTACATCCTTCACAGCTTGCCGTCCTTTGATAATCCAGAATTGGGCTCGGATTTCAGTAAGAGTTTCTCTCACCCCATTGTGTTTCACGTTTGCATGAGACTGCATAATCACCAACTTTGTGAAGTGCTGTTTCCTTGGTAACAGGATATGACATTTTACTGAATACGGTAGTGAGGAACTCTGGATCCTTCCCTTGCACCGTAGAACTCCTTGTTCATCCTTGAAGACTGCTAACTGTCCCCATGTTGAACTAGATTTTTCCTTTTCTTCGAGTTTAGTTTGAACTTCTTTGTACCAGAGATTCTTGGCAACATCCATGTCCTCCATGCTGATATGATGTGTTACTGTCTTCTTCTTGATCCTTTAGATGAATTTCAGCACAAGAACGGTTACTCTGACAAGTTTGCTGAGACTGCTAAATCTTTCTGGTTGGATGACTTCTGAGATGCTCGGAGAGCATTGCACCGATACTGTCATAACTCTTGATATTTCAGATGCACTTTCCTTCTTCAATTCCTTTACAGCTTCTTCTGGAACTGCGTTTTCCCTGATTGGACAGTTAGGTAAGTTTGGCCAGTGAACCTCTTCCTTCTCTAGAAATGGGGCTCCCTTCCACCAAAGATCACTGGATGTGATGACAGAACTCTTTGTTCCCCTTGAAGCTATGTCACCTGGATTAAGTTCAGAAGGGCAGTACCTCCAATGTTCCTTACTCCAAAGACTCCGGATCTTCCGAACTCGATTCTGCACAAATTGGTTAAATTGTTTAGACTCTCCATTGATCCACCACCACACGATTTGAGAGTCAGTCCAGTTGAACACCGCGTTAACCTTCACAGTGCAGATCAATGCCTCATACACAACTGTCATCAGATTCGCTAACGTTAAGGCAGCCATCAACTCCATTTAAAGGGGCAACTCGCGTCTTCGAGGCTAACAGATGTGAAGAACAGGTATTAGAGGTTGTCACCCTACTGTAGACATTTGCTCCATATGCAGACTGGCTGGCATCCGCAAATCCATGCAGTTGAAAAGACTTGATGTCTCCCACTTCTACCCCATCCAGAATGCAACGGGGAACAGCAATATTCGAGACTCTCTCCATGTCTTCCAATAACGCCTTCCAACGCGAGGTGAGATCTTCCGATAGGGCTTCGTCCCAACCAATCTTTAACCGGGAAATTTCTTGAAACATGCATTTCAGTGGCAAGATAACTGGTGATAACAAGCCTAGAGGGTCATGGAATCGAGCAGCTATGCTCAACAGTTTCCGCTTTGTTAGAGTTCCTTCCAAGGCTTGTCTAGAGAAGGTGGTCAGATCAAACTTGAAGTTGTCTTCTATCCGATTCCACGGAACACCTATAACCTTGATCAGGGTTTCTTCACTCACGGTATTATTTGAAGTGCAGCTCAGGCAATTACCATCTTCAATCACATTAGTCATTAGACCTTGTTGATGTAGGAGTTACTTCAGCAGATAGTTCAGGCGTTGAAGATAGAGCTGCTGCCTCTTTCTTGATCAACTCAGTTAACTCTTGATTGTTTGACGTCCACTTTCTCGTGTTAAATCCTCCTTCTCTGAAGCGCGACTTCAATTTCCGGTGAAGTTCAAAGCCGTCCTTTACCGAGTCCTTTCCAGATGCAAAATCATCGACATACAAGGCTCTGACAACAGTGTCCACAAATTCTGGATCAATGTTCTAATACGTTGATTAGTGATTCCTTAGTGTCACATTCAGAATGAATGGAGAACATACAAGGCCAAACACAAGCCGTGTGAATCTCAGTGTGATCCCTTATGGATTCGAGGAGTTGATGTCATCTATCCACAAGAACCTGAACAAATTTCTCTCCCCAGGTTTAATTTCTATGTTCAGGAATGCTTTCTTCAAATCTCCGATCAGAGCTACCTTGTGGAGACGAAATCTAAGCAAGACATCAAAAATCAACTGAGTTAAGGCAGGGCCTGACAGGAGACAATCATTCAAACTTGGTCCACTTCGAGACCTCGCACAAGCATCATAGACTACTCGCAGTTTGGTAGTAGTTCTGTCTTCTTTCACCACTTCTTTGTGAGGAATGTAATGAATAGTTCCAGGAAGACATTGTTCCTCATGACTCTTGTCCCTTATTTCAACTCGACCGAGTTCAATTGTTCCCTGATTACAGTGTCATACTGCTGTAAAATCTCTGGCTTAGATTTCAATCTTTTTAACGAACAAGTGAGACGATTTCGTGCCAACAAGTAGTTACCTGGAATAACAGGGTGTTCTTCCACGGAAGTGACGCTATATAGCAGTCGCCATTGAACCTCACCTTGGTCAGATAATCTTCAAGAAATTCATCTTCTCTTTCTTTAACTCCAAGAGTGTCATAGTCCCAGAACTTGCTAAGTTCATTTTTGAGCGAATCATCAATTGAACTTAAGTCCTCCTCAACCACTGTACACTCCGTTTTCATTACATGAGACATGTTAACACTTGACGGACTTTGACCTGAATTCGCCACATTCACAGGTCCACTCAGCACATACCCCAATCTTGTACGAATTGCTACGGGATCATGGAACTCCCCCCGTACAATGTTGTTTTGAACGACCGACCAATAATAATCTTCTCTAATCATTATGTCTACTTCTAGTTCCTCATCCCCTCGAGAGTAATCAGCTAGAGGTAAACCTTGCAGATGTGGGTAATACTGCTGTGCGACTTCAATTGTTTGGTTTGCAATTAATAGGGCCACAAATCAAATCAACTTCATAGGCATTAATGAACACTGTCAGATTGTCTTGGCATTCCAATGCAAACTGAACAATGTCACATTTCTTCAAGTAGGCTTCACTGTTTCCAAACGTTTTAATTAGAACTGTTTCGGTTCCAATCGGCGATAGGCATAATTTGTTCCTTAATCGTCTGTTTATGTAAGACTTCTGAGAACAAGAATCAAGTAGGATTCTCACATTGCACGATCTTTCCTCATTAGGGTTTCTGACACTCGCTCTAGCCGTTTGCAACAGAACACAGTTGTTCTTAATATCTTGAGTACTCACAGTTTGTTCCTTATTACTGCCTCTCGCTTGTCTGGCTGGGGAAGAATAGCCTGGATATTCTTGGACGGTGCACAATGATACATGATGTTTCCCGCTACAACAGTTACACCTTGCTTCACAGTCTCGACTCAACTGACCACTTCTCAAACAACGTTATTGGAAAACAGTGTTGACGACGTTGGGGGTCTTCTGTTTTGACCAGGCCGAAATCCAAATCCAAACTCCCGTTTTTCCTTTGACCTTGCCTGCTCGGTTACCAGTCCCAAAGCACGCCTCTCTCGAATTCGAAATTCTTCTGTGAAAGACTTCATGATAGTAACAAGATCCCACTCGTCGGATGCACCTCGACTCAAGATAAGACGTAATTCTTGCGGGATCTTTCCCATAATTACAGGCGTCAAGAATGTTCCAAATGTTTCGGTTGAAATACCGATTCCTTGAAGGCTTCTAACTGCCGCCTCCGTTCTATCCAAAAGCTGCCGTAATTGCTTTAGATCGTTTCCGTCGTTTACCTTTGGAAGTTGCATCAACAATTCGATATGCTTCGAAATGATAACTTGTTTGCTTCCAAAGCGCTTGGTCAAGAGCTCAACCGCGTGGTTGTAATTCGAGCTAGTCAATGCTAATCCAGAAATGTTTTCGGCTGCAGAACCTTCGAGGAGCGACTTTCGATATTGGAATTTATCCACATCATTTAAGTTGTTGTTTTTGTGAATGGCCGACTCAAACGACTCCCAGAAGGGGTGCCAACCGATTGGATTGCCGGAAAATATCTTCATCTCGAGTTTAGGCAGCTTTGCATGTGTCGGAATGTTTGTTGACCGGTGTGACTGTGTTCCCGTTTGAAAACTTGGATTACTAGAGGATTGCGAATCCAATGTCGCTCCTTGTCCCTCCTGACTTTTTCCATCATTTGTTTTCGCATCTATAGCCGTTTCTAGGTCGACTATGCAGGCCTGGGTTGCACTGGCGAAATCACAACTATCGCTGACATCTTCTTCAATTTTCGATTCGTCTACCAAATCGACAATTTCGCTATCCAAGGTCTTTAGCTCCGACAACGTATCCTGAAGAGTACATCGCAAGGATTTGAGCTTCTTCAGAACGGTAGGATCTCCCGGCTTGTTTATTTGTTCCTTCGCTTCGTGGATAGTTGTCCTGACGAACACGGGGTGACTTTCGCGAACCTTCCGCCTTCTTCTTCAGTTCTGACATTGTTTACACGAAGCTTGATTTCAAAGCCTGATTTCCCTGTCCCGGGTCTCGGCACCAGTTGATGCATTGATCTATACTCTTTATTTGAAATACTCCGATAAGTAGATTACATCCTCACAGACTGTAGTTCCTTAACTTTGAAAATGTTCCTGGTCTCGAGATACAATTCCGCAATAGACTTTCAGATATCTTTTCCGTGTTTGAGAGTTAAATTCCACTTCACCTCGTGTCTTCTTGAGGTGTCAATCACAAAATAAGGTCACGTGATCCTTAGCTAGTTTCCATTCCTTAGCTCAATTACAACACCTTTCAACAAATGTATCAGAGGGTAGCTAGAGGGCGTTACATTTTTCTCACGATTACCTTTCTCGCAGTTTTCACCTCCATGTCTCTTTGTCTCTTCGCATGACCTACCTCCTATTCTATCTACACTCAAAAGGAACAAGGTGAACCGGCAGGGGTATTTTGCAGAACGCAGAACGCAGAACGCAGAATGATGGTCAGCGGTATAGAGTGTGAATCAGGTAGGTACATCATATATGATAAACTGATATCAAACATGCCTTACCCTAACCCTAACCCTAACCCTAAGGGTTTAGAGTTAGGGTTTAGAGTAAGAGTTAGGGTTAGGGTTTAGGTTTGGGGTTAGGGTTTTTAGGGTTAGGGTTTAGGGTTAGGGTTAGGCTTAGGCTTAGGGTTAGGATTAGGAATGTATGATATCAGTTTATCATATATGATGTACCTACCTGTTTCACACTCTATACCGTTGACCATCATTCTGCGTTCTGCGTTCTGCGTTCTGCGTTCTGCGTTCTGCAAAATACCCCTGCAGCAAGGTGAACTTGTGTTACGAAAGGAGGGCAAATTATACCTGAACACGTTTTCCCGTCTCCGGTGTAACCGGGGTTACACGTGCAATTAAAGTGTCCAGCAGTGTTTACACATGTTGCATTTTCATTGCAATCGTGGCTGCCATGTTTGCATTCATCGATATCTAGAAGAACAATGCAGAAATAATTCAATTCATACTGTAAACAAGGTGAACCCGGTTGTTATAGAGTAGAACATAAATTATACCTGAACACGTTTTTCCATCTCCGCTGAAACTCTTGTTGCAGGAGCAATTAAAGTGTCCAATGGTATTTACACACATTGCATTTTCATTGCAATCGTGGCTGCCAGTTTTGCATTCGTCGATATCTAGAAGAACAATGCAGAAAGAAATAACATTAAACGGTGATCACAGTGAACTCGATTATACACCAAATGAAAGCTATTCTTGAACAGAATCTACCTTTTTCAATATTACCTGGCTTGCGATGGCAATTTGCAATTTGCGTACAGTTTTAAGTATATTGATTTTAAGGATTGTAAATATATTTTAGTGTTTCTATTGTCTTTTGAATTGTAAGTTTAATTCATAATGCACGACCCCATCAGCTCTGCTGATTAATTTTATCGTGCTAAAATAAAGTTATTCGGTTCAGGTCAGTTCAATAAAAGAAGCAACGAATGTTTGCACTAATGAGTTCGTCTTTATGTCTTCGTCTTTTCATTCGTTGATTCCACAAAAAAATGGTAAATAACAATGAAAGTCAGCTCGCACACCTTAATAGGTACATCAAGGATACACCCAAGCACCAGATAGAAGATAAATGACATAAATTGTTGACTTTTTATATTTATAAAAAAAAAACGTTTAATAAGGCCCTTTAAATATATCGGCGTTGATACAATGAGCTAGTTTCTGTTGTTGTTTTACGTATGAAATCGATTTCTCCAAAACATGAGATATAGAATAAATTTAATTCAGTGCAAAGACTGAACAACTTCGAAGGAACGTATCAGAGGGTAGCTAGAGAGTGTTACATTTTTCTCACGATTACCTTTCTCGCAGTGTTCTCCTCCATATTCGGGCACACACTCACAAAGATATTTCTTATCAGTATACCCCATAAGGCAATGGCCGTTGTTAATGCAAGGATTTAAGATCGAGCAAGGATTCTGAGGAGAAGAAAGGTAAAAAAGTT
>Ga0126336_10002860_pt1 | contig 10041 bp, 7 predicted proteins | sample SidCmetagenome_FD_92530 | JGI IMG/M metagenome (GOLD analysis project Ga0126336, IMG submission 92530) | Coral microbial communities from El Islote,Puerto Morelos, Mexico - Siderastrea C C metagenome | ecosystem: Host-associated > Invertebrates > Cnidaria > Coral | place: El Islote,Puerto...
AAGAACATCTGGATTTGGCTTGTGCTCAGTTGAACAACACACACGTTCAGTTGAGTAACACACAAGAGACGACAAGAAAACTAGAGGGGAAAGTCAAGGCCCTGGAGAGACGATTGGAAGGTAAAGGGTACAAAGATCAAGAGGACGGGACTGTCACGCGGTTTATTTGGAAAATTGACAAGTTCAGTGACATTTTAAGACAAGCGAAGGCCGGGGGAAAAAATAAAATCGAAAGTTCTACGTTTTACACAGAAAGTTATGGCTACAAATTGAAAGTGACAATGTCTCCTAATGGCTCCTGGCCGACTGGCTGGAATACTCACCTCTCGGTCTATATCGTTGTCATGAAAGGTGAATACGATGCCATATTACCCTGGCCGTTCAAAAAGAAAGTTACGTTTACGCTGATTGATCAACAGGAAGATTCAGTAAAACGAGAAAATGTTGTGACGCATATCATTCCTGAAAATCATAAGCTAACGTACTTTTTAAGGCCTAAGGAGGAGGAAAACGCCAGCTTTGGGGAGAAATGTTTTATATCTCACGAGGAACTGCAGACAGGACGCTACCTGGTGGAAGACGTACTCTTTCTTCAGGTTGAAATCGGCCCGCCATGAATTTGCAATACCATAATTGCTATCCCTGTTAAATGGCTTTTGGTTACTTGCATATGTAAGATTTTCTGTATTGGACCTTAGTTTAAATAAATGGAATCTGATAAAAATAGATTCAAGTAGATTCTCTATTAGCATCCGCATTTCCGCAGCAATTTTGTGGGTCAATTAAAAGGTAATTTAAACTTGTTCGGTATTTTTTATGGTAGAAACCACAATAAAAACGTAATGAAAGATTCTCCCGTCTCATTACTTTTTTAAACTGATTAAGGTTCTACTTTTATTGTTTTATTATTATTATTTTTTTTTATTACTCCCCCTCACAGCGATGAGACGTTTCGATTTTACTTTTTGGAAGCTTTAACTTGAAAGTTTAGTCACTCGTTTCCGGTTTCCGTTAAACCACACCCGTTTGCAGATTAGTGATCATTCGGGACAAATTTTTGTTAGTTACTTGCGTGACGCCATTTTCCTTTAACTTCGGGTCAAAATGGCGGAAGTTGAGAGAGCTGCTTTACCTTTGGGATATGAATATGACTTCGTATCAACCGTATTTGATGAATATCATTGCCTGATTTGTCACTTGCCTTTGCGAGAACCAGTTCTCACGAGATGCGGACACAGATATTGTAAGGACTGTCTAAATGAAGCGATTAGAAGGTAAGACACACGGCGCAATCAAACAATCAGTCAACTGTAAGCTTATATATACATGATCCGCGAGCATGAATTCAGGAATATCGCCATAGTTGTTTTGGTTCAGAAAGCAGAAATTCAAATCCCTTAAATCTTGTTATTTTCACTGTACTTGAACTGATTTGGCAGCAGGTTTATTCAGATTTTAGTTTCAGTTCAAACGGAAATTCCATTCAAGAAGGAATTGTACTTTGTTTGTCAGTTTACATACAATATAAAACATTGAACTTTATTATGGTCACCGGTGGAATAAGTTTTTTTTAAATCTGCCCTCCTAAAACTAATTGTTTTAGAAAACGATTGATCAAAATTATTCTAAAGTTGTCTCTTAAGAGCGCCTCTTCTAACACAGCTTTTCTAGCAAGAGATTTTCACTGGACAGCTTTCATAATATATCCGATTAAATAATACACGTCTGATGAACGCCTTAAGACACGAGGCGTTGGTTGTACTGATCTAAACAACAGACGCGTCTTTTGTTTTTGTCAAATGCGTAAATTTTTCATTTTAGGCAGCAAGTTCCCGAGTGTCCAGTGGATAGAGAGCCCTTGGATCGTGAAAAGGTAGTTTATTTTCTCTTTCGTTTAAAGGATGCAGAGGAATAATAAGGAATATATTTACCGCACACAGACACGCGCTTGGCAGCATGATGTCTCAATATTCATATTCTTATCACATTCTAGACATTTCTAATAAATTGAAACCAGCGGGGAGTGAACGCAATATTTTGATAGCACGCGATCAATTTCAAGTCACGCAAATATCCCCTGGTCACGCAATAGAACTCAATCCGGCAAGGAGTGAAATTTTTACCATTCAACCAGTGCCGTGCACTTTTAAGCTTACCAATTTGAGCCTCAATACTTAATGTTGAGAACTTAATGTCATGTCAGTAGAGCAATGTTTGTTAACCAGTTGTATCCTGTACATCGTATAACTGTGCGTTGCAAACTTTTGTTCATTCTTGAGAATCAAAGAGTTGTCAGAAGTGCTGTTCTCGGTGTGTTCGGGAAACCAAAGAATTATAATGACAACGTGGCTGGCATATCATTTACATTTACAGGGGTCTTCTTATCAGATAATGTGATAAATTAGATTTAAGCCTGTACCTGTATCTGTAATTTAATTTACTTTATTTTAATTAAATTAAATTTAATTTAATTTAATTTAATGAAACGATCAGAGAAACAATCGACGTAAACAATCTTTACTACATGAATGTTTTATTTATAGACTGTGAATGTGGTTACTGTTCTGTGTTTAAGTATGCAAAACTATCAATGTTCAATTCCTTTTAAACTTTCACTTGTTTGGCTGACTCGTCGTTTGTAGCCTGTGTCGCAAGTGAGGTTGAAGTGCGAGGGTAACACCGGTGTCTTGAGCCCCATGCACGTTAGCAAAATTTTCAACGACAAATTTTCTTTGCTGACAAAAACGACGTACAGTCTTGTCCTTAAGGATTTGGCAAATTTTTCTATGACAAATGTCTTCACCGGAAAGCTGGCATGCCAGTTTTAGTCTGTCAAAGAAATTTTGTCAAATCTGAAATTTGATGGTTTGCAGAGAAAACTTGTCAAAGAATTTGTGTGAAATAAGCTCCCAGAACCTTCGTTAGAAGTTTTGGAGTGTGATTTCGCCGCTACAGGCGATTTCTGAGCCAGTTCTTTTAGAAACATTTCAATACTGCAAATGCCGTCACGAAACTCGAAGGTTCGTTGTCCATGCAAACCCACTCTCTGTCTCTGCACCACATTTTGAGCTGCTTTTTGCAAAGCCTTGCATTCTTGATAAAAGAGCCATTAAAATTTTTTGATAAAATTTTCCAGATGCTTTAGGAGGCTGTTCAGAAGACGTGCTGGCACTTGAGCAAATTTTCTTTGACAAATGAGTTGACCGAGAATAGGAGTGAACAAATCTTCCTTGCCCGAGCGCCTGGGCCTTACGATGCAACATAACCATCAAAGTAACCGCTTGAGAAAACCTTCTTGTGAAAAAAAAAGGCATAAAGAGGAAATTTGTTTATTGGATAATATTTCCATTGCTGTATAACACGACAGCCCTATTTCCCACCCCGGAAAAAGGAACTAAGTAAAAAAAAAAGTTAACTCAAACAGGAATGCAAATACGGGAAATGTTGCGAGTAGAAATTTCTGCAACCAAGAAAACAAACTTTGTAGCAACCAAGTGAAAATATACGGTGTCGACTTCATAGGTACTGGGTAAAAACCCTGTTCAACAAGATTCAAGATGCTGTTTGCGTGAATGATCAATGAATGATCAGTGAATGATGGATTGTTTTTCATTTAGGACATATTTCCCGACAAAGCCACAGAAAGAAACATTCTCTCGTGTCACGTGAGGTGTCCGAGTGAAGGATGCGAGTGGACTGGAGAGACTAGAAACGTAGAGGTAACGTAACGAATACGTGTTTAAGACAATGGATCTTTCATGAAACTGAATTTGTTTACTTGTTTCTTTTATCCTGTAAAAAAGGAGAGAGGAGAAGAACGCTGAACAGACGATGCTTTATTTAACAACTTTCCATGTTGATATCTTCAGACCCATTTACAGAGCTGTGGTTCGAAAATAATTCTGTGTCCCAATCCCCACTGTAACTCGTCAGTAGAAAGGAGGCTTTTAGAAGATCACGTGATGAAAGAGTGCCAGTGGAGAACTGTGCATTGTGGGTACTGCGATGAGAAGTACGCGAAGTGTGACGAGGAGGTAATAACTGAATTAAACGAGAATGTAGTTGAACATATCTTAAGTGCCTTTTTACGTTCTCGTTTTTTTTTGCTTTATCTCAGTATTAGTTTGTGACAACTCATTGGATGGGATTTATAAATTTTTACCTGCGAAATGCAGCTAGAAAACTGCATAACTGATTTTTTTATTTCATAGTAATAATAGATTTTATTGCCGAACGAATTAAGCTTTACATTTTTAATACAGGAACAATAGCAACAAGCACTGTCGCAGAAGACTGTCAAAAGCATAGCTCACGATATAGCTGATCGATTGTACACAGATATTCCATTTTTGCTCAGATTTTTTATTGTTTCAAAAGACAAACTTAAACCAGAACGAAAGTCGACGATGGTTCGAAATATCCTTCCCGTTTCTGCGTCAATTCTCGTGCGGTCTCATCTGCTTTTGTGCGTTCTAAAATTCTCATCGAGTTTCAACTTGACAAATATCCCGACGCGTAATCAAATGTGACGTCACCCGACGAGCTCGGCTACCGCTATCGCGCTCGGTACCAAGCCCCCCTCAGTCACTCAATAGCGCGTAAAGGGGACGAGGCTGGGCTTTAAAATTTCTATTCCGAGGAGTCCTCTATGTAATATCGTAAATTAAATACATTTTTATTAAGTAATAGTAATAATAATAATAATAATAATAATAATAATAATAATAATAATAATTAACATCTGTTATGTTGTCCGTAGGAACACTCCTTAAAATGTCGCAGGCTTCCTGTTGAATGTTCCAGTGGATGTGGTGAGGTCATTCCTAGAGAGGAGGTGCGTTGTTACTATATGCTCAAGTAAACTATTCCTTCAAGTTTAGTCTTTGCCAGAAAAGCATAGCTTAGGAAGCAGTATCCTGTTATGCTCATGCCAACTGTTATTGTCGCGACATAAACATCCGAGGAGACGATTAGGAATTGCCATTTTGGGAAACCTGGGTGTGAGTTTGCCCAATTTTAACCAAACGAGCTTCTAAACAGCAGTGAAATAGAAAAAAAAAAAGAAATTAAGTCATAATATTTAGAAGGATACGTCACCCACGGTTGGTTTTCATGCAGGTCAGGATTCAGCTCCTCTGTCAGATCGAAAAACAAAAATTGGAAATGTTGGTGTTTGTGCAAAGAGAAATCAAAAAGAGAAATTAAAAAGAAAAGAAAAACTCGCGGGACAAGACGAGAACCACAACAAACGCAACCCATATATGACACTGAGATAGGGATTCAAACCCAGGCCTAACTGTTTAGAGTGGAGTCCTTTTACCACTGTGCTTCCCTGCTCTCCATGCAAGTACTTTAATATACTTCTATTCGTTGTACGTTGTTACCTTGAGGTTCTTCTAGAATTTAACGCAACTTTGTACATGATCTACCATATTTTCCTAATTAAGCTTGACGTACTTTCTGTTTTTAGATGACAGCACATCAGGACGTTGATTGTTCTCAAACCCTTGTGAGCTGCCAATACGACTACCTAGGCTGCAACAGTAGGGTAATACCTCTAAATTTAAAAAGGCAAAATGACGTATGCCAGACTGTAATTAAAAAGATGGTCTTTTGGGATGTCCGGTCTATGTCATAAAGATTCGATTAAGATATACTTTCTTTTCTTTCTTTTTCTTTGTGGTGATGTCTGGGAGAGGGTACTGGTAAAATGTTGAGTTTGCTGAATATTTGAAAAGCGTCAGCGTGTTGGAATGGGGATATTATGTGGGGTTGCAATTTATCATATCACGAATCACGAATAACAACAGGACTCGACAAGAAATCTCCGGCAAGAACAACATGAGACTCAAATTTAGCTTTTAAGTCATCGAATGAAAATGAAAACCCTTTGCACAGACCAGGCTGTTTTTTTTAATGAAACAGGAATCAAGCTTTACAATCTAGTGGAAGGAAAGAAAAGTTCTCGTAAGGCTATTGTCTTTTGATTTAGTATTTGTTCGTTTGTTTGTTTGTTTGTTTTACAGGTCAAGAGATGTGAAATGAAAGACCATATAGAAGAAAATTTACGATGTCATTTTCAGCTCTCCGTAGACAAACTTAGCGGAGTGCAAGATGAGTGTAAAATCCTGAAACGAGAATTAGAGCAGATGAAACTGAACTACCGTACAGTGGGCTCAAAACTAACTTCACTAGAGAATGATGTCAAAGAAATGAAGCAGAAACACAAAGACATGGAAACATTCTCTCCGTTTATATGGAAAGTATCAGACTTCTGGGAGCGAGTAAGCAAAGCAAAAACGGACAAAGAGATCCGATTTGAAAGTGACTCTTTCTACATAGGTCCACAAGGATATAAGATGAGACTAGCCATGTACCCTAATGGAACAAAAGAAGCCAGAAACACTTACGTATCGCTTTATATTGCACTGATGAAAGGGCGATATGACGCCATATTGCCCTGGCCCTTTCGATACAAAGTGACACTAACTATTATTGATCAAAGCCCTGACCTCATGCAAAGGCATAACTTTGTCAAGTCTTTTATTCCAGAGCTCTCGTGGAAAAGCATGCAGCGACCGACGAGTGAAGAGAACGAGAGACGAGGGTTTGGAAGGTTTTTGTCGCATGAAAAGCTCAGAGCGGGGTCTTACATTGTAGATAATACTTTATTCGTTAAGTTTGAGGTGGGCCCAGTGGAGAGTCTGGCTTAGATATACAAATCTTCAGCATTAAATTTATGCTAGAAATACTTGATGTATACAATTCCGGAACGAAAAAGGAAAAAAGGGAAACAGGGTTTCAGAAACCAGAAAATATCGGACAAGTGGATGCGCGAACGAGAAAAGAAATTTCACTGGAATCAATCAGTTCAATCAGATTTTAAGTAAGAAAAGTGAGGACAGACAGCTCCATAAACAGCCTGTAGCTAGGAGCTGCATAGTCCGCCAAATGCAAGCGAATAAGCATGTGGGACAGTGAAGACTGAGAAAGGTAGCGGTCGTTTATCCTTTGTAGATTTTTTGCCTTTTAGTTAATATTAAACACCTGATTTGCTATTGGCTAGTTTTATTAGTTGCAAAAAAATTGGCTTTGAAAATATAGATACGAAGCCGGTAAAACTTGAAGACGAAGGCCTTCAAAACACAAAATGCGTGCACGCGTCCACATTTATGAAACAAAACGTTATTCGCGTCCAACTACGTATCCCCCATGAAAAGTTCAGAAAAATCCCATCGACTGTATTCGTTTAACAAGAAGAAATTTACGAACGGCTCGTCAGGTTTTTAATCCATTTCTGCAACTGGGAGGGTACTGGAACCAGTAATAGGTACGAACTCGCGTTCTGTGGGTTTGAAATCATTTTTACATGAGCGCGCTCGAAAATCACCGCCAGTGACGTAGGAACTCGACACGCGAGGGATGAAGCGCGTTTTTGCGCGTAGGCGACGTCAAGTGCTCGTGTGTTTCTGCTGTCGCCGTGTGTAACTGTTAAACACGCCAGCAAAAGTTTATGTTCGAAAATTAAAACCTAGCATCATACCTTAAAACTGCACTCATACTTGTATTCATATTTTATTACGTAAATAATAAAATTATTATTATTATTAATAAACGGGGCATGTTTTATATGAGAGAGCGCCTGACAGACTATTCAACATTGAGAATTTCGTTCTTTCGTGATTTTCAATTAATGGTTTTCTACAACAACCTTCAGAAAACTAAAAATTGAAACACACACACGCACCGAAACAAAACACCCACCCGTTTTTGATGACGATGATGATAATGATGGTGATGATGAAAAAAAAAACGTGGAAAAAGGCGGAGTTTAAGTTCTTCCTGACATCAAATGGACAGTGATTTCCTGTGACGTTCGAGATACTCGGTAACCAAGGAAGTGCGTGACTTTTGACATGTCACGCCTATGATATTCGTATTGCTTCCGTAAAAGATGGCGGCGGGCGGTGTGCCTGATCTAGGAGGCTATGAATACGAGTTTGTTGACGAAGTCCCTGATGACTGGGAATGTCTTGTGTGTCAGTTACCGCTTAAAGATCCTGTTCAGATCGAGAAATGCGGCCACCGGCTCTGTGAGATCTGTGTTGCGACTATTTTAAGGTGAGTCGTTTATGTTGTGCTTCTGTATTTGGTAATCGTAGTCGAGTCTTGATGACTCAATACTCTGGATCTAGCGACTTCCTCTTTCAACAAGCGACCACTACCTTCGTGAAATTCTGTATGAGGCAGGTCGTAGTCAAACACTGTGTATCTCGTCTGCAACCATCTTCCACAAAAACAAAGCATCTGCAGTCTTCACGCATATGTCGAGCATAATACTTGTTTCACAATACAGTTACTAGTTTCTCTTTTTATAGAGTAACCTGAAACGAATCCAACACGCTTATGACAAACCTCTTAACTTTAACAGATCACTTACTTTTACTTTAGTAGTAACTGGGCTTTTTGCAAGACAAGTTGTGTGTTAACTGAATTTGTTGATTTTGGATTTTGTGAATGAATTTGTTTATTTTAGAGCCGAAGCGAGTCATAAATGAGCGAAAGAATCGAAGGTCATCAGATTTCGCATAAAAGAAAATTTAACAAATCGGCGTTTCCTTCATTTTGCGACTTTATTTCAGATTTTTAATAAGAGAGAACTTCGTTTCATGAGGCGGGCTTTTGTGTAATGGTGTAAAGGTTGTTGATGTCGTATTCGTGAACGACAAAACTAGTCATCCGAATCACGCATACGAATTTTGAAGGCTTGATTTCCATACATTATTTTATTCGGTTATTGTTATACTGTACATATCTTGACAAAATTAGTTTCTTCGCAGAATTTCTGCCTGTTGTATTCTTAGCATTCATTGTTACTTCTAAAAAGCCATTAAGCAGATCAGGAGATTGGTAAAACAGGCGATATCGTATGTCTTGTACGAAATATGCTCACTTGTTAATTTCTCTTAGATCTCCAACTCCTCAGTGCCCTGCAGACAGAGAGCCGATATCAAGAGAGAGGGTAAATAATTTCATATTTTAAGTTTCTGCTATGTGTGTGTAAAATATGTCTTGTAGTTCTTAGGTTAGTCGCAGTAGCCCGTCAAACAATTATAGTGGTGGATATGTGCTGCTAATTGATCTTCTGACAAGTGTAAATGTGTATGACGTAACGATATGCAACCAGGAAAATTATCTGGAGCTCACGTGTCTTGAAATAAAATATTTGTGGTGCCAGATTTTTTCATCGTTGCAGTACATTTCTGTCAATTTTTTTTAGATTACGCTATGTTTCATAAAGTAATTAAGAAGGACTGGAAAAATTAAAAATTAGAAGAGCTCGATGTTTTTACCAAGGATTGCTGATACGCGAGAAAGTCGTTGGTGCGTTACAAATAACTCTTTGTAGACCTAGTTACTAAATGAAGTTTTTCCTTTTAAGGTAATTTACTGGAGGTGTCCCTTTTAAGGTTATTTTTGCTGTACCTCTGCTTGTGTATCCTGTTTAGGATTCCTTAGGACAATACTTTTCAACTTTGAGACTCGTGGCACTTGTTTTTTCCCGAAATATCTCGTGTCGTTCACGCACGTGACTCGCAACTACAGTTATACTATACTTAAGTAGATAATTGTTAATTTAAGTACTAGCTTGATTTTAGAATCTTTCAAAACTCAAAGCAAATCGTGTCAAAAAGACTACAAGTTATAGAAACGGGATAGATATTGAAAAGCCCCGAAATTTGTAGCCGAAACCTGTAGTCAATCTAGTGACAGGTGGATGAACGCGTCATTAGGTCGACTGCTCGGAGGAAAGTCGGCGCAGGAGCGAAGTTGAGTTGTGACCGGACAATGGAACAAAACCATTGGCAGCTACCACCTTAAGTGGCTCATTTGCATTTGTAAACTCAGAATCTCACATAAGTAGAAGAGGTGACACAAGAAGACAAATTTACTCTCTCAATTCATCTTCTCTCTATTGTTTGGCCAGAAACTTGTGCTGCGTCACGCCTTGGCGGTGACTTTTGCGAATTCTCAGGTCAC
>Ga0126336_10002861_pt1 | contig 10038 bp, 10 predicted proteins | sample SidCmetagenome_FD_92530 | JGI IMG/M metagenome (GOLD analysis project Ga0126336, IMG submission 92530) | Coral microbial communities from El Islote,Puerto Morelos, Mexico - Siderastrea C C metagenome | ecosystem: Host-associated > Invertebrates > Cnidaria > Coral | place: El Islote,Puerto...
CCCTTCTCCGCGAACAGCCTCGCTTGCTCTGCATTGTTTGAGGGGTGAAAACCAAACAAGCAGAGGGGGGGGTTGTTTTTTTTAGAGTTAAAAATGAAAAAAAAAAAAAATGTATAAAAAAAAAAAAGGGGGGGGGGGGGGGCATTTCAATTGGCCGATTGGAAAAGCCATTAGTGTGTTCGATTTGTATTCAGTGTTGAGTATCGTCCATGGGATGGGGCGGAGAGGAAATGTGTGAAAATTATAACCATTCTTAACTGAAAACATTTTCGGCCCTCTGGGTCTTACATCTTTGAAAATTAAAATGGGCAGGGCTCCCTGCGACCCTCTCCTAGGTCCACACTGCCAACGATCCGTTAGGAAAACGTAAAAACTGATGGGGTTACCTTCTGAAGGGCGGACATTTCGTTCAGGGTGTGATGGGATAACAATACATCTCCTTGTTGTACAGTACAGGAACCGAGTGAGGCTCGTAAAAAAGTATCCTTGAATTCGCAAATAACTTGCATCTAACATCTAAATTCTACTATCTCCCGCCGCCTATAAAATCAACAAAAGTATACTATAAAGTAAACAGGGCGGCCCATCTACCCTGCTTGAGACTAGCTACGAAATACAATGGTGCTTTAGTTTGTGTATGTGTACAGGGCATTTGTACATTTTATATAATTGCTACGAATCGCCAAACCGAATAATACCTCCATTAGCTGAACAAGGTGTGTAACGTGGTGAAATTCTTGTCAGTAAAATAAATGTCTTGCAGCGTACGTTGTCCACGTAATAGAGTCATGTGTAATAGGGGATTGGCTAAATTTAAAGTTATTTTGATGTGAATTTAAAGGCATTCTACGCTATCTTGGAATACACAATAGCACGCAAGAGGAAAGCTGTTCGAATTGCCAGAGCTTTGGATGAGCGAAGAAACAGGCTGCTAAGGACTGGAGTCACGCGCTGGATGAAGGTGTGGTCACTGAAGATTTGATTTTGTTTGTGTGTTTTTTAGCTGTTGCTCTTCATTAGTTAAGAAACTGGTTTCATTCTTCGAGATGTTTTAATTATTTTCTTGTTTTTTTGCGATTTTAGGTTGGGTTCCACCTTGCAGCAGAAAGATCCAGACTAGCTGAGGAACGACAACTGGAGGTTGGTTTCACTGGTCTTACAGTATTCCAGCCTTGGCGTCCTTTGTGCTAACACAAATCATTACTCAATATTCCTCTCGTGTTTTTCGGTTTCCTTGAGTTACAGTATTCCAGATCAGAGGAAAAGAAAAGATTTAACGAGAGGAAAGGAAGATGCCATGTCCATCCGCTGTTGCTGTTCTTGTTGTTTTCACTTTTGCTTCTTTTCAACTTTACATAAGCAAGCAACTGGATGTAACTAAATGTGAGATTTTATGCAAAAAGAGTACTAAAAGCATCATACATTCGAAATTGTACCAGACTGGTGTTCTTGCCTACTTAGTTGAGAATAGGTTTGGGTGATGCTCTTTAAACGTTTTTTGTTTCTTTTTTATGTAAATTGGGTTGTTTTATACCACGTTTATATTGTCACTGTCGTTTTATTGTGTTCTTTATGACGTAACTCGGGACTTGGTTTATGGCACACGAACCAGTTTTCGTGTGTGTGTGTGGTTTTTTTTCCCTAATCGCTCAGCATTGATCAGTCCTCCATAGGTTCAAAGGTTCTTAAACATGAAAGTCAAGATTTGAAGCCAAAAACACCTAAGTCACTGTTCTTGGCCCTCTATTGCTATTCTGACGATATATATTGTTGGTCACGTGTTTCTAGGCAGCTCACTCCGTACATCAGTGCGTGTATCGCTGCGCAATGCATTGGAGAAGAATAACAGCAAAGAGAGTGCGGCAAAGAGGAGGGAGGCCTAGGCCGAGACCTGTGATCAAGGCTAAGCCTGATTGGCCAGTTTCAAGCTTGTCAGGAACAGCACGCCCAGTCCCTTCAGTTCAGCCCTCGGCCCACATTATGGACCTAAACAGGTGTGAACAACGTACTATATTTACTTCCAATATTCCTTCCAAAGGGATGATAATGAACCATAAGGGTGGAAAGATAGTTAACTACGTTTTAGTGTACTGTAATCCATTGCCAGCCATTCATCATCTGCAAAGTGTGTTTTTTAATCCTTGTGACCGTGTGCGATAGCTAGCAGGAGCCATTCAATAACTTTGCCTGGCTTAATCCCTTCCCTGGTTTAATGCACCGTTTCTTTCTGTTTTTACAGAATCGTTTCAGAGGCTTTCAAGGAGCGTCCACGACCACGAAAACCTGATTACCTAAGGGAGTCCTTCGACCTCACAAAGATAACCATGGCAACAAATCTACCACAGCGTGCACCTTCTACGCGTGTTTCAACTGAAGGCGACGATGAGACAAAACCACGCTCCTCCCCACCCAGGCCGTCTCATCAAACGAGAAGCAATATTCACCCCCACCAGAGGACCCCTTGGGAGGAGTCAATCGTGTTTCCCTCTTCTTCGGGAGAGGAATCTTTTCATGGTGCTGAAGGTTCGAGGGGGACTGGTAAGATGCCACATGTGCCTTTGATATGTGTAGTGTATTCTTTCCATTTTTTTTTTCTGAGGATGAGAATACTTATGCCAAGTGTTTTTTGAATCAGTTGTTTGAGTTCCCATTGTGGAACCACCCTTGATATTTTTGCACGATTTTTGGAAGTTTTCAAGAAGTTGTCGATTGTTCTACCGCCATTACTGAATCAGCAAAAGCCATTTTGGGCGGCAAGACGGCGGAAAGAATACCCTGTGCAACAAGTGATGGCAGACTAGAAGAACGAAATTACGTTTCCGCCAATGCAGTGAAAAAATCTGGGTATAACTGAATTAATCAATGAATCACTTTCTTACTCTTCTTGCACTAACGTCACAAGGTCACGTCCTGCTGCGGGAATAGCGGACAGTCAGCACTCAGTTCTCTCACCAGCTGAATCTTTCTCTCTTTGCAGATTCTTCAAAAGCCACGACCAGTAACAGGCAACAGGGTCTGAACGAGACAGCAGAAAGACCCGCTCAAATACTTGGCATTCAGCCGCTTGCCGACACAAAACAAACACGAAGAGGGGATAGAAAAGCCGTTTTATTGCCTCCTTCGTCCTTTACTCTGCCTTCTCGATCTAAGAGATCCACACTGCAGGCCTCTGTTTCCGAGGGGGTGGAGGTGCGTGCTTCCAACTCAACGCATCCTGCATCTACTCCTCGCACCTCCCTAGACAGTCAAAAACCTGCAGCATCCAGTCCTTCCTCAGCAACCTCGTCATCGAGTAGAGGCTCCGAAGAGGAAGACGAAGGAGGACAGTATGGCGAGGAAGAAAAGGGGGAAGGAGAGGATGCGCACGAGGGGAAGTCCGACGGAGTACTTGGGGGTGAGGAATATAAAGCGGAAGACACGAAAGAAGAGACTGTAAAGTATGAGTTGTTGAGTGGTCTAACAGAACAAAGAAATCTCCAGGGACGAATTGCCGCCATGAAAAATACACTGCAACAATTTCAAGACTTGAAAACAATTTACAGGTAAACACAAGACACACAACTTTTCTTCGTTTCTGAATTTCTGAATGTAGTCCTTTTCGCTCTCATATTAGATCGTACTATAATATAGGTGAAATGAAAATACACGGAACATTCCATTTTTAGTCTGATTTGGAAATTCCTTTTGACATTGAGTTGCCAGCTTCGCGTATGTTAGAGGCAGAGGTCACGAGAAGATTTGACTCACCATCAAATCCCTCACACTAAATTTGTGTCGTTCAGCGAAGAAAATCAGCTTATTAAGTTGTAGTCTTTGACGCTAAAGAAGAGGTCGTTAATGTACACACATTGCCGCTATTTTCTTCGTAACGCTATTTGAATTACTGAAAGTTGAACAACATTCAGCTATCAAACATTTTTTGCATGTTTTATTAGTCATAAGAAGAGGCAGCGAGATCAGTTGTCCGTTTGGGTTCAGGAGCAAGGAGAGGAGCTGGGACCGAATCACGAGGATGAGGAGCTGTTGCAAACTGAAAGGTGCTTAGATGAGGTAAGCGGAATTAAGGCTTGGTCACATAGACAACAATTTGCTCCCAAAATTGTGCCAAATTGTGATCCCACAAAAATTACACTGCCCGATCCCTGACGGCCTGACTTTCATAAAGAGTGTGATTTGGAAATTGAATGCTTGTCAGGTGTTGAAATAGGAGGTCGCAGAGAGTGTTTGTAATTTCTTTTGATTGGCAATAAATTCCTGAAATGTCCTTTGGCTGTTGGTAAATGCTTTCACCGTGTTTTTGTTTTTAAAAAGTCGGAAATTTGTCCTTCGCTAACTTATAGCATGCGTGCAGACAGCAATTTTTCTGAAAAATTCGTGTCTGCTACTAACGTACTACTGGGTACTAACGTACGGCCCTCTAAGAGTTCTTGTACTATTTTGTGATCCAACAGTAAAAATTGGGAGCACATCAGAAGTTGTTGGAACCTAGGGATCGATGAATACAAAACGATTTTTTCTCGACGAGGTATTATCTGCTTAATAGCTAAGGGACATTTTTCCCTTTTACTGAAACCACAACCAAGACAATATCCTTTTACCGTAACATGACAGAAATACGTGCGATTTGCCGTCTTTTTTTTCCCTTTTTAGTTGACTGAGGAAGTAAACAAAATGGCGGAAAGAATTAAACAAACTCGACCACTTGTTGAGGAAGTGGCAACAACTATAAGAGAACTCATTCAAAAAACTGCATTGGGCTAACCTGCGATCAGGTGTTCTTTTTTTTCCCTTTGTTTTTGGCAAGAGAGGGGAAAAACTGCCCTCCTCCTGTAAGAGACATATAGGGATAGGGACAGGGTATGATCGCAAGCTAGTTTTGGGCCAGCTGGACTGATCAGAGCGTATTGCCAGTTAACCTCATGGTGTCTGAGGGTTCGAAGTAATTGACCATCACCGTGGAAGGCTGGAGGAACCGTGTCACCACTGATCTGTCAAAAGAATACCAAACCAGAATGTGGTTCAGTTGCAGTGACAGTGGAATAACCTACCCCCCCGCCCTCCCTTACACCACCACCACCAGCGTCAAACCTCGATTGAGCCTGCACCTTGGAAGACAAGAGGAACCACAATACGACTGATCAGTTAGAGTCAAACCTTTGTCCGTGTATTGCATCTTTAAGGAACGGTACTTTGCTGTAGTGTTGTTCATTTTGTCAAAAGGCCGTAATTCATTCTCTTCGTTAATTGTTCTCGAATACTGAAGAACACTTCGATGGACAGTTGGAAAACTTCCATTTATCTAAACAAACACAAAAATGATATGGAAATATTAAATCTATTCGACAAAGTCGTCAGCTATTTGCGTTGTTATTTGCTCATTTATTTCTGTAACATGCATGGTTTGTCAAAGTTTCTGTTCCCTTGTAAATAAATAAAATAAATATAAAATAAATTGGAATTTTCAGTGGCACCTCCATACAGTGGCTCTTCAACCACCTATTCCAGATGGAAATTGGAAATGTTGATTTTTGTGGAGGGAGGAAAACCGGAGAACCTGGAGAAAAACCCTCGGAGCAAGGACGAGAAACAACAACAAACTCAACCCACATATGACACCAGGACCGGGAATCGAACCCGGGCCACATTGGTGGGAGGCGAGCGCTCTCACCACTGCGCCATCCCTGCTACCCATGCGCCATCCCTACTCCCCATATAAGCTATGTATATGCGGGCCCCCAGTCCCCCACTTTTTCTTCCACTCTCTTGCTCCCCTATTCCTTCCCCGATTACGCCTGTGTGAAACTGCACTCGCTTGCTAAGCAGAGAGGTACCAAGACTCTGGGACCCTCAGCTATTATGCTTCTATTGTCAACTGACCAGTGTCAACTACAACTGACAGCTACTACTGACAGCTACTTCTTCTACTGAACTACAACCGCTAATGCAACCAATTATGTGCTGTCACTGTAGACTTGTTTGGGTTCCTATAAACGTCAAGAACTTGGCCACCCCAATGAGCAATTGATAAGAACACCAAAATATAACAACGGAACAAACGGAAACTAACGACATCTAGGCATAATTGAAAACATTGAATAATTTTAGGATAAAGTGCTAGTCATAACCTAGAACTGGGGAATAAATCAGTAAGATCCAGAATTCAACCCAGCATTAACCTTTTATGGTGGTCTTTGGCCAAGGTCAGGGAAATTTCCCAAACGTGCACACCAACCTCGTCCCCAGGGTCTTCTCGCTTTTCAATATGGCGGCGGCTCGGGAGAAGACTTCCCCCGGGCCGCCGCCATATTGAAAAGCGAGAAGACCCTGGAGACGAGGTGCACACAGCTAAAATTACCGCTAACTCTAGGACTCACAGACAAGTAGGAAATGACACTAGAAGGCAACAAAAATCCTTCTTGAGAGATGACCTTTTAAACTTATCAATTAGGTAATAGCACGATTATAAACTAAGCGTCACGAACCGAAACTGTCAAAAATTAAACAATGACTCTACAAGGTAAATATTCAATTTTCAACTTCCTAACACCTGCTACGCAGGCTCACAGCGGGTAATTTTATACATTCGCTTGAGTGCTCTTACTTGGTGGACAGGTTTATTTCGTATACAAAAGTGAACCTCGACATACATGTATACACAATCACAAAGTTCGATATTAGCATATTATAGAACTGTCGGTCACGTACTCTTGAACACACAGCAAATGGAATGACTATCTGGATACCGAAACGCACATGCACAGTTCTGTAGACTTAACAACAAAGTTCGAAGGAATCGCCAACATGCTGCCGACATAAATGGTCCCTTGCACAATGCTCCTTGATCAGTGGAATTATCACTGTACTCGACTTCCTTTTACAATTTGTTAGAGCTATTTACATACGTACAAACACCGCGGCAAAACGTCTGCGCATGCGCTCACTGCGGCCATTTCCGATTTCGAGCTTATGTTGTTTAAGTTGTTCATTTTCATTCGGTGTGCCTTAGGTGATAACTCATTCGAAGTTTGTTTGTATGGAGCAAGAGCATCGGTTGTTTTGACGTCGTATTTCGTCCCAGTGGAGCCGGCAAACCTGACTGTTAACCGGCAATTCAGCGCTTCTTCTAAGGGCCTCTATAAGGGAATAGAGTTTCCATACGCATTTTTTGCCATTCCTTGTTTTTTCACTCTTCATACACGTGCTTTTCGTTCGCTGTTTTTTACAAAACAGCTCGCCCTGAGTAGCAATGTCACTACAATGGCGACATGCGAACGTAAGCCATCGACTTTCATGATGTTTTTCGCTGTGGGTGCAAGCCCGAAACTACGAGGTGCAAAGGTGTAGAAACAGATAAAACTATATTGAAGCTGCTGTGGATTTTGTAACCTTCAGTTTGATTTCAGGCAAAATTCGCGGCCGGAAACCGAGTTTGTTGGGGGAGGACCAGGGGAGCATTGACAGGAAGTAAAAATACAGCGCGTGCGCAGTGCATTTTGCTGCGGTGTTCATACTTACCCACTGATGCGAGAGAACGCAAACTGATAATTCATCATTGTGCTAACGCGATAGCTCGGCACGAGTGTTACAGTTTCAACAGATTTTGCTGAAGGTTTGTGATTAAAATTTATTCATAAGAAGGTCACCTATTTCGGTTATGAGTAATGTGATCCGAAAGCAGGGGCTTCTAAAGGCTGGTTTTCACCAGCGACGGAGTCGGAGTCGGAGTCGTAAGAGCGCTTATGACCTAGTGAACATCAAAAATCGGAGTCGTAAGCGGAGTCATAAGCTCGACGGAATCGGAGTCGGAAGAATCAGAACGTTTCCATTTTCTTCCGATTCCGTCGCTTACGATCTAGTGAAAACCAGATTGTCGGAGTTGGAAGCAGAAGCGGAAGGATAAACCAATCACAGTGCTCGTTCGCACGCTTTGTGATTGGTTTAGTTCTTCCGCTTTTGCTTACGACTCCGACAATTTGGTTTTCACTAGATCTTAAGCGACGGAAGCGTAAGCGCAATAAGAAATTCTGCTTACGACTCCGTTGTTTGATTTTCACTAGATCGTAACGCTCTGCGCTTCTGATTACGACTCCGACTCCGACTCCGTCGCTAGTGAAAACCAGCCTACGGAATCGTAAGCACAATCGGAAACTCTGCTTCCGACTCTGTTGTTTGACTTTCACTAGATCATAACGTTCTATGCTTCTGATTATGACTATGACTTCGACTCCGTCGCTAGTGATAACCAGCCTTAACATTTCCAGGTGAAGCTTTTTATATCGCAATTCTTAGAAAACGTGATTATTTTTGCGATTATTCTAAGAAGGCCGAAATGTGTAATAACGTTTCGTGATTAGTCAATATTATCAGCAGAGCAATAAAATATAATCAGAAGTCTTTGAGGCGTATTCAGGGAAACCTTCGTTGTTCACCGCGGTCAAACAAGAAAAATAAGAAAAGTACTTCAAAGTTAAGGGAATTATTTTTACTCTTCAAAGTTGGATACTTTACTAGTATCCTGTTGATTTACTAAAATGTTTCGAACTCTACTAAAAAAGCTCTAAGTGTTTGAAAATGGGAAACGGAGTTGTCGGCGCAATTTGTAAAAGTAATTTTGTGCAGGTGCGGAACATTTAAATATGGCAAAGAAACGCTTTTATCTGAGAGAAACGAAAATATGTTTACACTCACCCACTATTTTATATATCCTTGCTCATGTTTCGACTACATCGTGCATCAAAAACATAAATTAAAACGAAAAAACTGCTTCAAACGTTTGACTGTGGTGGACCTTCGTTGCTACCTTAATCATGGATCTAAAAACCTTGCTACACAATCTACATGAAGAAGTATCCTGTCCTGTGTGTATGAGCCCGTTCGCGGATCCAAAAATCCTGCCGTGCTTGCACAGTTTTTGCCTTGGTTGTTTGAATGAGCTTCAACGAACGAGCTGTAGACTTGGATTTATTGTCTGTCCTGAATGTCGTGCGAAATTGAGAATCCCTGGAAGTGGAAATCCGAGCGAGTTGCCCACCAAATTTCGATTGAACCGGTTGCTGGATGTGTTAGCCATTCAAGAATGCAACACTACTGGGGTGAAATGTGGGAACTGCGATAGAAGAAGCGTTCAGTGTTTTTATCGTTTTCAGTGTTGTGCGTTCTGGTGCGAAGACTGCATTACGGCGCACAACGTAATCCGAGCTAATAAAGACCACCGCGTGCTGGCTCTTAAAGACTTTCAAGATCAAGACATTGAAGGACTGTTAAAGCGACCAGCATTTTGCCAAAAGAAACATCACGAGAACGAAGAACTGAAGTTCTTTTGCAAGAACTGTGAAGTTGCTATTTGCAGCACTTGTGTTGTAACACTTCACGGAGATCACGCTATGATTCCCTTGGAAGAGGCTGCCACCGAGCGGAAGTTACGAGTTAACTCTATGATTGAATCTAAGAAACAACAAGCCCTTCAGAAAAGAAATAAGATCACTAAACTAGAAGGTGAGCAGATCAAAATTCAAGCACAGGTGGCGAACGTTAGGAAAAACGCGCAGAGTTTTGTTGACAACATGATCAAAGTCATCGAAGCGAAGAAACAGAAATTCTTTGAAGAATTGGAAGATCAAGCGAAAAAATCACGCGAGCGTCTGAAAATAAAACAATGCGAGATAGAACGTGAATTACGGAGAATCGAGACAGAAATCGAAAAAAACTGAAACGCTTGTAAAGCGAAGCACGAGCGCTGAGATAGTACAGTTAAACACGGGTGTCTGTAAAACCCAGAACACTCCCGGAACACCCCGGAACATTCCCGGAACACCCCTGGAACACTCCGAAACAGCCCGGAACAACCCCAGAACACCCCTGGAACATCCCATAATACCCCCGGAACACCCTCGAAACAGACAGGAATACCCCCATAACACCAAAATAGTGGTCAGCGGTCAGACGCTCACGAATTGACTAAGCCGAAGACCTCCGAAGATTCCCAATTCTTCAGAAGACTTTTGCGGATCACCCTGAGATTTCCGAGCATTTCAAGAA
>Ga0126336_10002862_pt1 | contig 10038 bp, 1 predicted proteins | sample SidCmetagenome_FD_92530 | JGI IMG/M metagenome (GOLD analysis project Ga0126336, IMG submission 92530) | Coral microbial communities from El Islote,Puerto Morelos, Mexico - Siderastrea C C metagenome | ecosystem: Host-associated > Invertebrates > Cnidaria > Coral | place: El Islote,Puerto...
AATTTGAATATTGGATTATTCATTTCACGAATGGATTATTCAATCAACGAACGGAATCAATTTTCCAATAATGAATTCATTAGTCCGTTAACGACAGGAACGCCTGACCGGCTTTGACTATAATAAGTTCGGTGTCATTTAAGTTCAGACATTCAGCTACAGTTATTTAATTACTTAAAATTCCCTTTAAGCAACCTATCAATAATGTAAGAAAAAAAGAATATGATGCAGATTTTAAATCGTTAAATCTTTTTTATTAATTCGCTCTCTAACGCTGAGGCAATTTAAGGCATGGTTTGGAGGCGTTGAAAGACCCCCCGCAGAGAAAACATTATATCCTTTTAAGGGGCCAAAGGATCCAGATTTAAAGTTCCATAGAGGTATCGTCATTTGTATCTATCTAGATGGGTTTTTTATAAAAGTGATAAGTATCACGTGACATTCCCTTGTTGCTGATGTCACAAAACGTGTTTTCTCAAATGGGGCAAGGTTGTTAAGCATATGCTTAGAAATATTCGTCACCAAATTGTCATCCAGACCGTCTGGATTGTCACTGTGCTTTGTGATGTGGACAAAGCTATCTACAGCAAAAGTTAGTAAGCTGTTTTATAAGTCACGTGACCTGTTCCCTTAATTACGTAATCCCTTTTCCACATAGACACAGATATGCAGGGCTAACTCACAATATCCACCTTAAGAGTAAAAGAATCGTACCCAAGAATATGCGCTGCTCTTTCATTTTCTATGCCCCGTTTTAACCTGAATATTTTGATCGTTTATAATCATTTGCAGGTCATGTGACTAAAATCTGAACGTCAAATAGTCACATATTGTAAAGGCGACCGCGAAAAAGTTACTTGCCAATTTTCATAAACATTGATCAAAACAATCCGTTTTAAACGCTACTTAGCCAAATAAGCAGGTGACCCATGCCTTAACTTGCTTGAGCGTTCACGAGCAAACGACTTACTAGATTCGCCCTGTATAAATGAAAGACATCTTTCCGGTCTTAGTTGACAACTTCTGTGTTAGTTTCAGGTATGTTCCTCTTTCGTGTTCAAATCTTTCATGTAGATATTGGGGCCTCGTCACGCGGGATGACGTAGTCAGCCAGCGTCTAGGTTCGGTCGATCGTATTTTTTCATCGGTGTCACAAATTGGCATGTTTTTTTAACTTTCCTGTATTCCGTGCCCTCGGCACAAGGCTCAAGGGACGTCCCGCAAAACTGCGCGATTTTATTGGCTGTAACTTCGAATCACGTGCAAGTCAGGTTGGGTTGAATACAAACAGACAACGGTGAAAGCAAAGTACAAAGTCAAATCGATAGAAGAAACTAGACGAGGACGTACATGTACATATCGTACCAATCCATGTACTCGACGACTGTCCAGCTCCGTTCAAAATAGTCCTTACATACACCAGCACATCCCGCGTAAACGCCTTCAGGCGTCTTCTTGTTTTTGAACTATCCTGTACATTAAAACAATAGAAAAGACGATCTATTCGCTCTTCTACAGTCAACTAATTCAGTCTTTTGAGCATTTCTAGCACGACATGAATCTAAGACCGTATCGCTAGAACCTAAAAACTCGATTAAGTTATTTCCATCTCTTCAATAGGTCGAGCCATGCAAAACTCGGTCGTTCTCGTGAATATTGCTGTACTGTGCTATTACTGCACAAAGTCAAGAAGAAAAAAAGTAAGAAAACAAACAAACAAAGAGAATCAATAACAGAGATGGTCGTCGCAACCGTTATGTCGGTCGTCGAGCGAATAACAGCTGGCTCGTCACGCAAACAACGGCGGCATCTTTATGCAAATAAAAACTGCGAAGAAGACCACCTAGCCTGAGAAACCAGCCGACGTTTCGCGAGGTCGCCACTTGAGCCCTCGCAAAACGACGTCTAAGTAACGATTGCAGAAATTCCATACTGATGACGGTCACTACCCAGATCTAGGTAGTGGTTCCGTCATCAGTATGGAATTTCTGCGCTCGTTACTCAAACGTCGTTTTGCAAGGGCTCAAGTGGCGACCTCGCGAAACGTCGGCTGGTTTCTCAGGCTAAAGACCACCGTAATACGAGTGATTCGACTTAGCGTCCTCCTTCCAGGTAGCGCCTACTTTTTCAGCCCCCCTTGAGTGTTGTTTTGTTAATTAGCGCCGCTCCTATGCGGAGCGCCCCATTCCAAAAAGCTCCCCTACTGCAAAAGTGACAGTGAAAACGTCAACATCGAAAAGACGGATTAGAAAAATATGGATCATATAGACTACTTTCTCATCTGAAAGTAACATTGCAAATATTGACTTGGAATAGATAAGCGAATGGTGTTGTGACTATGCGAACCCCTATTGTTACAATTGTTGAGTTACACTTTCTGTTATTGTTCATTTTATTCAAGTTCAAGTTTATTCAAGTTTAAATCAAAAAAGAAATGTGCCTCTCTCCAATAAGCGCCCTCCCTTCAGCTAACAAAAGTAACAATCCTTCCATTACTGAAAGTTATCATAAAAATTGAAGCGCCTAAAGTTTTTCAAACAAGAACATGACATCACGCAAAATCGCTTAAAAAGAATAACTGAACACAGCCTATAACCGACTGACTTTTCAACTAATATTAGTCAAGCAATTTGAGGAGCTAAAAATCATGGTTCTCTGTTGAATACTAGAAAAGCATTTATGATGTCAGGTGCTACATCAGGCAGCAGCCCCTCGGCTTGCTGGGTCCAATAGCGGTCTAATCTCGTCATCCTCTTGTTTGCAACTCCAGCTAAAACAAACCCAACACAGAAAACGGGAAATCACCACAGTTACTCGACAAATCTGCGATAAAAAAGCAGCGACCACAAGGAGACCAAAAACGGCAGGTACAACGCAGAGAATGACTATTTCCACTAACTGACAGACTTTCGACCAAGAGCTAAAATAATCGTATGATGGAACAGCCAATGATAGAAAAGAAGCAAAAAATACATTCACCAATCCCACGAGCACAATAAACAGCAATGAAATGGTTTCCACTAAGTTGGCAATACCGTTACGAAAGGGCTGGGTCAGTGCGTGGTGGAGAAGAAATAAAAAACACCAGAAACTCATTACAAGAAGACGAGGGAATGGATCACTGACAAAAGCCTTCAACACAATGAGAATCAGCCGGCGACCTATCATAACACCTTCCCAGCTCAGAGACAGTTTTCCGCCATCCTCAGGCCTCTTAAAACAGTCGTAAAGAACCCTCTCCACAGAATTCCTTGACAACTGGCTTGAGGGTGAGTCTTGGTTGGCTGCACTTCTTGCCTCACAAAACAAGGAGACGTATGCCCAGTGAAGTAAAGATGGTAACGGCAAACAACAGGCCAGTAGAAACTTCCCCTCAGAAATGGTTCTACTGTACAGCTTAAAAGATCCCCAGAGCAAGACAAACACAAAGGGTACAATGAACGTGGAGATAAACGCAATCAAAATGTATTGCCACCACTGAAAACACACAACGTTACCATCGTAAAACAAGCGCTTCTCTGAGCCAATGGGGACGCAGCGTAGCAGATTAAAGCTGACGGAAGCAAGAGTTGTGTATCCTAGCAACATGGTTTGTAGAATGCCACCAATATAGGGACCAACAGATGGGGCATCTTGACCTCGAAACTTGCGAGTTCCCGAATGTAAAATGTAAAAGCCACCAATCATAAGAAATGTACCAAGCACGTGAGATGTAGAAAACAGCTGCTTAGTTACCACTGTGAGACCAGGAAAGGGACAAATCAATCCACTAGGAGAAAATCTTTGTTGAAAGTTAAACAGTCCAACGAAAGGCTCGATAAATTTAGTTTTAAAAATATCTTCAAACGAGTTGGAAACGAGGAGAAGGTTTGCCGCCTGATAGAAGTAGAAAACAATCTTTAAATAACTACTGTCAAAGTCACTATCTTCGTCCGCAGATTCCCACTTTTTAAACCACAGGATTTGGCGCTTGATCCAGGGCACAATGGGAGGCTTAAATGTAAAGTACAACGCCATGAGCGAGACATAAACTAGCGCCACAGGCCAAAACCAGTAATCCTTGCACTCGTGTGACGGTCTGCAGTTTGTCGAGTAAAGTGTCTCTGTGTAAGACTCATTACACTGCCCACACAATTCACCAGAACGGTAACCTTGGCAACCATTGTATTCAGTAAAGTCTGTTTTGTTAGGAGGACGACAATAACCCAGAGGACACATGGTGAACTTAAGTTTTAGAGGATTGCTTGTCTCCTTGAAGCCCCAGAAGTTAGGTTTAGCGAGTATAGATTGAGAACAGTTTGCTCCAAACGGGCAGGGAAGACACTGAAATCCTGGTGCTACCTGAGATCCAAATGCACGACCACGCTGCAGACTGTAGGAATTTCCTGCGCATGCTGAACAGCTTAACTCCAAAGTCGTAGTTCCCGGTGCATCAATATTAAAATAAAAACTTTCCATTTGACTCCCGAAAGGACAGTTAAATATTGTCAATTCGTTGTTTCCAAGGTCTATCGTCCGACTGTTTGCCCGTACGAGAGGACTGGTACCGCCAGAGGGTCGAACATCCACCGTGGTATTGTACAATTTAAGCGCTTCTAAAAGTTCGGCATGAATCAAATAAACCTTCGACTTAACCGTTTGGATAAAATTACAGCCTTGTATTATAAGGCTTGTAGTTCTACCGATAGCGTATATATGCCCACCAGCGAAATATGCAAGGTTGTCAATGAATAAACAGTTACGAAAAGTTGCTTTTCCGTTACTTAGAAAAACGGCACCACCACCATCTGCAACATTTCTCTCAAAGGTGGTATCCTCGATGAAAATATTATTTTTGTGATCCAACAAGGAGAATTCTTTAGCATCAACATTTTGACTGCTTGGAGTAAACATGTCCCTCATACATCCATAATCCTCAAAAGTAGTATCTGATTCCCGGGCAAGATATAATGCCCCTCCAGGTCCATAATTGCCCCAACGATTACTCGTAAATCGAGATCTTTTAATTACAAGACTTAAATTTTCATCTTCCATCGAATATAAAGGAGTTGTACAATTATTGAATGTCGAGTTCACTATTAAAATTGATTTGGACGCCGAATTACAAATGACAAATACGCCTCCCGAGAAGGAGGCCCAATTGCTATCGAAAAGAGAATCCACAACTTCAACAGTATCAACGTCAACCATCCAAAACACACCGCCTGCAAAATCAGCAGTGTTCGTCAAAAATCGAGAATGGTGTACTCGTACCGTACCACTATATATTACGGCAGCACCTCCATAGACATACTCTGAACTCCCACTGTATACAGCAGCTACATTTGACTTCATGACAACTTCTCGAAGACTAAGAATGCGATTGTTGGGCCCAAGATATAAAGCACCACCCATATAAGCGCCGTTTTCTTCTAGCGTTGAAAATTCTATTGTAATTTGGCTGGCGTTTCTTACACCCCACGAATAAACGTTTAAAACCCCACCATTGTTGTTCGCGTAGTTGGAAAGAAAATGGCTGTTGAGGATGCTTATTCCGGTTCCCTCTGGATAGACCTGCAGTGATCCACCATCCTCCGCTTTACATCCTGTAAAACCGGAACTATCCACAATCAAACCTTCCGGTGACGTCAAACGCGTGGATAACAAGACTCCTCCTCCGCCACTTGCGGCACTGCAGTTGGTAAATGTTGATTGGAGTAATAGCACTGATGTTTTAAACGTATCGATGTATAAAGCACCGCCATAATAAGCACTGGCGTTGGTAAAACGACATTTAGTGATGCTAATTTGAAGAAGCTGTTCGCCAATATATGCTAATTCAGCTTTGTCGTTTGTTGATAATTCAGCAGAAGTTACATACATTGCTCCTCCTCCTCCCCACCCAAATCCTGTAGCCGTGTTTTCTGTAAAAACATTGTCCTCAAAGCTGATACTACAAACGTTGGAGTAGTCAATGTTTATCGCTCCACCTTGAGCAGCAGTCGTGTTAACAAACGATGAATTAGACACGTTTAACTTGCAAAGATCAGTTCCTCTCAGGGATATGACTCCGCCATTTCCTTCGACTCTGTGACCGCAAAAACTAGAGTTATAGACCTGCAGTGAAAGGCTTGATGCACTAACATTAAATGACCGTGCACTTTCACTTGTGAAGCTACTTGAATTGATGGAAATATTTACAGCGGAGCTGCGAGCGATGCATTCACTGTAATCGCTACCCGTCAAAACATGTCGGCTTGAACTGAATGGACGGTTGTCAATAAATGTCACATTCTGAAAATGAATGTTTTGGTTACCATTATCCATCATCAGGAAAACAAGACCTTTTGAACTGAACATGTTACGAGAAAATGTTACATCCTCCAGGGTAACATCACAGCTTACAGACTGGTTACTGTAAGGGGATTCCGTGATTGAGATACATCCTCCGTCATGTGCCAAGACATTTCCATCAAAAGAGGAATTTGTGAGCTTTAATTCTACTTGCATATTCTGTGATAGGCTCTTTGTATTGTTTCTAACAACTGAGATACACCCACCGTCGCCAGAAAATATCGAATTTGTAATCCAAATGCTTAAAACAATCTTGGCACTTATTAGGAACTCTACACCTTGTTTGCTGCCTTCGAATTTACATCCATTGACAATAACAGAAGAATCCTGCACGCTAAGATCACTTCCATTAAAGAATATTCCTGATAAAGTTACAGTCATTTCCTCTGAATTTTCAGAACCAATAAAAACCAAACCTGTTCCTTCAGAGCATCGTATCTGAGGCATGGGACTGCCATATCCGATCAGAGACAGAGTCTTGTTGATGTAAATTCCCGGATGCTCTGTCGTTCCTGACTGACAGGTGTAAGGATCTGTGTCAGTGTTAGCTCCGTCCAAGTGAATGTGATCTCCATTTGACGCCAACGTGACTGCACGCCAAATGGTTTTACAGGGCTTCCACTGATCACATGACCAGCTGTCGTTGCCTGAAGCACGAGAAATGTAGAAGTTCACTCCCTCGGTGAAGTATCCTATAAAATTGGCGGAAATTATGTGTTTTCCGTGTAACAGTCTATACTAGCAGTTCGAACGCTTAGACGCTATCTTATACAAACTTATAGCGAAATCTGGGGAGAACAAAAAACTGCTCAGGGAGTTGGGAGTGGTTTTTTTTAATTGAGTTTTGTCTTTCCCCAGATTTCGCTCCTTTTTGTTTTGAATTCTGTGCTCGAACACGGCCAACGCAAGGACTACGAACAGTTTAGCAGGTAAACTACTTTATCTGGTTCCATACTGTAACTATTTTCATCATAACTCAATTGAACGATTCCGCCTTTCCTCCACCCCCCTTCTCACGATCGAGTGCTCACTAATTTGCGCCTGTTCAGTTCAGGTTATACGTTTACAGGTTGATGAAAGGAAACATGTTCTGCGTGTAGAAAAAGACATACAGGCAGTCGTGCATACGAAACTTGGGAATTAAAGGGCTCCTCCTCTGTCACGGAGATTTTCACGTTTAAATTCTCTCACAGATAATGCTCTTATAGAGCATCAAGGGAAAGAAATTGAGTGATTTTATTGAAGGGAGAACATTCTATTGAAGGAGAAACTTGAAAACATTACCCTAATGTTTTCAAGTTGCAATCCATTTCTGTACTAGCAATCTTGAGCCAGGAACACGTAATTACAGTTTCAGAGAACTGGTAGGGTACTCTAATTTAAACCGAAACTGAACCAGTATTTTTGGGTCTCCCCTGTTTGCAATATATCTTTCAGCTTTAAGTAATCCTAAAAATAGATGATAGAACTCTTTTAAAGAATGCAGAAGGTTGACCTTTAAGAAGGATCTTTTAGGCTCGTCACATGCACAATCTCAGTCTGGGCAATAGATTGGATTCGACTTACACCATTGCACTTTATTTTCTTGGAGCTTAGAGACCTTAGTCTTCGGAAAAGTTCTTGTGGGTAACAATTTTCGCAAAAGAATGGACTGGACTTAATTTCGCCAAACTAAGAAACGTGCGAGGAAATAACGAAAATAAAAGCCACGGCAGAATAGCAAGCATTCAAGCGTTCTAGCCGATAGTTGAAAACGAAGTCTTTGGATATCATTTGACGCCTCTAACGTTTTTTTGGAGCGGTCTCTTTTCGCTTCACTTCGGTGTTGTCTGTGCATAACCGTTTGCATTTGCTGTCGCATAGTTCTTCGGAGTTCTAATTGAACTCTGATTTAACTAAAACACAAGCAAAGATCACATTCACGGAATGTACAGTGAGCTGGGTACTAATGTGCAGACCGTGGAACTGCGGACTGAAGTAGTGGAACTGGCGGAACCAGCGGAACCTACAAAAATAGCTTAATTTTACTCAAATAATTTATTACACAGCATCTGTCATATAGCATTTCGAAATAAACATCGCCAATAATGTCACATATCGGATACAATCTCTGCACGTGGAGAGATTCGTCTTTTCCCAATGTGACACCAGACAACGAGCCGTCTCTCCACTCAGGGATGGCGATTGTCGAGCGAAAAGAACACGCGAGCGAGCGCGAAAATGGCCTGCCGCGTGGAAAGGTGAAGCGCGCGTGGCTCACTATCCACGAGTGCCTCGCCACATGCCGTTATGTATCAGTCAATTCCATCGGTGCCCATCCCCCAGGGCATTAGTGGGGCATTTTTCCTCATTGTCCGTCCCGGGGGCCGGGCATTAGTCTACCCCAGGGTATTTTACGGTCTTGTGATTTTCACATCACAGTACTGTCACTTCCTTTCAGTGTTAAGTTCATTGGGCAAGGACGATCAATTTGTGATTAACTTTATCTAAAGAGGATAAAATGAGACGGTAGATCCACAGAACTAATAATCATTGAAGCAGTACACAGAAATATGACTTATTTGAGACTTAGTTCGGCCTGATTGAGCTTTGATTTGATTAGAATGGAGATAAGCTCGAAAACTAAGAAATCAACTTAATGTTTTGCCTGTACCGTGGGGCATTTGAACAGCTCGTTTGTCCCCGCCGTGGGGCATTTGCCGGTTTGTTTTGAAAAAATCCTTATGCCCAGGGGTCGGATAGACACTGCTGGAAATGACTGATGCATTACGTTTCCACGTGGGAGGCCATTTTCGCGCTCGCTCCCCGGGGGAGAGTACTCCCTACAGAAGGCTATACGGGGAAGCTCCGCCCAAAAGGGGTGCCATTTTTAAGCTCGCAGTATATAAAAGGGTAGGGAAAATTGCCAAAGGGTCACAAAATCAGCTGCAAAGTGAAAGAAATGGTGGCTAAAGCGAAGTATATCAAAGGGTGCCACATTTTGGCAGAAATGACTACGCAACTGAATCAGAACGACTGAAAACCCAGGGAAAAAGTGGCGATTCTAGGAAATTCTATTGTTCTGGGTCCTTGAGGTATAAGAAAGGGGTGCAATTTTGCTCTAGGTATATTAAAGGGGTACCATTTTGGAAAAAATTAGTATATTAAAGGGGAAGGGTTGAACCTCCGGGCGTAACCTCCCTTACAAAACTTTCTTGAGTAGCTCCCCCCCCCCCGGGGCTCGCTCGCGTATTCTTTTCAGGAAAAACTGCTCGTAGTCTAGTGTGACACAGTTAATGTTCGTGGTTTCAAAAAAATATATAGGCGTAATAGCGTTTGATTATTTAACAATTATCCTGTGAAATCGCGCGGAATAACACCTGATACTTAGCCGACGAGGCCGTAGGCCGAGTTGGCTAATTCAGGGGATATTCCGCAAGATTGAGCAGGATAATTGTTTTATTATTCAACAAATTCTCATCGACTACCATTTTCATAACGAGAAAAACTATGGTTCTATGATGAAAACGCTAAAAGCTGGCAACAAGTAATAAAAATCAAAACAGAACTTCAAGAATACGAAGTTTACTACCGTTCACTTAAAAAGACTTATTTACAAACTCATGTTTGGAAATGAGAAGACAGAGTAAAAAAAAATACTGCTACCTTACCGAGAATAAGTCCTCTTCCTGTGAATTAAAGTCTTTTCAACTTTACAACTTTCCG
>Ga0126336_10002863_pt1 | contig 10038 bp, 5 predicted proteins | sample SidCmetagenome_FD_92530 | JGI IMG/M metagenome (GOLD analysis project Ga0126336, IMG submission 92530) | Coral microbial communities from El Islote,Puerto Morelos, Mexico - Siderastrea C C metagenome | ecosystem: Host-associated > Invertebrates > Cnidaria > Coral | place: El Islote,Puerto...
GTAGTATTGTTTTCTGAAATGTATAACGATTTAAACGTTACCTTAAGTTTCCAGTGGTTATGAAAGACGGGTTCCATTCGTTACTAATAAAACCATCTTTCACTGACTTGCTTTCTATTTCCTGAGTCCCGTGATAGAACCGTTTGTGGATTTGCCACAGGTTAGAACCCTTCAAGGGCACTGAGACAAACGCGATTCTTTACTCCGAGAGAAACAAGCCAATTCAGCATGCCTCTCTGAATATTTCGCTACTGTAGTAGCTAACTAGGCTTCACAAAACTACACCAGTCGGAAACCAACTATTGGATTTAGTGTTATAAAGCGAATATCCCAGCGTGACGTTTCGTACGGCCATTGGGAAGCCAACAGCGCCGAACCACATCACGTCATGTTCCTCTCGTTTCGTTAATACTAGTGACCAAGAAGGCAATTTAGGAAAAAAATTCAAACAGAACCACTCAAAAGGACTGTTCAGTAGCTTTCATTTGAATGGATACACCGTAGGATTTCGTCCACATACTTAAGGTTAAAACCAGAGCTCGAGGAGTGAAAGTGTGAGTGTGAGTGTGAAAATGTCATGACACAACTGCCTGCGTAAGCTACTGTATTTAAACTCTAACACAGAAACTTTATTTACCTGCTCCTTAACTTTATTACAGCGTTCTTGGAATATGGTGATTGTGGGTTTGAGGTTTTCCGGTTCGATCGACCATGCTTATCAAACCGGTTGTACGCCTCGCTGAAGATTCACAAGTGCTCGAAGCGGAATGACCGCTCAATAAGTACACTGTACTATTTTAAGACCTCCTTCCAAAAGCCCATTGTTTCTATAAGTTTTGTCTTTTTTTGAAAATTAAGTGTTAAAGCGATTGATTTCCTTTGTAAAGAGAAATCGTTCGTGTAATTTTGAAGTGTTTGTCGTCTTTGTTGGTGAGCCGCTTACCAGGCTGGACAAATATTCGAATTCATTAGCTCCCTTCAAAACAGCCTTTGGGCAAAAATCATGGAAATTGAAAAAAACAGTATAATAAAGAAAAGCCTTTGTAGATGCCGGCTTTTGAACGGATACAAACAGCCTAGCCAGAAGCCGTGTGATGCGGCCCACTGACGGATAATTGGTTAAAAGAAACGGAGCAGTTTTGTTGGTTTTATTTTGATGTGTTCAAGAACTAAACAAACAGCCTAATCATGGGTATTTCAATCTCAATTTTGAACAGGATGGGACTGCTTGGGATTTTAAGGGTGACAAAGATTAATTAATTATATATGCCGATTGACATAAGCCGAAAAATACTTCCCCTCGTGGTTCGTACTGTTTCTGCTTTTTTCGAACGGAGGACAGTTGAATTCGAGCGTTTCTTACTAAAGAAAGCTGGAGCTGTGTAATTCATTTGAATTTGAAATTGTTTCTTCCCTCAGGCTTCGTGTTGCTAAAGCATCTAACAACGGTTTTCTTTAGCTAATCATTGTCCTTCCAAGAAATTAATTACAAAAATAAATAGAACGCGAGAGAGATTCACTGAGGCTTTTCGCTTGTGCATTTTGAATTGTCAGATGCATTTCTTGTTGCGTAGGAACTATTTTGTGTTTAGTGTTTTTCTGAGGTTATGTTATTTGACATGGCTGATTGTAAATTTGCGTTACCGGCTTTTCTAGAAACTCCACGCAAGTGTATAGAAGGAAGAAAGAATTTCTTCCTTTTCTTTAAGGACTGAAAATCTTTGAGCTGCAGACTTTCGAAAAAATGGACTATATCTTGTCAGAAAAAGCCAAGTGGTTTATTCAAGTCCTCTTAGAAAAGATGGCATTCTGGTTTAGCTGCGGAAGGGCATTTTACATTAGTATGACCTTTGAGAATAAAGAAACCTAGAATAAGAGCATTGATTAAATTTGACAGTAGTGTGGCCATTGCGAAGAGAACCATTGAGAATAAAGGGATCTGGAATAAGCACATTGACTAAATTTGACACTTTTGATCAGATTCCTCCCCCTTTCACTGTTTTCTAGTTAACCTCCCAGGTGAAGTCAAATCCTAAATATGCTATTTACAGTGTGGATTTAGAGCACGAAATATTCTCACATAAATAAGAAAATACTGTAAGTTCAAACTTGGTCTATTTTCTGGTGATGAATCAAGTCAAATCTCTTGGCCTTTGGCTTTACAACAACGGATCCTAGTTTCCCACGGTGGTTCGATTTGCGGAAATTGCGCTGTCTTTGACTTAGAAATAGTCAGTTTTTAGAAAGATACCTTTTTTGCTTGAATCCCATGGTTATTTGAAGCAAGGCAGCACCTCTGAGTTCAGTTTCTCTGCCTGTTTGCCGTGTCTTATTGTGCGACAACTCACTGAGCGTTTGCCAACCAACTATTCAAAACTCGTTTGAAAATGTGATTGCTTAAATACTTCGTGGACGTTCTTTGAACTTCAGTGTACAATATTTGGAACATAATTCCACCTTTTGGTGATTTTCAAAGCCTGGTCAGTAAATTTCAGTTTGCATATGCTCCATTGTAACCAACGCACCTGTGAGTGCACTGATGTCATGAAAATGTCACCCGCTTGTTGGTAGAAACGGCTATTTAAATCGTTCTGTCTAGCCTCCGTGCTAAAAAAGTGAAGTCTTTATTTCCTCGGTGGGATGTCAGTAGGAAGCCAAAGGCGTTTGACCGGCCGCTATGCTACCGGTAGTGTCCATATGAAAGTGATCGTGATTTTGAGAAGCCGGTAAGCGATTGAACCACTCTGACATTGGTGGGTACGTTGAGGCGGTGTGGAAAGCTGGCGAAGCAGTCCTTGCGGACGATACGCTTTCCTCTGGAGGACTAGGTGCACCCAAGGATTCTGAAGGCTTTGCATGAAGCTTCATGTGTTTTCGAAGGGAGCTTGGATGAGTATAGCTCTTGTTGCATCCTTCTATTTTGCAGATGTATGGTTTATCGGAGGTGTGAACATGCGAATGCTTCTTTCTGTCACTTGAATTTGCGAAGCGTCGATCACAGCCCGGATATTCGCACATAAATGGCTTCTCGCCAGTGTGCGTTCTCTTGTGAATCTTTAGGTTTTCTGATCTGGCAAAGAGCTTCCCACAGCCAGGGAAAGGACACGAGAAGGGCTTTTCTCCCGTATGTACACGGATGTGGTTGATGAGCTTATATTTGGCCTTAAAGGGAAGTCCATTGCGCGGGCAGTCCTTCCAATAGCACACATGGGTACTGCTTTCCGGTCCTCCAACATGATCTTCAGATAGATGAGCTACAACGTCGTGCATTCGAAAGAATTGTCTCCCACAAGGCTTCCCTTTGCTGCCCGGCTCGATCCATTCACACACCACAACATGACTCAAAGGCTGGCGCAGGTAACTTGCAGGCATGGCCAGTCCCGGGTGCTGCATGAATTCGTAGCGCGGTGCAGCGAAGGGGTTCGCAAACTGCGAGTGGTGAGCGACGTCGAATTTGTCGTCTCGCTGATAATATTCCATGCCTTTGGAGAATCTGTAAGGCCCGGCTAGTGGCCCGCCAGTTTGTTGATAGTGAGAGCCGGGCGGGTCGTGAGCGTGAGCCACGGAATAAAAGCCGTGAGGTGAACCGTTGGTACCGTCGCGATGCGGCTCTTGCAGGCTGTTGTAGTGGTTTGGATGAAGCTGGTGAATTACGGACCCGGCGAACATGTTGTGCTGTCGCTGGTTGCTCCCTGCTCTAGCGCCAGTTGTCTCAGACGGCAGATTTATACTGCTGTTAGGTGGGCGAACAGCTGCGACGCTGGAACTTGTGAAATTGTCGGGCCCGGAGAATAGCAGCTCTTGGGCCGACGGACGAGCCGAGGACCGTACGCCTTGAGCAGGCGTAAATGGAAAGTGCGAGCCATTTGGAACGCTGAATGTATCTTGCACTGCACTCATTTCTTTTGTCTCTCGCGCCTTGAACGGGTTGCTTTCTTCACTATACAATCGCGTGAGAAACCGGACAGAAAACTTAAATGAATCAATCGGGTTGGCTCTTTGTTTAATTCACAGTTTTGTCATCCTCCCGTGGAACTAAATAAGCATCTGTGTCGTGCTGAGCAAGTCGAACTCTTCGACCGAGAAGTGCACGAACATTACCCGTAGCCTCTCAAACAGCGTTGTGTGGTTAGACCGTCAAAACTGCGCGGGATTCAAACGCTGCTGTTGTAGTGTTCTCCTTTCAAGTCGAATTTCGGTTCATCCAAGCATCTGTACTTGTCTATGTTCGGTGCTCAGCGTGAGTTCTCGGTCTATTGTAACTGAACTACACCAGTTTTTGATTGGCATTAGCAAGTTGTTGATATTTCGTGATCCAATCATTGCGTTAACGCCCCCGGGGTGTTTGGGTTGATAAATATTTTACGATTTGTTCGTCCTATCGAATCCAATCAATTGTTAGTGTTTCAATAGCAGTCGTCTTATTCGAACAATCTCATTTGCAATTTGAAAGAAACAAATGAAAAAACATCGCGCGTAAAACTAGGGCAATCGTTCTAGAAAAAAAAGGCTATCGTCCCACAAACACTTTAGAGATTTTGTTTGCTTCCTTCTTCAGTGAAATGGGATTAATTTGCATTGTCAATATTTGTCCCGAGGTGCCGACATGTAATTTTCAAATATTTACCATTCGTATAAGGACGGTTTGATTAAGGGGAGGGATGCACATGCCACCTTGAACTAAAGAATTTTAATTGCCTATTTTGACGGTTAAACGAACCAAATTCCCCCCTACAGAGTATTCATCGATCTGAAGTCTCATTGGACGTTATGGCAACCTAAGCCATTATTAATAAAATAAATGGTAGTGTTACAGGCTTCTCTTTTCTGGTCGAAAACAAGAGAAAGCAGAATATCAACCTATGCGCCAATTCCGTGTATTTGTTCTTAGGGTCACGCGTGGTTTTTTTATAGCACGCGAGTGTCTTAAGTGTCATTCACAAAAGTCGAGTGTCATGAGAATTTTATTATCAGGCGTCTCATCTTAATGATTGATCATACTTTAAACGCTGTCCTTGAGTGGAGAGCTTGCAAGAAGCCACCAACTTCTCGGTAGAGATTATAATTGAAAGGCCCCTCCTTCCACCCGATGTTATCGCCAGTGAGCGTACAAAATAGGCCGATTTTCCATCTCGTTGGGTTAACCGCACACTTGAGCTAGATTGATAAAAAGCACCAGGTTAAGTTTGTTTGCGCGTTTCCCGCGATTTCCGACATTTGTTACCGCCAGTTTGCGAGCGCGCTGCACCGCTGCTCGGGTTTGCGGCGTCTTTTTGACCGTCTCAGTTGACGTATTTCTTGTTGACAGTTTGCAGACAAACAAGTTTCAACAGACCTGATAGTTTGGCTGATTCGGCTGAGCTGCGAAGTCGCAAAACTATTGTATTCAGTGTCTTTGTTGACACCGGCCCTAGCGGCGACACCTAAATAGTGTTGACAATCGCTTGTCGCTTCAAACATAACTATTTGTTATCCTATTTATAGAGGAGTTAAGCGGTGATAGTGACAGATTCTAGTGGTACTTAATTAATACGGTATCACACTTGTGTTTCGCTAACACTCTACCGCGTCGTAAAGCGTTTGGGCATATCAAGAAAGCAAATAAATTACCACACAATTGATTTCCAAAAAAGTCTAAACTCTTTCGCCACCTGGTTCGATTCCAAATACGTCAATTGCTGAAGTATTCAATAATTGTCTCGTATTTCCTATCTTGTCAGCTGTACAAAATTTTTGCCCCAACTCCTGGATTCAGACAATACATTAATACTACCAATGCATGAAACAAAAGGCACTGCCTATTTATCGTTTCGGCTGTCAAAAAACAGACTCTCGATAGCTATCTCGGAGGAACCTTCTCGAACAAATTAACAACCGCGGTAAAGTTCAAGTGATTTTTTTTTCTTTCTTTTTTAAGGATAGAAATACAATAAGCTCTTTCGGTGTTGACCACTGTCAAACCAAAGTTAGTCCGTTTGGTAGAACGAACTCAATTCGGGGACAAGCGATGAAAATAAGGATGATGATTTGAAGACCAAGCACTCGTCGACCCCCTGGAAGTATTATTTGTTCAACTTGTGAAAACTGGCAGTTTTGATGATAGGAGGGAGGGAAAGCGGAGGGACAAATCAAAATTAACAGCTAAGGTGTCAGACTCGGCTTATCATAGGTCATTTTGCCACTTAAGTAAATCTCTTAAATCGTCCGTCGAAAGCGTCGAAAACAATTAGTCTCCTTCGCCTTTTCAGACGATTGTAAAGCAGTGTTCTCAACACAATGACAACAAAACGATTTAAGGCTATTCTATTCAGAGCGGCCCTAAAACCCGGTCGTTAATTCCATTTATCCCCTTACCGTTTTTGTACACGGATAAATGTACAAGGTTGTATTTGTACAGAGCACGCGAGCGAAATATTTGCGTGACAGACCAGGAAAAACATCGCGCTCTCTACTAGCGGGGAACATTTGTTTTGAACACAGCCAAGGTAAACTTCACCAACAACTTATCAATCATTCATTTAATACCGGTGCTAAGATTCGGTTGTTCTTGTACGATAAATGCATGTATCAAGTGGATCGGCCTCGTGAGAGTAAGCGTTTGTCAAGTATAACCATTTTTTTCGAAAAACAATCGATGTTCGATCTCTATTAGTCCCTCTGTGGGGTCCATACGTTGAGCGCTTCAAGCTGTGAGCGCTCAGATTCAATAAGTTGAGATGCAAATGCGGAAGATATTTTAATTATGCCTTACAAAGGAGACTTGGCCAACGCGGAGTTTCCTGTTAATATAAACAAGTTTTGCAAGGTCAAGGGTGACTCTTCTATTAAACACTTTTCTCTTTCCGAAGGCTGTATATGATAGCAACGACGGTTGCAACAGTTTTAATCCTGATTCTAGAAGGATATCTCGCCGACGAAGAATAAAAAATAATGAATGATATCGTTGGTCTACTCCCTTTTTCCTGTGTTTTTGTTAGCATTACCTAAATAGCCGGAATTTGGCGTAACAAGCGCGTCCATTCATTGGTTTGTTCAGTTTACTTTGATTTATGCTATACATAAATCAAAAACTCGAGTTTTATTACATGATGGTTTGCCATTCTTGACAACGCAATGAAAGGAAGTAAAAATCGAGATTGATGAGATTTCATTCCAATTTTTTAATCAGACGAACAAATCAGGAAATTGGTTTCTTGAAAAACCAAAACTACCCAATTTGAGTATAAATATAGATTGTTAAGTTTTTTTCTAACTCATGCTGTTTTGTGCCAAATATATCAAACTGTATTTTGATTTGAACTCAATTGTTGACTGACGTTGTTTATATTAAGAGGTTTATATCAGATAGTCTGTTGTGAAACTCAAAATACCACGATCACGAAAGCATGTGTTGAATGACCTAGACTTTCATCTGTTTTGGCTTGCTTCGTTTTCATTTTATATCTAACAATTACTCTTAGACTTTAAAATTAGATATTCAATGTAAAGACTCAGCTTTATTATTCTAAATTTTTTCCAAGTTTTTTTTTTTCTCAGGTTACTTCATATTTCTCAAGTACTTTTCATAACCGTAGCAACAGGAAAGAAGCTAAACAAAGTAACGAAACAAAATAATGAGATATGCCACTAAAGTTCACTTTTCTTGAAATGAATGTAGGCAGTGCTAAGCACGCCTAAGCTGAGGAGACCGGAAGTGACCTTTGATAATAGGAAAACGCTATTTGTAAGCTGCACCCAATTATAAGCCGACAAAAGTCACTTTAAAGAAAGTATCATTGTGAACAACACGAGACCACAGACACAAAAGCTGTAAAGAGCCTGTCACAGCCAGTCATGCATAGTTTGGTGTTCTACCAGCAGTAAATCTTTTTAAATTTATTCTGGGTTTATCAATACAATCGCCTAATTTACAGACATTTAACGCAGGTGGGGCGGTTCGGCGAGATTTACCTCTTATCTATGATAGTCCATTACTTATTGCACGCGAGTGCAGGCGGAAGAGCTTATTTGGGTCGTTTTCATTTGCTAACCCTAAAACCATCACAAATAACAACATTTACCCAATAATTAAAGCCGCTATGTTTTTCATTGAGCCTTCTGTTATTTTTGCACTCGCCCTTGACAAATTGGCAATTAAAGCGACTTTTCCTTTCCCGAGGAGAATTTTAATGGAATCCGGTAAACACAATTTAGACATTATGATAATAATGTCATGATGTTTAAGAGAGGACCTCTTCAGTATATTGTATATTATACAACTTATTATCAATATAGGCCCTGTTATAAATAAAGGGTTGTAGCTTTTTTAATTAATTAATAGGGATCTGTTCTTGCCTCTTAGACAACAAGACTCGCCCTTCTAACCGACGCCAACAAGATTATCAAGGACGGTTCACATGCTCAAAAAGCCACGACAAGTGGGAATAGTCTGTTGTTTGGCCTTTATCTGCTGTTTCTAAATATTTATGTAAACGTGAACCATTTCAATAAATTTTGTTTACATTTCAAATTGAAGTACTGTTTGCTAAAATAGCCTACAAAGAAAGCAGTTCTGGGTGGGCTCGGATTTCCTGTAATAAAAATACATAATCAATCTACACAATTTGAAACCTTTTCACACTTCCAATTCATCGTTCTAAGTTTTCGTTCACATATAAACTTATTAACACAATCTCCACTACTTACAAAAGTACATAATTTCTGACCTTGGAGTCAAACTGTTTCTGGCCTTGTGCTGTTGGTATGTTTTCATTATTTTACAACTAGAATTGTCAAGTTTGTATTTTTTTTCTTAAAAGGCTAAAGGGTTAATTTCTTTTTCAGTAATTAGTTTAACCGCCCGCTGGGAGGGGCGTAAGAAGTTCATCTTCGACGATTGTCCAACCTCTTTTATGTCCAGAGTCAAAACCTCATTCGTTTAAAGGCAGCTCAAAATTCTTAGTCTAATGAAATCAGCCCCTCGCGCAACCATAATACTGTACAAGGTGGTTCTGACTTTTCAGTGTGTATATGAAACCCTAAAGTGTGACCATTCAAATGAAAGCTACTGAGCAGTACTTTCCTGTGGTGCTGTTTATTATGCTGTACAAGGTGTTTCTAACTTTTCAGTGTGTGCATGAAATCCTAAAGGGTGACCATTCAATGAATGCTACTAGGCAGTACTTTCTTGTGGCACTGTTTAAAACGCCGTACATGTTCGTTGTCAAAAACCTGTGGTTGAAATCATGACCCGTCGTACGGGTTGCTTTTCAATGTTTTGCAAAGTGAAATTTGGGGAATTTTTCCAGCATTGTACTTCTGGAACTGTAAGGGATGCATCCTTGCTGGTTGAGCAGATACTTTATGCTATAAGCTCTTGTGTAACTCGTGGGCTATAAGTATGCGTTTTATTTGGACGAAATATTATACTAAATATTGTGCAAATGAACAGTTAGAGGAAGTGGTACCCTTAAATGTAGGGGTTGGTTGTTACCGGACTGGTGTTTTGTTGCGAAACTGGTGGGCCTATTGTCAAGTGGGCTTATAAGCGTGGGGCGAGGGGGAGGGGGCATTAGTACCGGGACTTTACGGTATTCCGAGATCAGAATACCTCGGGATCTTTTTACAAATATTTATTTCCGCTTCCGAATCTGAAAGAATTAGGCCAATACTTTTTAAAATCTTCTTTGACCGTTTGAGCAATGAAAACACTCTTATAGTTTCTTCCGTGCGTTCCGGTTTTCGGAATAGTCGGAACGTGTCAGCCAATGACACAGCGAGTAGCGGAAGAGGGCTCTAATGTAAACGTCTCCAGACGTTTGAAAAGACAGACGAGGGTAACGTTAAAAGTACGATGGCCCCAGTGGGCTAACAACTATGTCACCACGCCCTCTCGGTGGTGGTCTATTTATGAAAAAACACGGCAGAAATGCCTTCGTGGGAGTGGTGAGCAGAAAAAAACACCAGGTAACTCGATGCAAGGACCACTTGGACAAACACCCTCTATTAAAGATAAAATTAGTTGAATTATCTGTTAGAACGGTGATTTTTGAGCATTAA
>Ga0126336_10002864_pt1 | contig 10037 bp, 2 predicted proteins | sample SidCmetagenome_FD_92530 | JGI IMG/M metagenome (GOLD analysis project Ga0126336, IMG submission 92530) | Coral microbial communities from El Islote,Puerto Morelos, Mexico - Siderastrea C C metagenome | ecosystem: Host-associated > Invertebrates > Cnidaria > Coral | place: El Islote,Puerto...
GTTCAGGAGCCACACTTATGTTTAGTAGAGTTTAACTCTGGAAACCTTGCTCGGGATTATTAGACTCTAAAAGCCTATCCATAATGGCGCTTTCAGGCTTCCATTAGACTATTATTAGTCATCCCTGTGTATTATTTGGTCACTTTGTAAATTTGAGTGACGTCACTTTATCACGTGATAACCCCTTTAACGCTACTCATTTGGCATGGTTATCATATACCAAAATAAACTGGAGAAAACAACGTTTTCAAAAATGTATGTTAGAATTTGTCCTTCTTTTTGGTACCAAATGGCCGTTTTTGGGGTCCTGGCCCATGGACTAATGGTACTATTACTTTATGTTTATAGTATTTTACAAAATGAAATTTGGGATTTGGCCTGAATTCTCATTTTGGGCATTCTTGGGGGTAAAAGGGTTAAGTCATACAATGTGGTTGTAACTTTAAGTTTCAGTATGGGTAAAATGAAAGCTAGTTCTCAGTAAACCGGTGTTTCTCATTTCCTACCATTTCTTAACTTCACACAGGTGAAAACTTTTGAAATTTGCATAATTTTGTCCTTTGGTACATTTAGAAAATTAATGTAAAGGTATAATAGGAGAAGGCGGCAATTACACTGTACCTCTTCGCAAAAAAGGCTGTTGTTTAACAAAGGATGACAATCGATGATCACTCCTTCCTCGTTTTATTAGAGGACAGTCATCAGCTGCAGCATCAGTATAGCTGCGATTTCTTCCTTCAGCAAGGCTCTCCAGTCTTTTGAACTGCTGCACAATCCTGGAGTCATGCTGTCAAAATTGAGAAGGTTGATTGTAATTCTACCTGTGTTTACTAGTGCATTAAAAACCAGCCTGTGTGCCAAAGTGACACTTTTAGAGCAGTTTGGAGTTCAAGGCCTGTATCCACAGTCAGCTAAAATAGCCATTAACCAATTGCCTCGCACAACATAATGGCTGTTGGGTGCTCGGGGTATTCAGGGGCCTCCACTGTGGTCAGCCGGCCCCCAGATGGACTACTCCATTGCTGGCAAATCCCTACGACTCAGCCATGAGCCCCACACTCCCCGGCACCTGTCACACTGACTTAAACAGTGGAGAGAAAATAAATAAACAATAAGAGGGGGGGAGGAAAAAAGAGGGTGTCAAGTGCTTTTGGGTGCAAATTTTATAGGATTATAGGACACTTCTCTTCAAAAATATAGGACAAATTTAACCAAACACTCAAAATATAGGACAAAGAAACAACCTGAGTATCAGCTCACTTGTCCAGTTTATCTAACTATTCACTGTTTTCCAAGAGCTGATTTAATTTTCAGTATCTGTAGCATGGAAAAAAGGGAAAAACTGAAAACGTAACCTAAAATGAAGACAGTCAGAGAGACTTTGATGTTACAAACACGTTTACTTTGACCTTGTCAACTAGTACTGTACCTGTAGTAGAAATGCATATCTGCAGTATTGATGCTATGCAGTCTGATCATGAAAATTGTTAAAGATACAGGAACACGAATATGAACCTGATGAATTTTTTGTCTTTTGTTTCAATGTTTTTTGACACTTTTGAAGTAAAAAACCTTAGCTGGACATTGCCACTGTCGCTTCTGAAAACATGATACTCTAGCTTGTCAGTTATAGTTAGCTCTTGTCATTTTCCTGCCTTCTTTTCTTCTTCTTCTTTGGAGATTCAGAAGTGTCACTGGATTTCTTGGGCAGGGAATCATGCCTGGTTTCTTTCGCAGAGGGCTCGTCTAAACTTCTGTCAAGAAGCTTACATTTGCACCACATCTCTTTGCTCTTCTGAAACCTCAGCCAGCTCATTGGCGAGTTTTTCTGTCTGCGTTGTGGCGGTGTCTATCATGAGTTGTGCAGCACTAATACCTGCCTTGTCATTCTTTACATTTCCGTCTTTGAGGAGTTGCCCAACAACAGAAACGTTGTCTCTAATGCTGCTTTCCTGCTCTCTTAAGGAGGTTTCTTTTGCAAGAAGATTTTTTTTTTTTGGTTTTCATTGCCTCCATCTCCTGCTTTCTTCTAGCAACTTCAGCTCTCTCCGCTTCTTTTGCCTTCCTCTCTCTTTCTTCTCCTTTTTTATCCTCCTCAAGTTTTCTTTGGTAGACAGAATATGCTGATCTGACAGCAGAAAGGCTTTTACTGTTAATTAGGATATTCTCTGGCTTTTGATGTTGAGGATCTGAAAACTTTACCATGTCTTTCGTTGCTCTCAATCCATTAATTGTATCTTCACCTAGGTTGTTCCTTTCAGCAGTCACTACTCTATTATTCACAGAAACGCCTCTCTCTACATCTGCATTTCCATGTGGAAGTACTAAAGGAGGACAAGAGAAAACCCTAGCCTGGAAACAACCCTGTCTCAAGGATGACTTCCAGTTATTTCCCAGATACCAACAGGTTCATTTTCGTCAGTTTTGTTAGTTTATACAAGAACTAATATTTCTTCAAATGATTTCTTTCCTTAGCTTTAAGTGCTAATGCTCAAAATATAGGATTTTATAAGACATTTTGCAGAATTATAGCATTTTATAGGACAATGCCAAAAATAATTTATAGAATTTTATAGGATTATAGGACACACTACTTGACACCCTAAAACCTGCAGAATGCTGCAAATATACCTCAACAATGCAAGCAGTTCATGGCACACCACCCGCAGTAAAAGTACACATACTGAGCCTGACACCAACTGAACAACTGCTGACCACCAAAGCTTGACAACCACATGCTCGGGAACAAGGAGTACACAAAAAAATTTGGATTTATCAACTGAGTTAAAATTTTGTGGGTAAGGTAAATTGCCACCATAAAGAAATTCAAGAGCTGAAAGTTTGAGCACTTAAGGTAGTCACCTGATGTTAACTGGGTGACTAATCAAATTCCTTGGACTGCACAACTTACCATGTGGGGCTTGAGAACTTCTACTAACTTTCTTGTCTCATTCAATATGTAGTCATATTCCTCACTTATAGTGCTCTTTGATTTTTCTGTGTCCTGTGAAAAGTCGTTCAGAAATATAAATCAAGATACTCTGAAGCTCTGTTAAGCCAAGTTGAGGGCCTTGTTATTCTTGGTCAGGGAATAAGGGGAAGAGGGGTGGGCACTTGAGACAAAAGAAACTTAGGTGAGGCACGTGAGAGAAAAAAAACTTAGGTGGGGCACTTAAGGACGGTACCTCTTTTTGTTACTGTGCGTTCGTTCTGTGCATCTCGGGATATTCCGGTTTCTTTGCCCTCTAATAAAACAATATTTTTGCGTGGTTTATGACTATGTGGAAAAAGCAGATCTTAGCAGGGGTTATCAGAATCTAAAAAGAAAATTGGGGGTAACTATGAATTTTTCAGTGATAATTGAGCTTAAATTTGGAAAGAAATTGCCATACATTCTTTGTATTTTAAAACTTTTTTTGAATTATGGTTGCTTAATTATCTCTGAAAAATGCGTGGTTACCCACATTTTTCTTTTTGGATTCCAATAACCCTTGCTAAGATCCACTTTTTCCCAGTAGTCATAACCTTTGCATCTGTATTAGGAGGCACTGTCCTTAAGACAAGTGATGATCAGCAATCCAATAAAAAACCTCTCAAACAAGAATTATTCTTGTTTGAGAGGTTGCGGTTTGTTTAGTATTAGCAATTAAAAAATCAAACAAAACTGAACATTAAATTACCTCCAATTCCTGGCCAATGGGTCCTTCTAAATTGAAGTTTACTGTTGAAATAAGAAATTAACTTCAAAACACATTCACTAATTTATTCCAAAATCTATCCTTCACTATGCAAAATCAATTGAATTTCAAAATTAAGTTGTGTATCAACAATATTTTAATACTAATTAAAATTCACTGGTCAGTAATGGTGAATTTGATGCTATCACGTGGAATATTGGATTCTGGATCACCAAGAATCTAATACATCACTGTGAAGTTTTCAGATGATCGAAGATAACTGAGATGGAGTTCGCATTTTAATGCAGTGCAAAATTTTTGTGAAATCAAGGTTTGTTTGGTCATGAATTATTCTTTGAATCATGAGCTACAGAACTTGATGGCATTTTGTAAAATGGAAGTTTTCCTTCCAACATGGAAAGAAAACAGAATTACTGTTTTATGCTTATGACTGGAATAGGTATTCCACAGGCCTGTTAAAACTTTAATTCGAGGTTGATGCCAATTATGTCTGTGGTACATGTAGCTTCATTATACTGCATCACACTTGTAACATGTGTGTGTACAGTGTGGTGGTTATTTGCAAAGTTTAGTACACTATTGGGATGAACATGCATGTGCACACAGCATGGCTCAGTACTACATGTATGCTATCACCTGTGCTGTCAATTTATTTATTTGTCTGAATACAGTTTTGCCACATATTTCGGCATCCATGTCATGTAACTAGTCCTGCAAGAAGCGAAGAAATATACAATGTACTGGCCATGCAAGACGTGACTTGTCAAGACTGGCTAACATGGCAAAATGAAAAAGAATAATTTTTGTTAGCAAGTCACACCTCTCTTACTAGATTTCAAATGAATTTGTCAGTTTCAAAATATATGTACATGTCCAGGTCATTCCACAGTATTCTGTCTGTTGCAGAGGGAAAGTTTAGAGACATTTGTCGTGTTAAATGCATCACACTCAGAGCTTAAAAAAAGGGCCGTTGCAGAGGGGAACAGAAAATTTGATGTTTTTTGTTTGTTTTAACTTCATTTTCAGTTTTCTAGATCTCTGAATTCTCAAATGTCACTCTGAGTGATTTTCCTCAATGTATGTTTATTAAAGAGATCACAAAAGGAAACTCAAATGTTGAGTGTTTTCTCGATGATAAACCCCAGAGTTCGTCTTGGGTTTGCATAATACATTACATACCGTATTTCCTCGAATGAGCACCCATGCAGGCGCTTATTTAAAATTTCAGCTAAAAGGAGGGGCGCTTATTGGAAGGAGGGCACTTAATCAAGGGGGGGGGCGCTTATTAAGTTCTCCTTTCAACGAACTGTAACTTTATTTGGGCTATTAAAATCTTTAATAGAAAAAAAAAACTACAACATTATCCACGTTTGCGTAACTTAGAGAGTGAAGCACGTGCATGGCGCTGATAGTATATAGCTTGTTGGTCACATTCCGATTGAGCTATCATTTATTACCAACTGCTTTCTTCAAATGCATCCCGATAACTTTATTATCATAGAAATTACTGGTCCTCGAAGACTAGAGAATGGTCTAGATGTTCCTGGGAAGTTTACGGCATTTACCAAGAGCGCGGCAAAATTAAAAGAACAGATAACGCACGTAAAAGAACTCTGCAGGCACATGGAGAATTGACTGGAAGTGACTTACGGAAAAGAAACTATAATTCTCCTGTACTGATGCCACTGTAGTTGAAGCTTAAAAAGTTATATTAATAAATAAAGTGGCAGTGGAAACAGGTTTTCCTTGTATCCCTATTATTTAAGAAAGTGAGGGGGGAGGGGAGGGGGGTGCTTATTCGAGAGGGGCGCTTGTTTGATATTATGGCCTAGGGGGTGGGTGCTTATTCGGGGGAGGGCGCTTATTAGAGATAGGGGCGCTTATTAGAGGGAATATGGTACTTACATGAACACAAGTCTTTCATGGTCAAGACCTCAGCCAAACGCTGCTCAAGATCTCGTATGAATGTTATTCTGTTGCCATGCCTGAAAAGCCTCGACACCTGAAAACCCCAAATCCATTAATTTGAAATGGATGGATTCTACTAATTAAGGGGGGAATATACGTAAATTTTGAGGAAATAGGATAAGATTTAAGAAAGAAATAAAAGAGGGATTAAATTTTTGTACACACTCCCAGACAGGCCAACCCCATGCAAGAGTACTTGGGGTTGATTGTGGCTTGTTTTGGTGTCCATCTATTAATTATCAACTTTAAAATATAATAAATTTTAACTCACCTTTAATTCTTGACAATTTTCAATTTTCTTAAAATTCATCAATTTTCCTCCCCCTTCTCCTTCTTTACGTTGAATTTAAAAATCGGGAAAAAATTATCTTAGATTTATGGCACCTCGCACTATAATCCTGTAATAGCATTTTTGGATTGAATGAAATCTCATGGAGACAATTAAGAAAAAAAAAACTGAAACGCTGGGGGGAAAAGGCATCCACGTATAATGCCCCCTTAAAACATTTTCCACATGCCTTACCACAACAAAGTTTCAGAACATCTTCCTCTGTGACTGCATGTACATATATTAAATGTTTTAGTATATAATTTAATATTATTGTATGTTGAGAATAGAATGTACCTGCTAGTAAAGAAGCAATTTTCTTTTTCTAATCTTTATTTCAAGAACATCAGTTTCAAAAAACAAAAAGAATGAATAAGTATATGGCCTGGCAATGAAAATTACTTAATTTTCCATACCTTCGTAAACTCATCCATAAGACGATCAAGAAAAGAAAACATTTTTCTGCAATCAAAGATCATACGAATCAAATTAACAGTTTTGATTATTGAACTTTCAAAAAACAAAAAACAATTGAAACCAAAATTGAACCATCTGTTAGCATCAAATCTAAATTAGATAAAACTCTGACTATTTTCAATCATTTACAACAACTATTTACCATGCTTAGCTTGACTTAGCTCATTTCTTGTCTTTTTAAGCATGTTTAATTATAATATTATCTTTTTTAAGCCTTGTACAGCTGTAAGTACACTGCAGTTTTCTCTAACCAAAAGCAATTTTAATAAATATCTTAAGACATAATTTTAAAATTATACAGTGTACATTGTAATTATATTTACAATGTTAATTTAAGTCAACATAATTGACAGGCTCGGTGAAAAAAAGGGCGATTTTGGCCATGAACTCCAAATCACTCAATTAAAAAAGTTTAGAGCACCTTTCTACTACAGTTGGGTTAGGCGTATATCTAAGAAATGCAGCTCCATATCTATATCATTTTGATCTGAAGGCTTACAGTATTAATATTGGGGTGCATGAATTCGTTTAATAAAAGAATAAATTTATTATTATAAGTACCTTTTACATCGGGAGATGTAGCACATGCAAAAAGGTCTCACAAAACCACGAGCATGAATGTCATAAAGTGTGAAGTGGTGAACCTAAAAAATAGATAATATGTTACTGTAAGTATCTATGTGAATAATAATTATTTATTACATGCTATGCAAATTTACGTGTGAAATAACATCAAATGCCTATTACACATACACTGCAATCTAGACTAAAATCTAAAAAACAAAATAAAATAAAATCTAACCTAGAACATTACAATCATGATAATACAAAAATATGATCTTCAAAGCCTAAAATCAAATAATGAGTCTATGAATATCATATATTTGAACTGCGGGATGAAGAATTTTAACCCAAAAAATGTAAAGAAGATCATCGCGGTTATGACACAACTCATGCATTTGTGAAAAGAAAGCCTGAAAAAATTCAGGCTTGTAAGGTTGTTCCAGAAAATATCCACACTTCCCCCACGGAGGTTTTTTTTTTAGTTTGAACACCCCACCCCTCTGGAAATTCCAGTTTAGAATTGATAATTCTCTTTTAAAATTTTGGCCTTTGAGACCCCCCTCCCCCTCAGAATTTCCAATGACCCTCCATGGTGGGGGTATGGATATTTTCTGGGACCACACATTTGAACCCTTGACCTCTGCGATACCAGTGCAGCGCTCTAACCAATTGAGCTAACAAGCTAACTAGCCAGGAACTGGTCATTAAAATAAATCAGACTTATCTAATAAAATGACTCTTATATACACTACTCATAACATGCTGGTGGTAGAACACTGAAACTGCAGTCTTAACTGAGAATAATGTACAACACATGAAACTCTTCTGATTACATAGTTAACTTACATAAGCATACGTGCCCTCCTTCTTTTCTGATAAAAGCAACTGAGTGTCTTCTACTAGAGAGAAACTAGAGCACCTGAAATAGAAAAGAAGGTAAACCAATTTGAGTATCCTTACTCTTTTTAGTTATTAACTGCTGGCAATTTAAAGCAAACTTCTATAATTTTTATACATGTACAGAGCTGTACTGTGCACTGTGCTGTGGCCACCTGAAAAAAAATCTTAAGTTTATTATTTTGTGGAAACTTTTTACCACCTTTGGATACTATTCTGATGTGCACGGTAAACGGGTCTAAAATGTAGGCATAACTGATACCAGTTACACACTAACATAGGGAATATTAAGAAATCACTCCTGACCAAGATATTTGTCAACGGAAATGGTTTGCATGTTATTTAGAAGCCTTGCAAACAAAGTAGCCCTGTTCTACTGCAAGTTGAGGACAACAGGTCATAGATTACACTTAAATTGTTTAATGCCTTTGAATTGTCCCATAAAAAGGGGTCATGCAGGGTCAACACAACATGTAGCTCCTCTACCTATCTAGTAGTACTGGATTTACACCAGTGTTTAATGAATAGATTCAATGTTGCCATGCATCTGTTCAGCAATAGATCACAGATGAAGTCAAAAGGTGGTAAGAACAAAAACTGGCACACTAGCCATCAGGCGAGTCTGTTACTGACGCATCAGGCGAGTGTGTTACTGACATGTACGTTCTTATCACATTTTGACGTCTTCTGTGTTCTATTACTCAACAGACGCATGGCAACATTGAATTTATTTGTTTTATATAATATAGAGAAAAAAGCTGTCAATGATGAAGTTATCTAATATGCATCTGTCCTCTAGTAGATCATAGCTAAAAACCAATAAAAATGCATGTAGAATTCAGCATTTTTTATAAAAAATGGCAGATACATGTACAAGTATAAAAATGATAACAGCACAAATTATCCATCTTAATGTAATAAATAAATAATAATTATTATTATTATACCTTGCATGTGTATAATCCACTGACATCACATGAACTGCAAAAGCATTGATGTCAAAATTTCCCCCACCATTCTTAGGGATTGTCATCTGGTAGGGTAAGATGGTGAGAAAAAAATACCAGGCACTTAACCTGTATAATCTCATCAACAAAAGATGTAAATTATAAAGGTGACTTTTACTTAAGCACACATATACAAGCTGTCCCTTATATAAACTACACAGGTATGTACATTCCCAAAGAGTATGGTTTCTGAGCTATTCTGGTCTCAAATAAGGTATAAGGTCTCTTCATCCATTCAGTCTCAAACAAGGTATATGGCCTATCCACCCATTTATTCATTTTCCTAATGTACAGTATCTAATGTTGTTGTTTTTATTGAGAGGTAATTTGTAATTTTTAGCCCTATGTAAGTAGACCTCCATATTTTTATTGTGAGATGATTAAATAAATACTATGTTATTTTGTTTAGTTACATGTGAAATACCTGAAAACTAGCTGGTGAGCAGTGGCAGTCTCTGGACTGCCACAGTTCACCACACAGGTAAGCGTATTACACAATAAACTTGTATTGTATTGTATTGTATTGTATTGTATTCATACATTCATGTGCATTTCAGTGACCCTTTAACACACTACAGTACCGTGCAAAAGTACTTGTTGACAGTCTCGACTCGAAACTCGATTCTCGATCCTCGATGTTTTCGCAAAACGAGAATCGAGTTTCGAGTTTCGAGTATCGAGATCGATTTTCGAGTTTTGAGACACTCGAAGAATTTTTCGAGACTCTCGAATAGGGATTTCTCGGATACAGAACAATAACAACGAACAATAGCAATTTAAGTGATGCAAACTTAAAAATCCGAAATCTGACCTGTTTCGATTTCATCCGCCGGGAACGTATAAACACCATTTCTGATTTGCATGTATTATACGTAAATACTGGAATCTTTTGAATCGAAATGTTAAAGACCCCCCACCTCTTCCGCCCCTCCTCCTTCTCATGGGGACCTGGTGATTGATTCGAAACTGATAAGTACGTCCAACGCGCTTATAACCACTACACCACCACCGTGTGCCTCCCGGAGAATAACAAGGGTTAAATTAAATGCTGTATTGGCTAGTCAAAAACAAACTGCTTGAGTGCTCGTCAAGGTATAA
>Ga0126336_10002865_pt1 | contig 10035 bp, 9 predicted proteins | sample SidCmetagenome_FD_92530 | JGI IMG/M metagenome (GOLD analysis project Ga0126336, IMG submission 92530) | Coral microbial communities from El Islote,Puerto Morelos, Mexico - Siderastrea C C metagenome | ecosystem: Host-associated > Invertebrates > Cnidaria > Coral | place: El Islote,Puerto...
CCACTAATCTCTCACACGGCTGGAGTTTAATCCAGTTTCTGCAGAATGGAGCAACAAAGAGTATTACTACTCCTCTCTGGACGGGATGCTAGTTCATCACAAGATTACCCCTGCATTTTGTTGCAAGTACCTATTTATACACCTGGCTAGAAAAAAAGTAACATGAAGAAAAGTATACCGTCTAAAGAAACTACATGTAGGCGACAGGATGTGCTAGACCGCAGCCTTGAATCACTGACCCTTCGATGGTCCGACCGAAAGTCCAACGCAATAATTACTACTGCGCCTTTACTTGCTGTGTACTGCAATCACCCGTGGATAGTAATTTAATGCACCCCCAGTTTCCTCTCTGATTAAGATGGATTCCGTTCAACGTTCAAGCAATAAGTGCGAAAACTATTTACTAAAAAACTACTTGCTGCGAGCTAACATTTTGAATACTATTTGAAACATCTCACTTTAATTCACTTTTTTTTTCTCGTAGGGTCAGCTTGGCTGCTTAAGTATTGATATCTTCTTAATTGTAATGAAAATGTTATCATGCTAGACTATTTTTTGGGTAACTTTATTTTTGCACTTATTGCTCAAACGGTCGGTGGACATCGTCTTTTTTTAAAACCTCTAATTAACTATTTCAATGAGGTAAAAAAAAAAATTAAAATTAATGACAAAGGAATTTTTGGGAAGGAATGTATATTCAGAATATTCGGTTTTGTAAGGCGTACTTCAATTTGCCTCCCAGACTTTCTTTAGTCACCTTTTATTGAATTGGCCATACCGGGCGCCATTTCAAAGCAGCAGATCAGTTTTTAATAAACGCCCCGTGCATTATTTCAGAAACCACGGTATGTGTATAACTAGACAGGGTATAACTTTTGGCCTCTTTGTCCTGAACAGGGTATATAATTTTATGCTAGTCTGTCCAAAACAGAGTCTGAATTTGTCCTAACAAGCTGTGGTTGCACCGGATTGTCGTCGTTAAATAGGTTAAATATCGCTTATAAAACACCCAGCAATCCTAGATCGGAGACGTTTGCCGGTCCCTAAAACACTTTAATACATATGAACTTTTTACATTTGAACGAGCAACTATGAAATATAAGTCACATCCCAGTATTCCAGGTGCATTTTTGTACTGCTTCACCTTAAGGAGGCTCGCAACAGTTTTTTTGACCTTGGAGTGTATCTTTTGAAGTCAAAATTTCGCATAGAAGATAAACTTCGATTTCCTTGATACTAAATCACCTTTTCAACATATGACCAAAATTTATTTTTCACCGGTTTGCTAGCAACAACTGTCACCATAGCAACGTAATGGACAACCCCTCATTTTAAATAATGTCAAATATCTCGAAAACTAGTCATACACTTAAAGACAAAACTTGAACTATTTGAACTACCCAACCTACACATCTTGTATGCGAAATTAGAGGAAAATCTGTAAGAGCGTTTTCAAGTAAATCGTGCTTCATTTTTGGCGGGCTGATCTTCGTCATTCCTGCGATTTTCTCCAGTATTTCAAGAAAGATAAAACTTAACACTTTCTCTTTTCAGTTGAAAGATCTTTTATGACAGCAAAACATTCTTAATGTACATTGAGCTTCCTAGGTGGCTGCGATTTTAAGATATTTATATTTAAAAACTGCTAAAATATAGCACAAATCAGTCAAAAAGTTCGTAATTTGCACAAATAGAAATATTTCTAAACTGCCCTTACAGATTTTGCTCTTAAATTGATTGCCGTTAGAGTAATAATTCTTTTTGATGTTCCAGCAAGTTTTAGGCTTAATAAACATTTCGTTTATTAGATAAGAAGGATGAATCTCGGTCAAGTTTCAGTCGTTATTAACTTTCAAAGAGCAACAGTTTTATTTTTTTCCTGGTCTATTTCACGGTTATTCACGTGTAATGAATATTTAAACACGCTGCGCTTGTGTCCTCTCGTGCATTTATACTGTAATTTCTTCTCATAAAATCTCGAAATTTTGACTTCAAAAGATACACCCCAAGGCCAAAAAAACTGTTGCGAACCTCCTTAACTGGATGATAGAAACGATATAAACGGCCAGGATCTCCTACCGTGTGGCGCGAGCAGAACATTTGCCGTCGTAGCTGGCGGTAATGTTCACGTGAAGTTTAAGCCCTGCCCATGTAGGTTTTCCCTTTTTCTGACACTCCATAACCAGCCACAGATTCGGAGTTGCAGTCTGTTAATATCACAGTGTAGTAAAATGAGAAAATCAGTCAAGTCAGCAAACCAATGTGCGAAAAAAATCTTACTAGTTTGAGAGCACGTGAGCTCTAACTAGAGTTCCATCTTGAATGCATGGAAAACATCAACAATGTTTATCTACAGGCACTCGACAATGCTATTTTAAGACACATTTCAGACTAAGTCCATGGTGGATTATTCAGTGTTTGATCCTAGAGGTCAATTCCACAGACATTCATATTGTTATTTTTGTCCTATATATATATAGAACATGTTATCTTTCACTCTCATGGGATACTGCCACCACCACCCTTTAAAGACAGGCCTGTAGGGCGCCATCTTGTAGTTCTGCAAACGTTTCGTCGTAGTATGTCGTTCATCACGATGATGATCGATGATTGATTGGTTGATTGCTTAACAATATTCTATGGGGGATACAGACGGAAGAGGGCTTATGTTTTGACGTCGGTTTTCTTGGGAATAGGGGTAGAGACATTGCAGACGCAGTACGCAGTACGCATACATCCGCATCTATGTCATCGTCTTTCAGACTTTCTTTGTTTGGTACGGGTTCCTGAGTCTAGAGTAAATCGGGGCAGCGTTTTTCTTGGGGGTGGGGAAGTTTATTCAGCGGGGAGGTGTAAGGAAGGGAGTGGTTTGCAGAAGCCTGGGCTGTTTGGTCAGTGGTGTAGTGTCTTGGACAACCAAACCGCTGATCAAGGAATTCTTGGAAAGCTAGACGGTTCCGTTTCTCTAGCCTCCCGCGCAGATGCCCTTAGGGTTTCGTCACGCGTTCCTCACCCACGAACGTCTGCTTAACGGAGCAGCCACTTCTGTTCGTCATGTGCTTGCCTTTGTTTTAAAAACCAATCAGCGTTCATCAATTGTGTTATCAATAGCCAATGGAAACTCGCGTAAGAATGGATATTGTTACCCGCCGGGTAATTTCCGCGAATCCGCTTTTCAGAGCTAAAATATTCATCCACGCTCTTCATCTTAACATATTCATTATATTCCATGGTCCCATTATATTCCATGGTCCCATTATATGGCATGTAAGAGACAGTCGGAAGCGAGCTTCTCTGTTTTCTTTGTGGATGCGCACTCACCAAAGACAGAGTTCGAATTTTTGGCAAAAGTTTTGTCAACATTCAAGGCCTCATCAAAGCCGCGTCGTCGTGGGGGAGGAACACGTGACGATACCCTAAGAGCGTCTGCGTGGGAGGCTACCGTTTCTCTTGATTCCTGAAAATGCTGACACGATCTGCTGGAACAAGCTAAAGAGCTTACGTGGTGTGAGTACGACATTGCGTTCGCCTGTTTCTGCTTCATGTTTACTATATATATATATTTTTTTGCTAAGTATTTTGGTTTGATTTCGGAGATATTTACAAATCAGCGTCGGGTAATGTTTATTGACTTATTGTACGCACTTAAGGTGGCTTACTACAGTTTTCAGAAGAGAAAGAAAACCTTTTTAAAGCTTTAGATTTAAAGCCAACAGGACTTTTCTTTTGGGTCATTTGCTGCAGAGAAAATGATATTAACCCTCATTGTCCTGGAAAAGAAAGACGAGAAGCTTAGAAAATATCAAATACAACAGACCGAGTGCCAGGAGGGGACTGGAAACTAGACTTTTTTTAGGGCTTTTTTCTCAAAATCTAGCCGTACAACCCCCTACCTCAATTTTTCAGGATTTGTAAAGTGGCTATAAATAAACAATTTTGCTAAAAAAAAAATGAAAATTTTTGCTAATGAAGAAAATGTCGAATTTGCGCTTTTTTGAGAATTTAGAAAAATATCTCTTACAGATTTTGCTAATATTTTTTCAGTACAGGTGAAACTTACTACTATGAATTGATTCTGAATTTTACTTTTTATTTCTTACTTTTTCATATCGGAAAATGAATTTAAGGTGGCTCCCTAGAGTTTTTACAAAAATGACTATACGAACTGGCAAGAGTTACAAAAGAAAACTTAGTTCTGTTGTCTTGCAATCTTTGTTCCTGAGATTTGCCAGTAAGATTACCAACATAATTACACTTATTTTTCAGTTTTTGCTTCTAGGGCATAGGCCGTTGTCGTGGCAACAAAACGCCTAAAGAATGACGGATATTTTCCATTAATTCATCTTTATTCTTTAATATTTTGATTTTCCCTCGATGAAATTTTTTTAAACTTTCTATCTTGTGAAAATGATTTTTACTAACATTTTGCAGGGGAAAAAATTTGGGGTCGTTCTGACGGTTTCACCGATATCACGTGATTTCCTATTTTTGACCAGTAAACTGAATTGCTCTGACAGAATTTTTCCAAAAAATTGTATGTGGAAGGTAGCATTAGTATCTCAAAATGTGCAAAATTTTAAACAAATTCACCGAAGGAAACGCGAGAAATTCTCTGTTAAATTTGCTTTTTTTGGCTATGCTGAAGTCATAAAATGTCAGGAAAATCTTACGATTTCATGTGAGTGCGCGCAGATTACTACAGCTCACATCATCAGCGCGCGCTCGGTCATAAAACTATAGGGAGCCACCTTAATACGAACATAAATGCCAAGATTGGCATAACGCCCTTATGTGGTGATGATTCGTGCACTTCGTGAGGGACTTCGGTTTTCCGCTTACGTTCAGTAATCCGATTAAAGTTAATTAAACGTACTCTAACTATTCATAAAGAAACAAAAATATGCTGTTTGGGAGCTCAACACTTTAACTAGCGACGAAAAAGCAAAAATAAATTACCTCCAGCACGTTCGCGTGTTTAAAATCACGCAATCTAACAGGCTGTCACCTTTCAGTACTTAAGTTACTCTAGCCAAGAGTCACACAAAGCATTGACTCAGTGCAGTGGGTTCTCTTCCGTTTAGTGTGGTCAGAATTTTTTTCATTTCAAATTTGCTTCATTAATTTTTTTACGTGGGTTACGCATTTCGAACTTTATCTTTTATTAGGTAACTAACTTGAATTGACCAACACTTTCCATTGCTCGATCACTACCGAGTCGAATCATGATAAGGAACTCGCGTTTTAAAAACACTCGTGTGCACATTGCGGTAACAGTCGGCTAAACGCCGACTCAAAACATTTATTTATCAGTCAGATTCAGACGTCCGCATATGCCGTTTATTAAAAATAGTTGCCCGAACGAATGTTGTTGGCAACGGTTGTCAAGGCGGTTTTGGACATTATGCGGATCCAAATACGCCATTTAAAATAAAAGGTGAAAACAAATGGGAAAGCTTTATTTTGTTATTTTTTAAATTTATTTTATACTGTTTGTTAACAGAGTATCCACGTAGTGGCTCTTCATTGGCGGTTACTAGATAAGAATACCGAATATTTACCTTTAAAACATAAAATTAAGTAAGCAGTGAATAAATGAATGCTGTATCTTATGACTACAGAGAACAGAAATATTATCTATTTAAATATCACTACAATTATAGGCGTGCCATTGTGCGTTTCTTTAAGAATTGAAATGCACGCGACGTAAACAGACTAACATCATCGCACGTTTTAAGATTTGTAGGGAGGCTGTTAAAAAGGAGGGCCCCAGTGTCGTGAAAGGTCCCTTTTTCTAAAGGAACTCGCTTTAGAAGAGTCGATTCAAATGGCCTCAAAGGAAAGAATTAATTGTTCCAGGACAGAACATAACATTTTCCTCGAAAAGAAAGCTTATCCCAGTGCCGCAACAGATAAATTAGGCATATATCATTGTATATTTTGGGCCTTGGAGTTCCTGAGGCTTTTTGTAGCCTTTTCTGGATAAAACAGGAAAGTAAGTTACAAGTATAACTATAAGCTAAGCTATGACCGTGTAATTGAAACATCTGTCATTGTGCTCACACAGAATATGCCAATTCGTGCATTTGAAATCTAGCTCATATAGAGGGAACAAAACACTGGATTAAAATATCGAATCAAAATATTTATCAGTGAAAACAAACTTAGTCTTAAACAAAGTGCGAAAGACTTGTTAACTTGTTGACAGTTAACCCAATTTTATAAAACGCATACCATTGATTACTGCATTGCTAAAATGCAAGGGTTGTAGTAGAATTCAAAGGTTTAGTTCTAGCATTTACGGTTTGGTATTAAGTTTTTGCTGCGCGTCTATGTTTTTGCGATATGCGTTTTTTTTGCAATTTCCAAAACAGACCCGCAAAGTTTTTTATTTGTAATATCCAATAGACTGAAAATCCATGAATCTTGGTGCCCACAACCGTAACTGACTCCAGCTTGTAAAGGCCCGTGTTTGACAAACCGCAGGTTATCCTGTTGAAAATATTTATACTATTTTCCTTTGTCATCCTGTGCTTGTTTCGGTGACTTGGGAGACCATAGAGTCCACCGGTCCACTTAAACATAGGGTGGTAAGCCTGTGGTTGGTGCGCAAGCAGAAGGTTGTCGGGGTCGTCAAGTGATAAAGAAACCAATGAATCTATTGGTTAGTTCCCAGGTCTACTTATCTAATTGTTCAGCTCTTTCACTGTCAGCTCAGTGAAACGAATTGACAGTCAACTGGGCTCCTGCACAAGTCAGATATCACGATCTTGAAATCGAAGATCGTAGGCTGGCTCCAACCTCCACGATAGTAAAAAATAAAGTAAGTGGACACAGAATAAAACGCGTGGAACTCGGGAGTTTCCAGGCACTAAAGGCTGGAGCAGGCTAGAAGACCACATCAGTAGGTGCTCAATGTTGTGCTCCTATGTTTATTTACGCAAAAGTGCAATTATTAGTAATTATAAAGGCAACAAGTAACTTTGCATTGACCACCGTAACAAAATTAGGCTGTTAGCAGTCCCTTTCTGGGTAGCCGAGAGGGTGTCCGAAATAACTGAGCGAAAAAGCTCTTCTCGTTTTCGCTTGTTTTCTCCTTGCTCCAATCTCATCGCGCTGTTGATAGCTCGGGCTCTCGGCTATTTCGTACGCCCTCTCGACTACCCGGAAAGGGACTGCTAGCAGTTTATAACACAATAAAAGTACCAGATGCTGTAGTAAAGGATCTATTAACCACACCGTAAAGAAGAAAGGCCGTGCTTTTCGAGAAATTGGATTTTTAAATATATTTAAGTTTCCCTACTGTGGAATCAGCCTTGCGTTTTTATCGTATCTAATTATAAAGGGTCTGCAATACTTTGGACCAGAAGTCAGCCAAACAAGGGGCGGGTTTGGTGATTTGGTATAGGCATGAAATTGTTTTCAACCCCTTAATTCACAATGAATTTTTTTTTGGGGGGTAGGTGCTTGCATGATATTTTTTCTCCCTTTAACATTCTGCATGAATTTTTTTGTGTGTATGGATGGGGTTGGAAAAGTAGACATCCACTACAAATCAAATTATAAAGGAACTGTAAAAGAACCTTTCAACAAATAGATTAATTTTTATCTAAGAGTTTTTGACTGACTTTTGCAATACAGTGCATTTACTTTCACACTGAATGTAAAAGCCGTGAGAAGGTTCTCCTTCCCCCTGATGAAAGGAATCAGGCCTGCTCCTGGATTTCAGTCATATTGCAAGGCGAAATGCAACTACAGAACATTTCAGGTCCAACAGAGACGTTATCAGCATTTGTTGACAAACTACTCCAGCTGATAGGACAACAACAGAAGTCCTATCTCAAAGATACAGTCAACTGACTTCATTAGTTTCATTGAGAGGACTAATGGGCGAAACAAGCTTGTATACTAATATTCCACATACAGAATGCGAGGCATATGACACTTTCTATAAAGTCACGCGTCTTATCCCTACACGTTTACTTGCACAAGCGACCAGGCTAACGATTCTGGAGAACTCGTTCCAGTTTTGTGGCAAAAATTACCTACAAACACACGGAACTGCCATGGGCATTAAAATGGCGATCGCATTTGCCAAGGTCGAAACAGAAATCCTTGGCCAAAGTGAATTCAAACCTTTCGTTTAAAAGTAACGATATATCGACGACATTTTCCCCCTCTGAGAGACCAGCGGAGGGGAATTAACTGAGTTCATGCATATACCAAGCAAATAACCATCACCCCTTTGGCTATCAAGTTCATGGCTGAAATTTCTGATACAGAAACTACTTTCTTGGATACCAGCGTTTACAAAGGAGAAAGATTCACATATGAATCAGCACTTGATATACGCAGCCACTACAAGCCCACTGAAACATTATAGTACACACATTTCTCCTCGTGTCACCCACCAGGAGTTAAGAAAGGTTTCGTGAAAGGAGAGGCCCTGAACAAATCACTCTAAAACAGCCTTTGAGGAAAAAATCAATGACATAGTCTTTGCAAAATCACTAGTTGTGTACATACAGTTGAAGTAATTTTTATCAATAGAATAAAGAATTTTATCTTTGCACGTTGTGGCATCTACGTCAGTACAATTGATTCTATTTGGTGATGATACAAACGTGTTTCTGTCTCATAAAGACTCAGACTGCTTGGTTAGTCTGTTGAACCCTGAGTTAAATAAGTTGTCCCTTTGGATCAGAGCTAATAAGCTTTCATTAAACGTAAAAAATCTAAAATCATGGCATTTAAACCAAGTCAAAAAGGTACAAGTTATAATATTCAAATTTTGATAAACGACCAACAAATTGATCAGGTAAAAGAAACAGTTTTCCTGGGAGCAATCATTGATGAAACTTAAACTGGAAGTCGGAAATTTCTGATATGGCCAACAAAATCTCGAAGTCTATAGGAATAATTAACAAGTCGAGCTTCTATTTACCGAAGAAATCTTTACGAACATTATATTGTTCACTAGTCTATCCCTACCTTTCTTATTGCAACTTAGTTTGGGCCTCCATTTACAAAACTAACCTTGTTCGTCTTGTAATTTTTACAGAAACGAGTGGTGAGAATTATAGCTAAGTCCCATTTCGATGCACATACTAATCCAATCTTCAAAAACCTTGGCATTTTAAAATATCATGATATACACTTACTACACCTGGGTCTATTCGTGTACTCCCATCAAACCAAACTCTTCCTTCCAAATTCGCTTGTAAATGTACCTTAAATAGATAGGTCCATTCGAATCATACGAGAAACTCTCATACCTTTCGTTTGCTTTTCTGTCGGACTAACATTAAAAAATTTTCTGTTTTTTTACCAAGGACCTAAGTTTTACAACTCTTTTTACACGGATATCGTCAATTCGACCTCCCCAGCTTCCTTTAAGAAAACACTTAATTAAGGCATTTATTTGTAATAACTATTAGTAATTCTTAGTTATGTGTCTACTTTTTGCCTCTAATTGTTCTTGTAAAATATTCAGTAACTTCTCTTTTTAATTTTGTAATGAACTGTATTATGGTAAAACTATGTTAGCATCCGTCGCTGCAATTTCAATTTCAACTGTACCATTACAGTTGAGGAGGCCTAATTAGCATAAGCTTCATAGTTTCCTTTAGAGCTCCTCGCCACTGTTACCATCATTCCTTCTTCTTTCCTTGTTCTTTAATTATTATCTTTGTATTGTTGTCTGCGATGTGGCAAAATAAAAAATTAATGAAAAAAAAAACAAAAACAAAAAAAACGTTTTATTTAATTAGGCTTACTTCATGTTCCAACAGCTATTCTGGCATTCTTGATCTAGAGTGCACTTAAAACATTGCTCTTCATGTCACAAAACCAGCCGTTATCTTGAATTTCACAAAAATTGTACCATGTTTGGTATTAAACTACAGGTGTTATAATATAATAATAATAATAATAATAATAATAATAATAATAATAATAATAATATTTAACCAGGGAGCCCACTCGCCTTGGCGGTTTTCAGTGGGGCCCTGCAAATTATAATAAAAATTAAAATTAAAA
>Ga0126336_10002866_pt1 | contig 10033 bp, 2 predicted proteins | sample SidCmetagenome_FD_92530 | JGI IMG/M metagenome (GOLD analysis project Ga0126336, IMG submission 92530) | Coral microbial communities from El Islote,Puerto Morelos, Mexico - Siderastrea C C metagenome | ecosystem: Host-associated > Invertebrates > Cnidaria > Coral | place: El Islote,Puerto...
CTTCTGTGTCAGCACCATGTTGCAACAACACCTGTGCTGCAATGAGATTATTTGACTTCGCGGCGACATGTAAGGGCGTCACTTCTTCGCTGTCGCCTTTGTTATTGGCCTTTACGCCATACTGAAGTAACATTTCGGTAAGTTTGCTATTGTTTATGAGGACAGCGTGGTGAAGTGGGTAGTACCAATGAAGATCTTTAAAATTCGCCTCACAATTAAGTTCAAGAAGGAGACCTGCTACTTTTTCTTTACCCAAAGCAACAGCTTTATGAAGAGGCGTTTCGAGTCTGTTGTTCTTGTCGTTAATATCTGCTCCAAACGTAACAAGAAGCTTCAACATTTCCATGATTTTATGGGGATCTTCATCCTGCTGTACAACGCAAGAAAGAGCTGTGTCCCCAAAAACATTTTTGACATTTACTTTCATGCCATTTTGCAGAAGACAAGAAACTGAATCAAAATCCAAACGACCAGCTGCTGATGTTAACATCGTTTCTCCGTTTTTGAAGCAAAAACTCTCCATATCCTTAAGTGCCTTATTTTCAAGTAGTTGAAGAAGATCAAAGAGCCCATGGTCAAGAGCAAGTTGTTTATAAGATTTAACTTTATCGGTAGGCAAGTTTGAAATGTCAGCGCCACGCTCTACAAGAAGTTTAGCTGTTTCACCTTGTCCTTCATGTAAGGCGGCATAAACAGGAGACATGTTTCTCCAATGTTCCTCTATATGTAAGCAGTTGTTACGAAGAATTTCTGCTCTTGAAGTAACATTTCCATTAATGTTAGCTCCTCGATCTAAAAGAAAACTCACTGCATCACATTGCCCGGCGCTGGCTGCCTCCTCCAGGGGTGTCCGAAATGAACTACCTCTGCTGTGGACAGCATCTGGAGATAAACCTCTGTCAAGGAGAATCTCTAAAACAGGTGTGGAACCTTTTCTGGCAGAGGATTGCAACAAATCTATTTCATAAAATTCGAACAGCCTTTCGTCGTTTGTAAGCAGAGAATCACTTCCTTTGTCAATCAGAACCTTGGCTGTCGCAGCGTGACCTTCTTTCAAAGCATAGAATAGGGCTAACAGACCGTCTTTGTCTCTTGAGTTTATTTCAGCACCCTGGTTCAGTAGATAGATTACTGTGTCTGTTTGTCCCTTTTCAGCAGCTACATGTAATGGTGTTTTTCCGTGGTTGTCCCTTGCATGAATGTCAGCTCCGCGCTCAACAAGAAACTTAACCAGCCTTAAACGCGTCGCGAGGTGGAGCACTGTTGTGCCGCTGACAGATTTTGCTAACACATTGCCACCTTTTTCCAGAAGGAGCTTGACAATATCTGAATGGTCTCCTACAGCGGCAGAATGTAAAGGAAGCCAACCAATTTCATTTGCTTTATTTAACTCCCCACCATGATAAAGCAAGAGGCGTAGGGTGTCAAGGTGGCCTTTCTCTGCAGCTAACATGAGAGGTGTGCCAGTCGTGTGCAACGTATGCGTGACTTTGTTGACATCGGCGCCGTGCTCAATTAGCAGACGGATAGCCTCTGTATTTCCATTTGTAGCAGCCAAATGAATAGCTGAATATCCAGTGAAATTTGTTTTCATCACATCGACACCGAGCTCGATTAACCGCAGCATGTTTCTCACTTTACCGCCCTCAGAAGCATGGTGAAACGGAGTGCAACCACGCGAATCCTGCATCTCAAGAGAGGCACCTCTTTCAACAAGAAAGTCTACAACATCTACACCATTGAATCTTGCAGCCATCATCAGGGGCGTTTCACCCATCGCCTTAGAATTAATCTGCGCACCGCAATCAAGCAACCTACGGAGCTGGTGTACTTGTCCCTTTCTTGCGGCCTCGTGCAACGGGGAGTGAGAACGAAAATCCTTAGAGACTGTCTCAACAAGCTTACTTATCTCCTTATGTTCTTTGGACCGTTGCAAGTTCGACACCGCCCAAACAGACTTGCCAGGAAAGTGAGACGATTCGTTACCAATCTTGACACTCAATGCTACAACACTATCAAGTTTGTCTGGACTGTTGTTTAGGACAGCACGAAAGGTTTCGACGTCTCCTTGAATGCAAGCTGAATGTAGCCAGCTAATACCACTTTCCTTACTTGGTGTAGTCGCAGCTTCAAAAGCCAAACACTTCAAGGACAGCTGAAAGAAAATTAAACCATGACGTATCAAGGTTCAGACATGGTGGAGAAGTCCTAGCAATAACCTATTTTAGTATAAATCTACTAGCGTTCTATCATAAATGCTGCAATCTGATTGGCTACGCTACTCACTATCTATTCTGTTGTAGATAGTGAGTAGAATTTTGCGCGCGCAGTGTGACCTATTTATATCATTTTTCAATAAAAACATGTAGTGTCTGCTGTTAAGTTTTGAACGTCTAGTACATTTATACTAAAACAATTAGATTATTCGCTCTCGATTTCTATGTGTGATAGTTGATTCGGCCTTCGGCCTCATCAACTATCACGCGATAGAAATCTCGAGCTCATAATCTAATTGTTAAATACGAAATCAACACTTGTGTCCACTAAAGCATTTGAAATATCGAACTTAAATTAACCCGAGTTGAAGGGGAGAAGTAGGTTATAGAATAGAGGAAATAAACACGAAAGGAAAAAAGAAAAAATCTGAATGAAGGAAAATAATGAGAATGTGGAGATCCTATATTCTACTGGGGAAGAGTGCGTTGATAATAGGCCATTTCCGAATTGTCTTATGTCTCTTTTTCAAAGCAAGGCCTCGTGCAAAACTATGAAAATATGAAAATCAGTTTTATCTGCATGTGAATGAAAACTCATTTTCAAAAGAAAGGCTATGCACCAAGACTCGTTTTGAAAAAGATGTACAAGACAACTCGGAAATGACCTATTCCAGTTATTTTGTCCGAAGAAGAGTACATTAAACCGTGCGTTGAGAGACAATTCTGGAGGATAAGACAAAATTGAATTCTCATACGATTTGTAGTAAAAGACCAGAATAAGCCATACAAAGAAACCTCTTGTCATTAACACAAAGTTTTAAATTCGCGTTAATATCATGAAGTGTTAATTCCTATAATAATCCTTCTAAATTCGAAGGATAAGAATATATTGAACCCTTTGTATTTACTTAGCAATCACCAGTCATAAATGATCTAAATAAGAACTGGGGTTTCGGAGGCTTTTTTGGCGTGATCCTATTTGTGGGAATGTAAAACCAGAGAAATCACGTGCCGAGATGATAGTTTTTGAAGTCTCGGAGAAATGCCGTCACAAATAGGCAGAAATTTCCGATTCATTATGCCTTTATTACGCGGTCACCTGAATTGTATTCTAGTAGGGGGTATCCAATACATCATTGATTTTGAAGATAAATGAGAACTACAGAGTAAATTTTCGCGTAGCTTTTGGCAAGGAAGCGGAGAAGGTGGACATCCATCAAAACCAAGTTTTCGTCTAGACTTCGCGTGTGATTGGTAACTGCTTTAAGGTTACTCCGGACCTTCGCGGGTATCCTCCCGTGTCCTCCGGGAAAAAATTCGCATGCGCGCCATTTTAAAGGAAAGCACGGCAAACTACCGTTGGAAAGCTTAATAAATGTAGAATTCGGAAAAAAAATGAATTGCCAGTTTTTTAATTCCACAAAAGAAAATTGCAAAAATGACCGCAAAAATGACCATGCGTCATTCGGTCAAACAAATGAATTAATAGGGTACCAAAATTCTGACGATTTTTGTGAAATTTGGCCTGAACATTCCTTAGAGTTTGTGAAACAAAAGTGTGTCGGGGATTTTTGAAATTCAAAACATTTCACCCGTGGCGATCTTCAATGCAATGCCCATCGCGCATTCTTTGCTGCTCGAACTTGACAAATTAATTAAAAGACAACCAGTCAGAATATCGAAAAATGCTGACACACTTTTGATGATTGATCCTTTGTGATTAACACTGTGCAATTATTTTGCCAATGCGCTTGGATTTGATACCCTATTAATTCAATTGAATGACACATAGCCATTTTCGTGGTTGTTTGCGAATTGAAAAAACCGGCAATTTATATTTTTTTTCCAAAATCTACATTTATTAAGCTTTCCAACGATATATAGTTTGCCGTGTTTTCCTTTAAAATGGCGCGCATACGAATTTTTTCCTCGAGGACACACGCGAAGGTTGTTGCGACACAAAATGGTGCAATTTATTAAATCACTGCTAACGAGATTCGGCAGCTTTTTTCCTTTTAGAAAAAAGTGCACTAAAGAAATGTATTCAGGTAATGGCGTAATACAACCTAACTTGTAACACCCGAGAGGGGGACGGTAGTCAATGAAGTTTTATACGGGAAGGCTCCGCCCAGAGGCTCACACCCTTACCCTTTAATATACTAATTAACTTTCACCAAAATGGCACCCCTTTCATATACCTAGAGCAAAAATTGGATCCCTTACATCTCAAGGATAAACCAAAGCAATAGAAATTCCTCTGATCGCCACTGACATTTCTTCACGTGTTATTTCCGCTAAAATTGGCACCCTTTCATACACTGATTTTTGCAGCGGATTAAGTGACCCTTTCATATATTAAAATGGCAATTTTCCTTATCCTAGCTCTGCAAACTTAAAAAGGCACCCATTTCGGGCGGCGCCTTCCCATATAGCTAACTATATGGAGTCCCCCCCGCGGGTTGTGACATTTTCGCGTGTTTTAGGGCCGAGGTTGGTGAGGTACCATGGCTAGGTGATGTCCCGAACCTTTCCATATAATCTCTCTTTTTTCCTTTACTGTGTTTATAGAAGAAGTGGGGTACCCCACTAAGGCGGGTTGCCCGGTCAGCCGGGGTGGGGGAACCTCACCTAGCCGGGTGAATTTTCTCCACGTAAACGCTTGAGGTGGGGTACCCCGGCTATCTTGGGGTGAGGTTCATCCGGGATCTCAAAGTTCAAGTTTGCGCAACAGCAACATTTATTACTGCGTAGCTTGGGCTATCGCCTGGTGTTGGCAGTGATATTGCATCATTAAAAGTAAGAAAAGTAAGGTACAATTCAGGAAAGACACTGCTAGAGAAAGATAAATCGCACTAATCGCGAAAACACGTCCTTTTCCCGCCATTTTGTCTGTATTGCGTACTTAGCAGCCTACCAGCCGCGCCATAGCATTTCGGAACCTCACCCCAGTACCCTGGGGTTGTACAGAATTCATGTAAAGGCGACGATTTTACGACCCCGGTTGAGCGGGGTACCTCATGATCAACATTCACTGTTCCCATGGCAAAAATTAAGTTACGACCTTAATAATGGCCAATTTTGAACACCCTCCTAAGATATATACTCGCATGCGGATTTGAGTTGGAGGGTCAAAATTTTTTATTTCCACTTTGTTTGATTCTTAGAGAGAATTGCTTTTAGATTATATATCTTTTTTATCCCGATGCCATGATTGAAAATTTGAATCACTCTCCTATTTCACATAATCAGCTTTGAAGTAAAAAAGGAATGCATATTTGATAGGAAACCTCCCATCTAAGCTTGGTTGCTAGCGTATATAGTCATAATTACTCTTTTATTTTCTGTCCCGCGTTTACAGCTTCAGGAAAAAGTTCCAAATCACCCCGATTAGCTGCTTCAAATAAAGTCCGAACAAAAAGCGCCAACCGCTCACGGTTCGAGTGTCCGCACAGTAACTATATTGAAACCAACTAAATTCACGTGACCTTGAAGCTAGTTTAGTGCTTCTCGGATGTAATAAAAACATACAGACATACATTGCATGGCTGCATGGAAGATTCGCTGATCACCGTTTTTTTTGGTTTAGTTTCCCAGGAAGTAAAACAGTTGGACGTTCTCTCGCAAGGTTCATTCATCTTTTTGGGAAGATAGTAAATTGGTGGTGATTTTAGACGGCCTTGCCGTGTTCAAATCTATCCTAGGAAACGACAATTTTTAGATTTACCCACTGGCAAGACCAAACTCGTGTAAACTCTAAGTAAAGGATTAGCTTGCCTCTATGGGCTAACTGCGGATGATAGGTGTCTTTTTGTTGCCGTTAAATTAAAAATCAGCTGGCACAAACGAAGACGGTTGTGGGTCCTTGGCAAAAGAATTGGTAAAACAAAGTGACATCAAAGCGGCAAAGGCAAAACCACAAGGGCACACAACGAGAAAATTTTCGCAAAAATACGCGAAATATCATTTTCTGCTTTCTTAGATTGTTTCGGAGCTTTTTAAAGGCAAATCTGTGTAATCCAGGAGCAGGGTGTTGGGCTCCTGTGTTAGCTAATACAGGTTGATCTGTTCGGCGTTTCTAGCTGAAAATTTAGTCCACCGAAAATTTTAGGTAACAGAATCCTATCTAGCGAATTTCCGAGCTGCTGATGGCTCTCCGAAAATGCTAGCTGACCTTATTTTTCACTCTAAACAACATATTTGTCCCTCCGAAAACAAAAGGAACTAATACATCCTTTTGTTACGAAAGTATGAGGTGATGTTTCGCCAAAGAAATCTCTAGCTTTCACTGCAAGCAATCCGAAAATCCCAGGCGATATTAGGCCTTCCGAACAGATATTCCCCGAAACGAGCCGTTGGGTGCGCCCCTAAAAACACATTTAATCAATCCACAATCCGCTATACAGTTGAAGAAATGTCTAATGTAATCTAAAAGTAACTCTCAACACAGCAGATAATAGTGACTAAAATCAAATAAAAGTTACTAGAATATACATGACAAACACATGTACTTTCACTGAAAATGTTTCAAATGAGTCAGTGAAAGATGTTTAGGGTCTTTGAAGTGCCCCACATGAAACCGTTACTTTCAGGCACCATTGCTTTGCTGATACGTATCTAGAAGTCTATCGAGTAGCTATAATCTGTGATGGTTTTTTTGAGGCTAGGTTTTAATATCGAGAGTCAAAATGCCAAAACAAATCAAACCCCTAAAATGAAACTAACTGAATGGCTGTACTTTGTGCTTCGAAATAGCACAGTTAAACCAGCAAATGAATAAGGAAAATTTAGAATTTGAACACTCGGAATAACGAATAATTCAGTCCTTTTAAAGGAATAATGAATATCACAAATGCTGTACGCACTCGACTCTGTAGGATCTTTATCAGTGTTTGCGACTATGTGTGAAGGCCAGCTCAGTAAAAGAGTATTACTGTAAAAACTGAAAGGTAGGAAAGTGCCAAAAAGGTTATTGTGAAAACCAAACGTTTCGGGCTTAGCCCTTCCTCAGTGGTATATCAACGATTTTCCAAAAAAAAATCGATTTCCGAAAAAACAATTTTCCAAACTGAATTTTTTTCGAAAAAATCGTTGATATACCACTGAGGAAGGGCCAAGTCCGAAATGTTTGGTTTCCACAATAACTTTTTGGCCCTTTCCTATCTTAAATTCTCCATTTACAGATGACTGTATTTAGCTTATTACAATAAAGTTCGGCTACTTATTGTTTATTCATGGCAACCATCGTTACACGGTAAGACAAAGGCTTGGCTCGGAACACGCATGAATTTTGAACCTCGGATTTTCAAGCGTTAAAGTCTGGGTCTCTTTGTACTCAAATTTTGACGGAAAAACTACCAAGGTTTAGGGGAAACATGTATCTTCGATAATCCGCTGTTTCATACGGGGTTTGTAGCTTATTTCGAAAAAGACTCCAAGCTGAATTTTAATACGGGTATAAACCCATAGTGAAAATCCCGAAAATGCACAGTTTTGAAAGGAAAAAGTCTGGAAGTTGTTCTCGTTGTATTTTCCTATTTTTTACATAACGTTGTAGATTTGTCCTTTGACTACAAAAACTCGCCGTTTCCTCTTAAAAAGGTAGCCTGTGAGTGTTTCGAAATGGCGATTTTAGCGGGTAAAGTTCGCCAGATTCGTCCTTTTTCTCTATTATTGTGGCGCTTTTATGGAGAGTTCATTCTTAAGGACGGTGCCTCCTTTTGTTACTGCGCATACGTTCTGCGCATCTCGGGATATTCGGGTTTCTTAAGGAATTTGCCCACTAACACAACAATAATTTTGCGCGGTTTAAGACTACGTGGAAAAAGCAGATCTTAGCAAGGGCTATAAGAATCCAAAAAGAAAATTGGGGGTAACCACGCATTTTTCAGAAATAATTGAGCTTAAATTTGGAAAGAAATTGTCATACATTCTTGGTATTTTAAAGCTTTTTTTGAATTATGGTTGCTTAATTATCTCTGAAAAATGCGTGGTTACCCACATTTTTCTTTTTGGATTCCAATAACCCTTGGTAAGATATACGTTTTCCCCATAGTGATAACCTTTGCAAAAATACATCTATATTAGGAGGCACCGTCCTTAAATGGCCCGCCACGGTACCTCATTATTATGCGTAAATGTCCGGCCATTCTGCCTGATGGGTTTTAACACTTTCATCTGACTTAGTGCCACGCAGTATTTTGAATTTTTGCTCATCATTTATCTCAGTAAAAGAGTAGTCTGTAATCAATCTTACTGTGGCTACTCTGGATGATCTGTATTCAATTAGTACTCCTGGGTGCAAGAAGTCGAGCGACTTTCTCATGGTTGGGGCGTCTTTTATCAAAGTATTCGATTGTTTTAAGAGACTGAACACTTGACTTCTGCGGGCAGGAGAGTTCACTGATTGTGAAAAAAACAATGAAAAAATTCATGTGCAAACACTTATGTTGAAAAACGAAATTCTTGCCACATACAGTGGGCCGAAAAAAAAAGAATTCCTACTGCAAGACGTTCCTATGACTAACTAGCATATGTATAATTAGCGCTAAAAGTGAATTGAATTTACAGCAATTAAACACTTTCATACGCATGACAGAATGCTGGAAATCGCATTTCCGAGGACTAAACGTTCAAAGCATGCCCCCCCCCGACCCCCCTAGATACTCCCGCCTTCGCCAGGCCTTTGTTTGAACCCACACAGGGCTGTGGCTCCCGTCTCTTTCATTAAGGCTCCATATTAAAAAAAATCATACACGAGCCCTGGTTCAGAGATATTTTCGAGTTAGAAACCCTTTGAAAAGAGCTGACGTGTATTCAACATATTTTTTTTTATAACATTGCGCTTTTCTGTTAATTCATGCCCATGATCCACATATGATATGGAATTAAACAATTCGCAGCCATTTCAAACTTTGTAAACGGTTAAATATTCATCTCCTACCCCATGCACAGGCATTGCACCTGAGGATGCCCAACACAATCTGAATACAAGCTGGACGCAGTAGTGAATAAGGAATATCTGTAAAAATCTCAAATGAACAATGAATAAGTCGCAAAATATGAATAAGTGAGGCGCAGTTATCCCGCTTCCACCCCCGAAAATAACACCTTTCCAGCTTTGATACTGCGATGTTTTTGAAGAAAACCACGTGACTTATCTGTTAAGATAAGATAATATAAGATAAGATAAGATAAGATAAGATAAGATAAGATAAGATAAGATAAGAAATAGTTCATTCATATTAAAAACACATCTCAGTCTTTCGACTGAATTACGTGTTCTATTTACAATAATATAAAATCTTAGTACAATAAAAAGCAGAAAAAAGTTATAATACGACAATAACTAAAAGAAATAAACGTTGCATCAGAAAAATAAAACCGAGTAAAATATATATCAAAAAGTTTTGCTATGGCTGATGATGAAACTATCCTTATAGCGGTCCGTTTTGCAGACAGGAGTATTAAAAACTCTCCTTGATCTCAGCTGCCTATGATGAGTTGACTTCGGCGGCAGCAGATCGGCCGGCTAATGGTTTCCGTCCTGTACAATATTGCTGAAAAGATCTAAACATAGCGATTCGCGTCTGACAGATAGTGTAGGGATGCCAGCCTTTTCTAATGCTACACCATACTTACAGTCGGGAAAATGACGTAACATATCATGGGAATTACCGTACAGGCACAGACACAGGCTGTTTCATTACAATAACAGGAAAAATTAGTATATGTAATCGCATGAGGCCGAGTAGAATTAAGGATAAATTTTCACGCGTATTTTCAAAGTTTTCACAAAATTGCCCGAGTCGCGTAGCGAC
>Ga0126336_10002867_pt1 | contig 10032 bp, 7 predicted proteins | sample SidCmetagenome_FD_92530 | JGI IMG/M metagenome (GOLD analysis project Ga0126336, IMG submission 92530) | Coral microbial communities from El Islote,Puerto Morelos, Mexico - Siderastrea C C metagenome | ecosystem: Host-associated > Invertebrates > Cnidaria > Coral | place: El Islote,Puerto...
CTGTCTGGAGTTAAACCAGTTGGCAGTTAACAAGCAAAACCAAGAATTGGACGCGGTTCTATCGAGAAACGACTTCAGCTAGTGGTGGTGAGAGCGGGACTTGAAACCGGGAACTCCGGGTTCGAAGTCCCGCGCCCTAACCGCTCGGCTACGCTGCCTCCTTTCGATACTTACGATGTTCAAATTTTCTCCTCTTAATCTAATTTACCAAGTTTAAAATTCCATGTTTTGAAATAGCCTGAGACTGTGCATTTAAGTTTCAGCATTTGAAAACAATATCTCTGCTTATATTATAAATGATGTCTGTCGGTGTGAAGTTCATTAACATGGTTGTTGTTATATTTTAGGAGCCTCTATCATACGTTTGGTTCACCGTTTGCGGACAGTCCGTGCAGACCTCACGAAATAGGTAAGGGCCTTCACGGGCACTCGCACACACACTGAAAGAAATCGCCAGTTTTGCAAAGTCTCTCTATGAGACTTGCCTGAGTTTGCAGGCGGAAAAAAGCTAGACCGTAAAACAGAAGCGAACAGCAATCTGATCCTTGTAACAGAAACAGATGGAATAAAAAAAAGCCGTTTCCTTCTTGTTCTAGCCTCAGAAAACAGCCGACGTTTCGCGGGGTCGCCACTTGAGCACTCGCAAAATGACTTCTGAGTAACGAGCGCAGAGATTCCATACTGATGACGCGTCACTTTCCAGATCTAGGTAGTGCTTCTGATTGGTTGAAACGAAATTCCCTCGCGTTTCAACCAATCAGAAGCACTACCTAGATCTGGGTAGTGACCCGTCATCAGTGTGGAATTTCTGCGCTTGTTACTCAGACGTCGTTTCGCGAGGGCTTAAGTGGCGACCTCGCGAGACGTCGGGTGTTTCCTCAGGCTACTCTTGTTCGAAAACCCATTGAAATAAGCACTGACTCTGTTTTACTCTTTTTCTCATAAGTATATAATATATCATTTACACTTTCTTTCGCAGATTACCATGTACCGTCAGAATACCGGATAAACTCATTTATTAGGGACAAGGTACAAGTTTCCATTCATGATTCTTATGCTTTATTATCTGTTCATGAACCTAACAGCGGCACTGTTGTATTTGCAGCTTGCTCCTATAAAACTAAGTCGGTATGGCGAGGATTTGTTGTTCTATCTTTACTACACGAATGGAGGAGATATTCTTCAGCTGGCTGCTGCTGCTGAATTGTAAGTACGTCTCTGTAAAATGGTTCATTTGAAGAGGCGCTTGTCTAATAAATAACTCTCTTCAAGGCCTTGTCCTAACAAGTACGAGACTCGCCGACAATTCGATTTCTCGTTCTCATGCGCTCTCGGCGACTCTAACACGCTTTCGGCGACTCTCGTACGTCCTTGGCAACTCTCACACGCTCTCGGCGACTTCCATACGCCCTCGACGACTCTCGTACGTTCTCGACGTCTCTCGTGTGCTTTCGGTGAACCTCGTGCGCACTCGAAGAATTAAATCTTCCCAAATTTCCTTTCTGATAAAACCTCTCTTGCACTCTCAAGTAATTGAAAGTTTGGCCTGGACCTCTCGAAGAGTTTAAATCTGCCGCAATTTTTATTCGAGTTGATGAGAATTTGGAAATTGTTCGAACTCTCGCTTCTGTTTGGCTAGAATTTCTCATGTACTGTCGGCGATTCTCGTGCGCTCTCGAAGAGTGTAATCTGCTGCAATTTTCATTAGGGTTGCAGAGAGTTATTTCCTTTGCTCTTTTTTAGCCTCAATATCTCATCTACTCTTTATTCTCAGTCGCTTTCAAAGAGGTTGAACTCCCTTCAGGTCTCGCCCTGTCTGACAGAGCTGAATGACAACTGCGCATGTCAAAAGCGCGCGCCAAGGAAGACTGGCGGCCTTTTTAAAAATTTTGACACTGGGAAGATTTTCACCTTCAATAGGAGTTTTGTTGCAAACTTAAGTCTCAGACTTCTGCAAAGCCTCTCTCTGTTATCGAGACAAATTATATCTTTTCTACACCATCTTAAGAGATAGATAGATAGATAGATAAACTTTATTTTAACACGATAATAATAAAAGCTATGCATGACTTTTGAAATATTCACAGTTTTTTTAAAGGAGACTTTTTTTTACTGATGAATTTTTATTGTGTATAAATAAAGGTATCATTATCATTATCATCATCATTATCATTGTTGCTATGTTGTTGCTATGGTCTATCTTGTCGTCCCCAGTTTTCCTTTTGACATGCGCAGTTGTTAGTCAGCTCTGTCGCCCTTTCTTGATTGACCTGGGCTTTAAACCAGAGCCAAAGAGGTCATATCTGACCAATCACAACAAACAGAAAATGAGCCAATCAGAACTTAGAACAGGAACATGCAACCGGTGCGAAGCGCGGGAAAACAAGCAGTAACCAAGTGTTGACTTGTGGGTGGTTTTCCGCGTTACTGGGTACCAGTAGAAACCTCTTTGCACAGAACAGTTTTGCTACTCAAACGGTGATTTGCGTAACAGCATAAAAGAAATTCTAAAAATAAGCCTAGGTATTTTCAGAAGTTTGGGGTATGCTGACTAGCTATAGTCAAAGTCAGATCTTTACTGCCAACACAAACTAAAAGCCGTTGTCATCGTTGTGTCTGTTTTAAAATGCGTGACGCGTCACGCGAGTTGACTTATTTGACATGTACGTTACTCATTCTGTCAAACCTGATTGGTCTTTTAAGATACGCACGTGACTGGCGGTACCACAAAGACGAAAGAGTGTGGCTAACACGTGCCCCGGGCGTGGATCCTCAGCTGAAAACGAGCTCGTACGAACGTGGAACGTATTACTTCTTCGACTGCAGCACGTGGAGGAAGGTTGCTAAGGAATTCCACTTGGAGTATGATAAGCTTGAAGACAAACCCACGCTGCAATCTGTGTCTGCGCAATAGTTGATTTTTCTTGTATGATAGACCAGCTCGCGGTTTTTTCCGCCAGTTTGAAAAGGTTCACAGATATGGTGCAAAATACAGTGTGTGTATGGGAAACCTACGTCGAATAACTGGCATGAGATTTGACTTTTGAAATATTCACAGTTTTTGACCCCTTAGTTCGGGTGTGCTTTAAAAATGCACATTAAGTTTCTAGAACAAGTTGAAACATAAATTGCCCCAAGCAAAAGTACCGTATTACTCGAAAACTACCATTAAATTACACACATTCGGATTTCAGCCACAAATTTGGAAGTTAGAATCACCTTATACAGCACAAAAAACAGTACCAGAGTAACGTACTACTCATTAGCTTTCACTTGAATGGCCACATTATATGATTTCATCCACAGGCTTAAAAGTAGAACCACCTTTACAGCATAATAAACGGCACCACAAGCAAGTACTACTCAACAGCTTTCATTTGAGTGGTCACGCGTTAGGATTTCATCCATAGTCTCAAAAGGTAGAACAATGACTCTTGATTTGAGTCTATAGGAGGGGAGGGATAAGCTTATGATACTGGCAAAACTATTGCATTGTTCAATTTTGAAAGATTTACCTGTGCCGGATGACGGAAAGCTTCCAGAGAGTTGTGTTTTCAGTTTTGCTTGATTATTTCCCTTAAGTTCCGGCAACAGTCTAACAGCCATACACACCACAATGAATTTTTCTTCTCTCTTTTTTCTTGGCGGAAAAAACCGTGAACTGTCCAATTGTTGTATACTTGGGTTTAAGAAGATCCTGCTGTACAGAAAACGGTGGTTGCTCTTCTGGGTTTTGCTTTGGTTTCTCGTTCTTTTTATAATATTCTGTCTTTTACTTCTGTCTGTAATAATGTCTCGGTCGTCTTAACCACACGAAATATTTGTAAAAAGCCATTCGAGATGTGATATACCGAATATCATTAAAGAGAGACTTTTAGCAATATTTGAGTGGTCATGGTTGTTGTTAATCCCGTTTTCAGAGAGAAAAGAAGTTAAATAAGCCTTCCCATCTCTTTGTAACTCCTGTTATGAGACACTGAATCGTGATTACAGTGGCATACGTTCGAACGTTCCTTATGAAAACTATTTAAGGATTTTTTTAAAAACTTTTTTGTCTTTTTTAATTTAATTTATTTTTTGTACTGACAAAACAGTACTTGCCAATGACATTGAAATCTTCTTCGTGCAAAAGATTTCCCGCATTCGTGATGAGCTGGATGACTCCGTTGCAACTGATTTGCATGAAAGTGAGGCCACAACTGCGGTACTACCATCTTTTGACTCTGTCAATCTGCTAACTCAGGAGGACGTGCGCAAACTCATTAACAACTCCAAAGCTACATCCTGTTGCCTCGATCCCATAACCACGTCTCTGCTTTTGTCATGTATTGATCCTCTAATTCCTGTGATTACAAAGGTTATTAACAGCTCTTTGGAGTCTGGGTATTTTCCTAATGAATGGAAAAAGGCCGTGGTTCGTCCTTTACTGAAGAAAGCTGGCCTGAAATCGGTGTTTAAGAACTTACGCCCCGTCAGTAACTAAGCATACGTCTTCAAGCTCACAGAACGAGCGGTCTTTAATCAGACTCGTGATCACCTGATGAGGTCGGGCCTCTACCCACTACTGCAATCTGCATATCGTCAATACCATAGTACGGAAACTGCTCTACCGAAGGTTACTAACGATATCCTACTAAACGTGAACTCCCAACGTGTTACACTTCTAGTTCTGGATCTTAGCGCTGCCTTTGACACGGTTGATCATAAGATTCTGCTCAGTCGTTTCATCGACTAAATTTGGTATACGCGGGGAGGTTTTGAACTGGTTTGCGTCGTATTTGTCAGGAAGAAGCCAGCGTATCTTTTTTGATGGGGCTACTTCAAACACCTTTGACTTGCGCTTTGGCGTACCACAGGGGTCCTGCCTGGGTCCTGTCTGAGGCTCTTCGTATTATACGCCTCCCTGAAGGTCACCTCCCTGAAGCTCACTGCTTCGCCGACGATACACAGCCATATTTATCATTTAAGCCTGACAGTGCCACGGATCAAGCTGAAGCTGTGCATGCCATGGAGAACTGCATTGATGACTTAAGGAAATGGATGTTTCAGGATAAACTTAAATTAATGACGATAAGACTGGATTTTTAATCATTGGCTCTAGAAAATTAATCGTTGTCATATTCGTGTAGGAACGTAACTTAGGGTCTTGGTTCGATGCCAACCTATCTATGTCATTACAAGTATCAAAGTCTTGCCGAGCAGCATTTTTCTGGCTGCATAGAATTAAACGTATAAGAAGTCAATTTCTACCTAGAGATAAACTTCATATGGTTATTCATGCAATTGTTACTAGTAGAATCGACTGAATAGCCTTCTGTTCCAAACTGTAGTTAGCAAAGCTACAACGAGTGCAGAATGCGGCAGCTAGACTTCTGACCTCCACCAGGAAGTACGATCACATAACGCCCGTTCTTCATGAACTGCATTGGCTACCTGTCAGATACAGAATTCATTTTAAAATTTTACTTTTAACGTTCAGGGCGATACATGGAATTGCCCCACATTATATTAGTAATTTAATCAACGTAAGGCAGCCTGTAAGTTATTCTTTGCGTTCATGTGCAAGTACTGTTTTAGTTTTTCCCAAGGGTAAAATGCTTAGCATCTTTGGTGATAGAACTTTAAGTATGGCTGCGCCCAAACTTTGGAATGCGCTTCCGGCTAAGTTACGCAGCATCTCTTCTTTAAGTGTTTTTAAATCTTCCCTGACGACACACCTTTTTAAATTAGCTTTTGATATTGAGGATTTTTTATGATTTATTATATTTATCGTATCTCAAGTTATTTATAGGTTCTAGTATTTAGCATAGGTATTTCTTTACGTATTGTACTGCGCTTTTGATCATTTCATGTAAAAAGCGCATTAGAAGTAAATAAATTATTATTATTATTATTATTATTATTATTTTGGTACATGGAAAGTTATCAATGAGTTTACTTTTCAGGTTGTGCGGCCTTGGAGTCCAGAAATAACGCCACAAAATTATTATGCTTTGTCCCTCCCTTGCAAATTCACTTTATAACTTCCGCTCTCTTGTATAAAAGAGCAGCACTCCCTGGAGTGGAAAACATTCTAAATATTGTTTCCCAAAATGATCAAAAGCATCAAAAGGCTGCTGATGTACCCCCTAATGGGATACTTAAAGTATCGTAAAGAAACTAACCAAGAACTGACACACTTCTGTGCTCTGGTAAGGGAAAATTCTTCTCTGTTTGCACGCCGACATAACATTTCCTGCGGAAGTAAATTTTTTGCTTCTCGGCCGAAATGAAAGTTTGCTCCACAACAAAAGTTATGTCTACAAACTGGCAAATATTTAGGGAGACACTGACACCATAAATATTTTCTCCTTTCTGGGGATCTTGATAATCGCTGGGCTGAGGGGGCTTTAGGGTTGATCAGTTCTCAGTTTTCCCCAGTTAGATCTAATTTTCATATGGACAATCAGGAACGGAATACTCTAGCTCCAAGTGTTCTAATCGCCTTGCCCTCGAGGGAGGCTGAAAATGTTGCTCTCGTTTGGCCTCTAACTCTGCGTGAACTGTCATTGACTCTTTTCTGGTCTTAAAGAGTTTGCACTTTTGTTGACTCTCGTGCTTGTCTGACCCGGGCATCACGGACATTACGGTAGCCTCAATGTGTTTTGATGGGTCCCTAGCGAAAAATGTACTTTTGACCACATCCCTTACTTCTTCAAGCTTCTCTATACTTGTAAACTTTGCGTCCAGGATAGCTGCCGAAAGATCTCTTCCCATCAGTTCTAACGATGACAAATAAGGCGCTCAGCAGTCCAAAAGACTGATTTTGGTGAAATTTATATTTCATGATAACAAACTCAGTTTTCTCAGTTGGCCTTATTCTATAATGACAAAATATTGTACAGGTTTGCTCGTACAAGTCGATACAAGATGTGAGTAGAGATCGAAGAACATGTCAAGGGGCATTATTTGGGACTGTATAGACTGACAACTTTTAACACACTTGGCCACTCTAGGTGTATTGTCATTGAAAGTTTCTGCGTGAGGCTGCCCCCACCTCCCTTTACACTTGAGCGATCGAGTTAGCCCCCCCCCCTTCCCCACTTTAAAATAGGCCGCGCGGTCCCTGTATTTCCCACGAATTTAAATTCCAGTCCACATGAGTCCGCATCCATCCAACAAAATGGGGGCCCTTCGGTCGTTCTTTCTCCTTCTGAAATGCCCGATTCGTATTGCAAGGCATAACGTAAGGCTGATGAATAATTTTCAAAGCTGTGATTGGCTAGCAAGGCTCTTTTGGGAGTCTGAATTCGCGGGAAGTTCAAGACACCAATATCTGACAGCTGCGCGCTCCGAGTTATCGACCGTCTCGTCATCGTTCTTCATGTTGCGTTACATATATGACGTTGGCATGGCACAGGAGGAAATTGTCACATTACCGTTATCTACTGCACACATTCGGCTTATTTCATGAATGAGAAAATATGCGCCATCTCCGGTTACGCCGGAAGCTTTTCACCCTCGCTGGGAAGATTGTTATTTCCTCCAGTTTGTCGGGCAATGTGTTGGTATGGAAAATCAAGCTGCTAGTGATAATGTGTGATTTTTTTCTTTTCTTTTCCTTTTTTTAATTTTTTTTTATTTTAACGATGTCATTTCGTTGAATACAGTTACCAAATAACGAAGCAAAACCACAGCTTTCAGGCCCCAGATTAGATGGTTTTGTCTTTCATCACGATTAGGTTAGATCGGAAGATAGGTTGTTTCGTTGAATTTAGTTTATTTATTACAGGGTTTAGTCTATCAATTTATTACTAGTTTTCTTACATTGGACGGCCTAATTGAAAACCATGCGGCATTTGTTTATAATTTTATACTGATCATAATTAACGCGGATAGCTTTTTCCCGTTGGCAGGAAAACGAAGGAAGCACTGCTTCGATCGTAGGCAGAAATTGGAAGTAGCAAATAATTAGCCTGTTCCTAGCCTGTTCCAGGCTCCGAGATAGTGGGGAAAGCGTGAATTGAGAAAAATAGCGCGAAAAAAAGCGAAGGGGTTGGGGAGAGACAAGGCGGCGAAGCCTGGGAGCACTTTTTTAACGGCCTGTTCCGTGCACCACCGCCGCCTTGTCTCTCCCCAACCCCTTCGCTTTTTTTCGCGCTATTTTTCTCAATTCACGCTTTCCCCGCTATCTCGGAGCCTGGAACAGGCTAGCAAATAATCCACGCGTTGTATAGTTTCTCGAAACCTTTTTCCGATCAAATTTCTAAGTAGGGGGTTTGGTAAACGGATTTGTTGTGCTCGACTGTTCAAATACGCTTCTCTTCCGCTTCCTGTTTTGGCATAAGCGTACAAATTTCGGGCTCTCTGACCAGTTGGCTGCTCGGGAAAAAAGTGGCTTACCTTCTATTATAAAATTTTCCTGTATTTCTGATATCACCTCAATCTTTCACTTGAAAAATTGTCGTCACAAAAAGGGAATTTCGCGAACGCCGTGAGAAAGGGACTGGTAGCAAGCGACTGTCCAGACTGGGTCCCAGGACTCGACGGGCGTCGTACTTCATTTCTGTGGTTTGCTGTCAAAGTTACTCAGAAGTTTACAGGCTTCCTTATGAATTTAGATCCGCTTTCAGCAACTATTTTATGGAGAAAAGCATAGGAGAAGTAGAAGCAATGAAACATACAGCTTTTCCCTTCTTCTTAAGGACGGAACTTCGTAAAGGTAGGTAAGATTTTGCCGGCGAATGTGCGATAGTTTGCAGACGAAGGAGCCGGCGACGACAGTATCGTTTACTTTGATGCAAGCGGACAGTTTCTTGTTCTTCTTTTCCTGAGAATTTTAACATTTATAACAAGGCCTCCAGTGAGTTAAGTCGAGCGCCAGTTTTGCTTAATTGGAAAACAGAAGAAAGTCATTATTTTCTGCACATTCTTCTGTTGACTTTTCGGGCTTTTCGTCCCGGCGCGGCCATAATTTAGCTTTCTCAATCAAACACTTCAAAACTGGCTTCTGGACATAACCTTGCACGGGCTAGTGTGTATTTAATTAAGGTCACATTTTTCAGGTTTTGCTAACTCCTTAGGTATCCTTTGCATTAAAAGTTTAAGGGCTAAATTTTCTTTTGTGAGCTCTGTAACTTGTGCAGAACAGCCGGAGGGCTATCGGTCACCCGTTGAGTAGGTAAATTGGTTTGGCGAAGCAAACCGGGCAACTTTCAAAACTTTGCAAAACGATGCTTCTTGTGACCTCTTGTGTACTGCGTGTGATTGCGGTTGAAATAATTGTTTTGCGAGGATAATTTTTGCACCCTTGGGCAATCCTTTTATTTCTAACCTTCCCATTTTGAGAGATTTCAAATTGGCTGGGTCTTGCATGATATTGAATAGAAAATTCACAGCTTGAAAACCCCTGCAAATCAACATTGATCATCGGAGTCAATTATGCATTTACAATAAACCACGGCGTGTGTAGTATACTTGGAACTTTAATCCGCTTTTATTACAACTTGATTTCATTTTCATATCGACCTCTAGGTAAAACAACCTCGCATCATGGAAAAATAAAGCTGGAATCGTTTTGAGAAGGCGAGAATAATGTCCCAGTACCCTCGCAAAGACGGTTCGGCCACTGCAAGGACTATTCCACATACACGAATCGAGGAGGAGAGACAGATAGAAGATATCTATGATTTCGGAGAAGTGCTTGGTAAAGGGAGCTTTGGCGTCGTTAAGGAAGCTACTCACAAAGCAACGGGCCGCAGATGGGCCATCAAGGCGGTGAATAAGGAAAAAGTAAGAAAATTGAAACCACTTTTAATTATTTCAGGTGCAAATGAAATGTATGTAATTTCGCTTGAAATAGTCCGTTATGTGCATGCTCTAGGCCATAAATAATCCTGTGAGCTAACCATAACTTGATGAGTTTATATTTTAACAAACAAATTTTAAATTTCTCTTTCCATCTGGCTCTCTGTGGAACGTCTATTTGTATGTGTCAATATACACGATTCTGGATTCTGGCACCATCAAGGGTATTGTTTATGACACCCTTAA
>Ga0126336_10002868_pt1 | contig 10032 bp, 6 predicted proteins | sample SidCmetagenome_FD_92530 | JGI IMG/M metagenome (GOLD analysis project Ga0126336, IMG submission 92530) | Coral microbial communities from El Islote,Puerto Morelos, Mexico - Siderastrea C C metagenome | ecosystem: Host-associated > Invertebrates > Cnidaria > Coral | place: El Islote,Puerto...
CCACTAAATATAGCTCGATGTGAAACCCTGCATGAAAGAAAACAACTGTGAACTGTGTTGACCATTTAGAAGACAGAGTGTGGGTTAAGGTCGGAAAAGTTCAAAAAGATGGCATGTCAGAAAAATTATCTTAAACATATGAAACATGTGCTCAATAAGGAATCAAAAACCAACCATCCGCAGTGTTGACATATTTGATGTACATGTTAGGTGGCCAAACACTTTTTGGTGACGGTGGTGGTAGGGGACGCTGAGGGGAGGGGGTAACTGGTCATTTGTTATGAAATTACTTAGTAACCAGGGAATTGTTTCCCTGAATTATTACTAACAGTGCAGTACATTCCAGACTGGGATTCCTGTGTTATAGATGAGGTTGGATTCCGGATTCCATGGGTTGGATTCCGGATTCCGGGGACTGGATTCTGGATTCCAAAGCTCTGGATCCCGGATTCCACAGGCAAAAAAGTCTTGGATTCTGGATTCTGGATTCCCTTACATGGGGCGAACAATATTGTACGTATGTTTGGTGCCAATCAAACTACGTTCAACATCATCAAACATCCTTCAACAGGGTGATCAAACGTCTTCAACTTGACGCATTCCACAATGTTGAAGCTGTTGAATGGAAATGTAGAATCCTTCTGGGCGGGGCCTTAGTACCGCTTTTGACAAGTGAGGACATAAGCATAACCAAAAGCAAAGAGAAGAACATCTCATCTGCTCATGCGCAAGCACTTACGCCGATGGCTGTCGTCAGTAGGATTGTGCTTGTGCCAGCCTCGTCCCCAGGCCTTTACGTGCTTTTCAAGTGAAAGCGAGAGGCTTTGGGTGGAACATGAATCTTCCCGTTGAGCTCGATGGATGACCTGAAATTTGATTTCCCGCCGAGGACGACTGGAAACGTAGCCTCCGTGCAGACGTCTCTTCAGTTCCTGTGCTTCCCCTTTTCCGCGTGAAGCAAAGGAAATAGGAGACGTCTGCGCACAGAATACTGGGAACGAGGCTGTGCTTGTGCTTAAAAGACTACTGAAAACCAGCCATTAAGGCTCTTAACCATTCCCTCAACTATTGTAAAGCTAAGATCAAAACAAAAAGACACGTGGTTCCCAAGGGAAGGAAGTCCTTTACATTTTTCATCTCACTCTAATTACATCACGGTATACATACCACTAAAACAGTGATCTCTACAAATTTTGAAATTAAAATCGATTGATTGTACAATCAAATAAAGCTGTGTGGCCTTGCACACGCCAAATATATCCAAATAAAATGAATATTCTATAAAGTTTCTTTTCTTGGTGAATACGTCTACGAATACTCAATTCTGAAACCTAAAAATATCCACTGACTTATGCACCAATATCAAAATGGAAATTCTCCTCGTCGGGCTCAACACATTATCTATAATGCTAGAAAGGATAATCTGATTAAAACTTGCATTCCCATATTCAAACCTTGCTTCATGTAACGAAGTTCTACGTTTTGAGTCTTTGGACGTAATCTGCAAGTGTGAACATTCAAACTCGAGCTACTGAGCAAATCATTTGGTGTTGTTTATTATGCTGTACAAGGTGTTTTTCACCCTGTGGATGAAATCCTAAAGTGTGACCATTCATGTGGAAGCTATTGAGCAGTACTGTCCTGTGGTACTGTTTATTATGCTGTACAAGGTGGTTTTAACTTTTGAGTCTGTGGATGAAATCCTTGAGTGTGACCATTCAAATGAAAGCTACTGAGCAGTACTTTCCTGTGGTGCTGTTTATTATGCTGTACAAGGTGGTTCTAATTATTGCGTCTATGTATGAAATCCTTTAGCCTGCGAGCAGGCCCCCTTAGTGTGTTATTCGCGCGAGTACCTTCACGGAGCCGCGATTTGCGAGTTGGCGAGCAAAGCGATCCGGCGAGAAGAATGCCGACTTCCGCCGTTAAGATACTTGTGCGAATAACACACTAAGTGAGCCTGCTCGCAGGCTAGAAATCCTTGAGTGTGACCATTCAAATTAAAGCTACTTATTAAAGTTACTGAGCAGTAAATCTCTGTGGTGCTGTTTATTGTTGTACAAGGTAGTTCTAGATATTGACCGGTACTTTCCTTTGGAGCTGTTCATCATGTTGTACAAAATGGTTCTCACTTTTGAGTCTGTGGATGAAGTCCGTAAGGGTGACCTTTCAAAAAACGCTATTCAGCAGTTCTTTCGTACAAGGTATGTTCAGACTATTTAGTCTGTGGATGAAATTCTAAAGTGTGGCAATTTCAATCACAGGGTTGATCAGTACTTTCCTGTGAATCTGCTTATTATGCCTTACAAGGTGGCTCCAATGTTTGAGTCTGTGCACGAAATTCTAAAGTGCTACCATTCATATAACGCTACAGAGCAGTACTTTCCCGTGTTTGTTGTGCGTTATTTTTCAAAAAGAAATTTATAAGTTTTCAGCTGTGAACCTAGTAGCAGTCTTCGAAGTGAAAGAGTTAACTACAAAGGCAGTCGCTTTTCGATTATTGTCCAACTTAATTCTTCTGACCAGAGTACTTAGTTGTGCATTGACATTCGGAGGAGAAATTACATTCTGACCTTTTGGGCACTTAAAGGATTTAGAGGACGTTTAATAAAAGCGCTACTCTGCAAATTAAAATCAACTCTGCATGTTGCTACGGAAAGCTGATCGATCTTTATTGGGGAGGTAAATCAGTTTTCAATCAAAACCATGTTTACATGTATAAGTGCCGTTCTACAGCTACGTGGTTAAAAGTTTGAGTCTGCGGATGAAACGCTGAAATGTGAAGTTTCTATTGACCAGTGGTTTTTACTAGAGAGTATTTCTCTCTTAGTTAAACTCAAATATATCAATTTCTTGCAAACTGATTTACCTCACAAAGGCAGATACAATCGTAAGGCGAATTTGAAGATAAATATAATAATATATCGTAAATTTTTTTCTGTAGTTGTGCCTTAATTGCAATACGATTGACCGAACTCTGACGATCGGCCTTGTACTTTGTTTAATTTGTTATGTTTAAGACTACGAATTGATTTTAAAGGATAAACCCACTCGGTTAAAAATTAAAATTTTTAAACCCCTAAAACACAGTACGACTTGAAACATTGCTACGTCTGTATAACACGAGGTATAAACATAAATCGAAAATCATCCATCTAAATTTGCATTTGTATGTTATATTACGTTATAATTTAGTAGTTGTCGCACGAAGTGGAACTGTACAACGTTTGCAACCTTTCCTTAAATTTTTCAAATATGATTACAGTTTTTAAATATCCATAGATAAGTTTGAGAGAAAAAATCACGGGGACGACCTGCAGTATACTTGCCAACTTTTCAGTCCGAGGACGTCCAGAGAAGACCCGACGAGTTCCGCAAATGTCCGACGATTACCGAAAATGACAGGAAAAGATTGCCAAAGAACAAGGGTCGAAGGAGAGTTTCATAATATGTCATAACAAGGTGAATTCATTTACATGATTATTAACATTATTTGGTGATTTGCACGAACTTTTCTCGAACTACATTGATCGTACCTCCGGTTTTGCTCAAAAGGAGTGTATTTGATTTGTGGCAAAAGAACTGAGAAGTCTGAGACCTGCAGAGTTGGCAGGTATACTAGAGGTTTAATAAAGCCTTCAAGACACGCTACGTTTTGGTGATTCTTGCTTGTAATGTTTGTTATGGAGGAAATCGACTCAAATACCCTTTCACTCACAGAATGAAGAGTAATGTGTACAATCCTTTAAGTTTGACCAATCATTCTGTGTAGTTAGTACACTCCCTGTGGCAGTACTCTCCCTGTGGTGCTGTTTATCATGCTGCAGGAGGTAGTTCTAAGTTTTACGTCTATGGACGAAATGCTGAAGTGTGACATTCAAATGAAAGCTACTGAGCAGTACTTTCCTGTGGTGCTGTTTATTATACTGTACAAGGTGGCTCTATTTTTTGAGTCTGTGCCTAACAAACCTCAAGTGTGACCATTCAAATGAAAGCTACTGGGCAATCCATTCCTGTGGTGCTATTTATCGTGCTGCAAAAGGTAGTTTTGAGTCTGTGAATGAAATCCTAAAGTACGACCATTCAAATGAAAGCTATCCATCGTGTAATAGGTGGTTGTAACTTTAAAGTACGTGGAAGCAACCCCTAAGTGTGACCATTGAAATAAAAGAACTTTTGCCAGTTTCGATACTTGACGCTCTGGAGAATCGCATACGATAGAATCCTCTAAGCTTACGTGCGCTTGGCCTTTTTAGTTTCAGTAAGAGAGAAGACCTCTTGTACGTTCGCATCTTCGTCAATTTCCCCACTAGCCATAAGGATGCTTGATTTTTCGTACACCTACAATCTGGTAGAAATAATCTTGTTCAACACTGAATTTCCTGTTTTTTTCCTGTTTATCGATTTAATTTCGCCTGAAGCCTCCCGTTTAGAGGCACAAAACAGAAACCCCTAGGACAGTTTAATCCCCAGGGATATGAAAATTCCCATTCCCATGGCACTTAATGGTATCACAAGACTAAACATCACCCAGTTTGCAACGACATCAAATAGCTGGTGTGTTTCAAGGTCTGTTTTTCATGGTGCAAATTGAGGTTACGATTCCCAAACCACGAGTCTACAAGCTAATTAGGTTAAGGACGGTGCCTCCTAATACAGATGTATTTTTGCAAAGGTTATGACTATGGGGATAAAGTAGATATTAGCAAGAGTTATTGGAATCCAAAAAGAAAAATACGGGCAGCCACGCATTTTTCAGATATAACTAAGCAACCATAATTCTTAAAAAGCGTTAAAATACAAAGAATGTATGGCAATTTCTTTCCAAATTTAAGCTCAATTATCTCTGAAAAATGCATCGTTACCCCCAATTTTCTTTTTGGAGTGTGATAGCCCTTGCTAAGACCCGCTTTTACCACATAGTTAAACAGCGCAAAAATATCGCTGTATTGGTGGGCAAATTCCTTAAGAAACCCGAATATCCCGAGATGCGCAGAACGTATGCGCAGTAACAAAAGGAGGCACCGTCCTTAAGTGATAAAAAATTAACTAGAATCAGTCTAAACGGCATTACGAAGTTTAAGGAAAGCACGGTTCATACGTCGGGGAACTGGGCAACGGGAACTGCGACGATAAGGTCACTGGAATCTCTAAGTTAATTAACCTTTGTAATGGCTTGAAAAGCAAAATCAACCAGCTCATCGATTTTTAAAGTCAAGTCGTACCATGTAAAACGACCTTTGATCTATTAAAAGGCACAAACGCGTCGAGGAATACAATCACATTTGCAAGAAACAAGATGCGGTTGATTGAATTTAGTAATATTACCTAAGCTTACAGAGCCTACGAAGACCTCTGGAGTTAATAGCCTTTTTTCATAATTACTTACTATTGGCGTGGAAGTGCCCTGTGACACATCAGAGCCAGTTCTGGTAGTGTCCTGTGACACACGTTTGTGTGTACGGAGCCACCGTAATGAGCGTGTCTATTGGATAACTGACTCCCGTCCGCGTGGCTGTCGAGATAGTAGTTAACGATGCAGGGTCAATACCATTCATGTTCCCAATACGCTTAGCAGAATCCACAAAAGTCGACAAATAATTCTGTGAATTAACAACAGCAAGGTTTGACGAAAGTCCGTTTCCAGCCACCAGGAGTGGGTGAAATGGCGGCATGTAAAAGCTAGGAACCGTCGGGAATGGGGCGCCGAATTTGTACGGGCTGTAGCCGCCGAACAAACGATTGGCCGCCATCGAGAGGTCCAAGTAGGATCTTTCAGGTCCACTACCGAGTTTTGCTATTTCTCCCACGGAGTGGGGAAACGGTGGCAAAAATGGAAGCCTCGTAGAAGTAGGCATTTGTAATGGTGGCTGTGAAGCAGTGGGATGCCTCATGGAGCCGTCACGGTCCCTCTCAGCGTGTTGAGTACGGATGGGTTGCGAAGCTTTTTCCATACTGCTGTCTCCAGGAGGAGGCCCTGAGAAGGTTTTCTCGTCTCCGAGGATGCTGCTTATTCTGTACGAGGATGAAGCGGTGCTGGACCGGTTATCTTTACTGCTTTGGTCTCCTAAAATCCTGGAAACACTGAAATTGGAGCCAGTGCTGCTTCTTTCCTCCTGGGGCTTGCCTACGGACGGCTCAGCGATGATACCATCTTTATTGGAGCCTAAGCTTCTAATGTGCGAATTAACGACTCCTCTTTCCGGAATGATTCCATTTGGACTAGAATAGCATTTGAATCTTTCACCCTGTGACGATGGCTCTAAATGATCCACATCGGAGTTTTGATTAGTTGACACCTGGTCCGATGTTAACTTACTGCTATCGTTTGTTGAACTACTAGGCAACGTGGCGCTTTTGAGTCCTTCACGGCTGAGTTGTCCGTAAAGCAATGATGCCCAATTTTGTTGCCTCGCGGTTAGTGATAAATCTTTGTTTACGGAAGCACCTAAAGCGTGCATCCATGAATGCTCTTGAGGCCTCCCTCCAGGGCCCATCTCAACCGAAATATGAAGTTGGTTATTTTGTCCTGTTTTTGCTGGAGACAATTTGGATGGGATTTCATCCCTAATATTACTCGCAGTGCGTTCGTTCGCTTCATCAACTGGAACAGTTTTGGAAGCGGCGCCGTGGTTAGTTCCACCTGACAATTTACAAGGCACTCCAAAATTACCTCGTTGTATCGAAGTTGAAGGCACACGATTGGATAAACTTGGAGGATGGCCAGCAGAAGTCTCCTGCACACCATTTTGCTTCACAGCGTCACCATTCATCATAGAAGGTACGCCAGAAGGCACTGCATTAGAAACATGGTTGTTCGTGACGTTAGGTTCATTGTCGGCTCTGGACAGAGCTGTCTCTGCCAGCATGTCCAGATAACCCATCTCTCGTTGCTCATCCGTCTGCATGCCTTCAGCTCCCTTAACAGAGGCTTCAGCCTCCATATTAGCAGCTTCCTCTTCCATCTTCTTTTTCGCCACCTTCTGCTCCCATTCACCCAAACCATGAAGCGTGAGATTCATTTGTTTGTGCTGGTAAAACACTAGGCTGACGCGCGTGGGGTGCTGCCGTCTGGGGTTCTTCAAAGGGGTCGTTGCGTGTAACTCTTTCTTTGCTACCTCAATGAGCAAAGATCCGTGGCCAAGAGCAATTGCCACTCCACCCATGTCTTCCTCGATTTTGAATGGTTTTCGTAGATGCTCAAAATTAAATGAATCTTTGGCGCTTTTTCTGTTCTCCACGTGTTCCTTTCCATTGGCATTTTCATCCACTGCATGAACGCTTGATGCTCTCATAAGCGGTACCTCTTTGTCGTCAACCCATTTGATCTGAGAAGGCCCTCTTCCCATGTCCTGGGTGACCCCATTGAAATGATGAATGACAGTCTTCGGCTTAGCATACTCTGTGCCTCGATTTGTCGATGAACCGCTCATCCCATACGATTTGCTGAAAGGCATTCGACAGTTCCAAGGCCCACCCACAATGGGAACTTTTCTATCATCTACATAATTAGCCGCCGAATTATGAAAGTGATTCAGGTGTCCTGGATTGCGGTACAAATAAGGAATGTGATTTTCGTCGACCCAATGCACCTCTGGCGCTCGGCAGTGATTCAAAACGTAGTTATTGCCGAGATGAGGATGAAACTGAAACAAAGACGACCCGTGAGGGGGGTAGAGTCCGTTATAACAATTGCTCATCACCTGATTAGAAGCGGGATGGTGGTGGATCACAGAGGTGGGAAAACCATGTACCGACTGCGCATGTCCATGTGGGGTGCGGTGCCCATTAAAGGGAAGAAACGCCTGGTTGTTGTTCATATCGTGGAATATCTCCTTGCCTTCTTCTTTAAGGTGATGTTCCTGATTGTTCGCTGCTTTGTTTGCTTGTTGCTTTGGAGAGTTTTCCTGTCCAGAGACAGTTGCGTAACCGGGAGATAGCCCAACAGGCGGGTTAAGGAAGTGGCTGGGCATGACGTAATTGGGCTTCACAGGGGCACCATCTTTGTCCAACAAGCGGTTTAATGGCAGTACATGGAGCTGTTCATCTTCCGCGCCATCACTGTCTGGCCTCAGCAGTGTACACACCTGTGATAGAGAAACAGCAAAAATGAATCACCTGAATCAAAAACCATGGTGGGAGTCACACAATATTCTTTGCTACAGGACTTGCAAATCATTCTGCAGGTATAAAATTGTAGAATGTTGTACTCGGTATCGTTCGTTGGCCATGTTAGGATTAAGTATTTCTGAGGACAATACAATTGAGGTTTGACCCGCACAGCTATTAAACAGTTGTAATTCATCCCCAAACCCAGCGTCAGTGGTGCATTTGTTTACGTTGTACTTCCGGTGGTCAAGAATTTGTCTACCCCAAGACACTTGATACCGGACTGGTAACTTTCACCTCGAAGAATCGTGGATTCGTTTCAGAGATATGTTACTGAACGCACAAGGAATTCGGTCACTAGAGGAACAGTGAGAAATGGCTCAGTCTTGACAAACTTTCTTTAGTTTGTGGATGAGCCTGAGGGCTGGGAATTTGGCTTCATTGGGGCCGATGAACAGCCCGTTTAACAAATGGTTTAAGAAAAACAGATGATAGCCGAAGGCTGGCCATGGATGTTGATGGAATAGAGTCATATATAACCACACATTGTATTGTATTGTAAGACTAGTTACCACTGTCGCTCCACCATCCATGTTCCTCGAGTCCTTGTGACTATGCGCACAAAAGTCCATACAACATGTGACACCAGAAAATGGCCGCTTCTCGTTGTTTCCGATACGACACTCAAGTCCTTCCTTTTCTTGTCTTACCTAGCAAGCAAACTGGCTGAATTAGAGTGGACCATTAAAAAACACAATGCAGAAAGCTTGTTGTTGCTGTTGTTGTTTTCGTGAGGTAAAGACGAAAGACCTATTATGTTATCAACTACTTTTCAGTGGTGACAAACTGGGTGCTAAGGAATGGAACACAACCTCCATAGTAAACTGAAAGAGATAGCCGTACCTTGGGTTCAGTTTGGTTTTCAATGTCAGAAAAAATTCCAGACGATCAGGGTTTTACCAACTTCGCCCCAGACATTCCCGACTTATGCAAGTGGATGTCACCACTCGTCTGAGTTCATGAGTCCAGGATAAATTGGAAACTAGGAAACGCTTCCATTCTCCCAGATTTCTGCGGTTATTATTACCGACTTATGAAAACATAACTTACGAAGGACTGGGAAATCGTGAATACTGTAGTTTATGTCGGTACCGATCTCAAAAGCTTGGTTACTTGTCTAAAAACCCCTCAACTCAAAATGGCAGACGTTTTCCCGCGCCTTTATACTTATCATAGCTGATGATCTGCGACACTTCAGCCTATCGAATATCGCAGCTTACAAAACATAGAATGACGATATTTGTGACAGTTTTATCAAAACAGTCAAAACCTGTACGAGTAGACGGTTAGCCTTCGCGCAGACGTCTCCTATTCCTTTGCTCCACGAACAGGAGACGTTTGTGCGCAGGCTAGTAGACTGTGTTCTTCGCATCTGTTTTACCGCCACAAAAGATTGACAAATTTTCAACTACTCTTGTTTGAACCTCAAGCCACACGTTCTCTTCACCAGGTTTTTGAATTTATGCTTTAAAAAACCATGCTCAAGTTTGCGCACAAGTTGGCGCAAGTTTTCCGTCATCTGGGCACGCAACACAAGTCGACACAAGTGTTTTTCTCTTTAATTTCGCTGCCAAGGTTGTATTGAACTGTTTTAATTTTTTGGGAATTACTTCTACTTTCAAGTCCGTATGGCCACCCATCGCAAGTCTGTCTACGCAAGTTGACAATAGAGTGAATTCGTATAACCCGTTTCTTATATGCTAAAGAGGCGCATAATATTCTAATGACCGGTTTCGGTACGCACGAGCGATTCACGATTGAAATGCGTACTTGTGTTCAGCATACGCCAAAGAAAATGAGCATTTTAAAAAAGATACGGAGTACAACTGCAGAAAAATAATACTTGGTACACTAGGTTTCAAG
>Ga0126336_10002869_pt1 | contig 10031 bp, 5 predicted proteins | sample SidCmetagenome_FD_92530 | JGI IMG/M metagenome (GOLD analysis project Ga0126336, IMG submission 92530) | Coral microbial communities from El Islote,Puerto Morelos, Mexico - Siderastrea C C metagenome | ecosystem: Host-associated > Invertebrates > Cnidaria > Coral | place: El Islote,Puerto...
CCCCCCCCCCCCCCCCCCCCCCCCCCCCCCCCCCCACACAAACACGAGAAAGGTACTGGATCGCAGTTTGCTTAAAAGAAAGTGCACGAGAGATAAATCCTTCACCTCTATCTTTTAATATACATGAACAAACCTAGTAAAGTGAATTCAGCATTGATGCTCAAATTATAAAAGCTAAAACTGTTGCTTGTGGCAGACATATTAATTTTTCTTTCTAATTCAACAAGGTGGGTCCTAAGTCAAGACCAGAAGCACTACAGTGTCTCTGTAATCACTTGTCTTCGTTTGGCGGGAACTTCCTGGTGGCTCCAAACCCAATCGACTTTGATTACGTGTTTAAACAGTTTCCCAACATTTTCGATTCTGGAAATGTGGTTGTCCTAGCAACCGTCTTGTCCATATTTGGTCTGTGGATTATTGGACTCCTTATCGCCAGACGAGCTGATAGGAAAGATGAATATAAGGTAAGTAATTGAAATGTTTTGTTACGTTTGTCATGAGCTTGAAAACTTCCTCACCACAGTAGGAGCCAACCCCGTCCCTAGGCGTAACTCCTTTGTTGAGTGAGGTGCGCGGGGAGTTGTGGCACTAATTTTTCTCATTAAGCACTAGCCTGCGTAGCAAGCGTTTCCGTAGGGCTCTCCGCAGGTTTGAAGCATTCTTCGCTTTTCGAACGCGCGAAAATTGGGGCGAGCACAAAAAAGTGCGAGAAGTGGGAGGGTCCTCCCCCTTTCCGCTGCTTCCATCAGTGTTGCACTCGCCCCAATTTTCGCGCCGCCGAAAAGCGAACGGGCGGGGAAACCTACGGAAGGCCCCACGGAAACGCTTGCTGCGCAGGCTAATTAAGCACAACAATCCTTAAACACCATGCCAACGTCGTTCCCAGGACTATTTCCCTTTTTTAAGAGGGAAAAAGTCCTGGGAACGAGGTTGACACCACTCCTCTGTTTTTCTAGCACGTTAGCCCTTTAAGCCCCAGTAGTGATCAGGATAAAATTTCTCCTCATCCTATCAGTGTATTATAACACATACGAGTCATGGGAATTAAGCAAATGAACACCTAAGATGAATTGTCTTGATGTTTAAACAAGTTCTCCCAATAAGTACTCAATAAAATCTGTGGAGACCAGTAAGGAGAATTTGAATAATGATGATGAGGCTTAAAGGGTTAAAAACGCTGTCGCCTGGCAAAGAGACAGTAAAACCTACTGCTTACTGAACGCCTTCATCACTGATTAGACTAAAGGAAGACGCGTGGCAAGCCAGGTGATATTTACTAGGTTCATGCTTGGCTCACGTTCTGCTTACTGTCGTCTAATAATCTAATAATAATGTGAAAAGCTTAGACCTTCTTCCTTTATATTCCTCCTTGGCTACCGTTTTATCAGAGCAATAACGTAAACTTCTAGTCTAAAGCCTGGTTCTCATATGCCGCCGAACTACCTGCGACATAGCCTCCGGTACTGCCTGGAATACTGTTCCGATATGAGAACATACGCCCGCTGGCAACAACAACCATCGTGGGCCTTTACGCCGGCAAGCCTGCGTAGTTGACTTGAGTTCAACTTCGCAGGCACGTCGGCGGTAAAGGCCTGCGATGGTTGTTGTTGCCGGCGACGTATGTTCTCATATCGGAACAGTATCTCATGCAGTACCGGCGGCCATGTCGCAGGTAGTTCGGCAGCATATGAGAACCAGGCTTTAAACTTCTAGCCTAAAACGAGGAAGAGGCAAATGTTCTGGTGGGCGGGAGTGAAATGACCGGAAACAAAATGTCTACTTTCAAACAATTTTTTCGCCAACAATCGATTTTCTCAGACGATTTATTGTTACTGATTGTTGCCCAACAGTGATCCGGTCTCTGAGTAGTACATTTTTCATGGCACCAATTGACACTCACATAGAGCCTCACTATAGATAGAAATGCTATTAAGATATTAAGACTCTTCTTTTCTTTGTGACAGGCAGTTGAAAATCTCCGTCTCCAAGTTGAAGGCGAACACCTGTTTGAGGTATCAGTGTATACTGGAATGTGGAGAGGTTCCGGGACATCAGCAAATGTAGCTATGATAGTGTACGGTGAGGAGACACGCAGCGAAACATTATATTTATTGGACAGATACAGCGACAAAAGGCTGTTCGCACGAGCCAGCATCAATAACTTTATCATTTCTCTGCCGGATAATTTGCGCTCTCCGATCATGATAAAAATTTGGCATGACAACTCGGGGAATAACCCCTCTTGGTACGTCAGTCAAGTTGTCATCAAGGACTTAGAGTCCGAAGAGAAATGGTACTTCCTTTGCAATCGATGGGTTGCAGTCGATAAAGAAGACGGCGAGTTAGAAGTCGACATACCACTCGCGAGTAAAAGTGACCTTTCAAGTATCAAGTATCAATTTTCCACGCGGGTGTCAAAGAGTTTAGGCGATGGCCATCTATGGCTTTCAGTAGCGACCAGGCCTCCGCACAGTCCGTTCACGCGTGCGCAGAGGCTGTCTTGCTGCGTCTGCGTATTGTTGTGCGCGATGCTTGCGGGGGCAATGTTTTACCAGTTTGGTGAAAAGCAGGAAGACACGGTCAGGTTTGGTCCTTTGCGGTTCAGTTTGAAGCAGCTCGCGATAGGCGCTCAGAGTGCGGTGGTCGTTGTACCTCTAAACCTGCTTATAGTAACTATATTTCGCAATATTAAGATCTCTTACGGGAGTCAACAACAGTCTCGTAACGTACAAGATGAAGAGTCGGGTGATAACGTGGCAAATTCACAGAAAAACAAAAAGATCAAAACCCCTGGCTGTCTTCCTCATTTCTTTGTGTATATCGGATGGGCATTGTGCCTACTTTCCTCACTGGCAGCAGGAACCTTCATCATCTTCTACAGCGTTCAATGGGGAAAGGAAATATCCAGCCAATGGCTTACTTCCGCGTTGGTTTCCTTCTTCCAAGACATAGCGGTCATGCAGCCCATAAAAGTCGTCGCGGTAGCCTTGCTTCTCGCGTTGATCCTCAAAAAACCGCCGGAAGAAAAGACCGCCCAGTCAGCAAAAAATTCTACCTTGGACGCTAACAAAAACGTGAGCGTTGAAGCCCCTAAAGGAGACGAACTTGTCACAGCTCGCAAGACCAGAGAGAGCATCGTAGAAACCGTTAATACTCTTATGGAATTGATCTTTTTTGTGGTGTTCGTTATTTGCCTGTTTTTGGTGGTGTATGGAAATCGAGGATATAGTCGATACAGGCTAACTGCGAGTTTAGAGTACCTCCTCAAGGACTCTTTTGAAGAGGTAACATCCTGTTAATAAGTTTTGATGTTTTACCCTTTCGCTTTCAAGTTCAAAAACTGAAAAAATCCGCCAGATCTTATTCTACATAATATATAAAATCAAACCAAAAATGTAGAGGAATGTAACCTATTTCTCACCTCACACAGGAGCCTCTTCGATCACAGTTTTGAGAAATGCTGCTATATAGCCTTCATTCGAATGGCTACAATCACAGTTTGGTGATTCGATTTGAAAGTTTCAAACATATCTTTTGGAAGCTTAATGGCGAAAGTGCCTGAAGAGGTGACTGTATCCGTAAGCTGTAAAATTCACAAAAAGGTTACGACTTCGCGGAATTGCGATGTTTTTAAAAACGTTTACCCAAAAGGTCAAAACAGAGGACTCGCGAACATGTAGTTGTAAACTTCTTTATAACTTCGAAGCGTTCCCTCTAACTAGCTTAGATTTCACCAGGAAGTTTTACAAGTTACAATTAGACGCATTTTCAATTAGACGTCTAATTTAAACATGAAGAAGAAGAAGTCTACGCTAGGTTGGACGAAACGCGTTCGAGTAATGAAGTTTTAAAACTGCAAGGTCATATGCTCACTTGGTTATTAACCCTCTAAATCTTTACGCTGAGAAAACACTTAACTTAATTCTTGAATGAAGATAATTCTCTTTGTTAATTCTTTTTTAACCGAATTACTTAACGCAGATCCTTTAACGTTTCTTCTGTGACACGTGACAAAACGTATTTTTAAAATAACTTTCGGACGTTACGACATGAAACGGACCTTAAAACTACTTATGTCAAGATATGCCGGTAAACCTTAAAATAAACCTTATACTCTTGCCTGTAAGGCGTCGTCTTCAATTTTTGTATAACTATAAACTAGTCGAGGTCGTTTTTTAGAGCGAGGTGACGGTTAAAAAGATTTCGATTTGTATGTCCACAGGTTGATTCTAAAGACGGCTTCTGGGAGTGGATCGAGGACGAGTTCATTCCAGGAGTCTACGACGCCACTTGGTATAATGACCAGCCATTTATAGCTCCAGAGGGGTACATCAGTACCAGAGAGGCATTCTTAGTGGGCATGCCCAGATTCAAGCAAGTCAGAGTCAAGGAGGGTAAGACATAGATCTAGAAAGAGACATTCATAAAATTAGACAGACCAATCAGTGATAAGGATTGGGACAGACTGGATTATACAGAAATGAGTGGACCGATAAACAGACGGAAATAAGCAGACACACGGGTATATTGAAAGATAGACAGATGACTAACAGATAAACAGGGAGGTCAACCATAAGACGGACAGACAGACTGACAGACTAACATACAGACTGACGGATAGAGAGACGTCAGACGCAGGCAAACAGACGGGCCTCAGTTGTTCAAAAGTTGGATAGCGCTGTCCACCGGATAAATCACTACCCTGTGGATAAGTGTTAGGGAAACCAATTGCGTTATCCACTGGATAGAGATCTATTCGGTGGATAGCGCTATCCAACTTTTGAACAACTGGGGCCAGATAGACAGACAGACAGACAGACAGACAGACAGACAGACAGATGGCAGAAAGATGGAGAGACAGACAGATAGACAGAGAGACAGACTGAAGGCAGACAGAAGGACAGACAGATAGAGGACATATCGACGAAAAGATAGGCAGAAAGACAGCCAGACAAGCGAACGCTTGAAAAATTTCATCGTGTCTACGGGTCAAAACGCCCGGTCAGGTACCGGCACATCTTGTATGTTTTATTCTCACTCCTGATTGGTTGTCAAGGTGAAACGTTTGCTTCGATCGCAGCAACGCCTAAGTGGAGCTCATGCATCAAACGCAAAACCCAAGCAAATAGAAAATTGCTTTCAAATAAGAAAAAAATGCGTATTAATAATTTACGGATTACGGGCGAATACGCGGTGTCTGTTCTATTTTGAAGTCCCCATCATACACGCCAGAGATCCAGAAATCGTTTTATTTATGATAACACTTTGTTCTGGCAAACTAACAGTTATTCTTTTCTTTCATTTCTGTTGTATTAGAATATCCGTGTCAGGTCACAGAGGTATACTCTGAGATCGAAAGTTTTTTCAAAAGATGCATTCCACCTTATTCACCAGACGATGAAGACGACACACGTTTTAATCTCCCTGGATGGATACCAGTGACAAACTTAAGTAAATATCACTCTGTATATGACCTCCTAAGACTGTGTCCAAAGCCTTGGCGTTATAACACTTCAACTGAGCTGAATACGTTGTCGTATTATGGAAGGCACGCAAAATACGATGGTGGAGGCTATGTTGCTGATCTTGGGTACAACTCGCGAACAGCTTCGAGAGTTGTTCGCAATCTAGAAAGCAACGATTGGATTGATGAAAGAACAGCGGTTGTGTTCGTAGAGTTCACCGTTTTTGATCCGTCTACGTCGTTATTCAGCGTGGCGAAGTTTCTTTACGAGATGATCCCAACTGGAAAACCAGAAACACGGGCGCGGTTTGACACGCTTTCCATATATGGTACATCCAATCCCAGTCTTCGCTCTCTCTTCGTGGCCTGTCAAATTATACTGTTGCTTTTAATCGCTTATTTTCTTTTACTGGAAACTGTGAAGATTTATCGTCAGAGCTGCTCTTACTTTCGCTCATTTTGGAACTGGATGAATCTCCTGCAGCTCATCTTTGCCATCATAACAGTAGCATTCTTTTTCTTTAAAGAGAAGTACGTTTCTTCATTTGTAGAAGAAATTCAAGCGAATCCGTTCGAGACAGCGAGTGCGGATTACGTCTTGTTCTGGACAGACCTGGAGTTAATTGTGTTGTCAATAGTTGTGTTCATAGTCACGGTGAAATTTTTACGAATCATTCGATTCAACAGACACGTCTGCCAAATGGTTGCCTCGCTTAAGCTTTCGTCGCCTCACATGATCTCTTATTCTGTCGTTTTCTTCATCAACATACTTTCGTTTACTCTTCTTGGAATGCTCCTATTCGGTAATGACGTTGAATCGTACCATTCGTTCATAGACGCCCTGGGCACCCTGTTTCAAAAATTCCTCGGAGGAGACTTGCATTTTTATGAACTACAAACCAGTAACCGCGTACTTGGACCTATTTACATATTTAGCTACATGCTTAGCATGGCTTTTATTCTCATAAACATGTTTGTAGCAATTCTAAACGAATCCTATGAGAGCGTCAAGGAATTATCGGGCGGGAAATTCGCGGATGCTGAGCTTGGCGATTTTATTAAGGAGTACTATTTAGCACGACTTACGCGTTTGCATGAGTTCTTCAAGCGAAAGCTGGGAAATTTTGGTTATCGGCATCAACTCTACGACAGGCCCAAAAACGAGTCGAAATTACAATTAAGGGAAGAGTACGTAGGAAGCTTTATGTCTATGCCATCGGACTACCCCCCTTACGTTGAAACATGGGATCGCGTTGACCATTCATCCCAACTGGCTTTAGTAGACAATGAAGTTACTCTGGATAATAGAACCCAGAGTGAAGAAACTATAGATACTGTTCAAAGCGAAGAAACAGTTGAGGTAGCGATAGAGGAACCTGACATCGGCAGCGCGCCTTCTGTCGCCTCCAGTAATGACATCAATGCGGAACTGTTAGATCTCTTAGGGGAGCTACCCTTGATCGCACCATCAATAGCATCCAGTAGAAATGTTTCTGATGCGGAGTTTATGAACCTGTTGGGGGACCTTCCGGAGTCCATGGTGGATGATGACGAGACCATTGATAATGTTCGTAAGGGGCTCGCTGACATAGGTGCCGTTATGAGACTATCTGACAATACATTAAGACGGTTCTCAACGACCGGAGATAAGTACATTGTGCAGGCAAATCTGCGGGTAGGCCCTTCGGTTGCTTTGACTTTAAGACCGAGACAGGAAAGTGAAAAACATGTGATTCCAGTATGATTGCGTTATAAAACCTAATAACTTTTACTTTTGTGAGATTAGAATACAAAGGCTGGCGAAAATGAACCATTAAATTTGACGATGTTTAGGTGTCGTCATGACACTGTATTATCAACTTAAATGGCAGTTTAAGATTTGAAAAAATTGTTAGAAATAATCTTTCGAAAAAAACTAGCGCATGAAACACATTGCTCCACACGTATGTCTAACTCATGGCACGAAAGTCAGACTCTCCATATTTTTCGAACGTATAAGCTTCATGTAACTTGATAATGGAGTCATGACAACACCGAAACGACTTTAAACGTTTTCCTAATTTTGTTGCTCGTAAAGCTTGTAGAGGACCGCTTTGTCCGGCGTGCCATCGTAGCCCGGAGAGACTCGACTTAACTAACGTGCTGTCCACTTTGGGAAACAACTGGATGGAAAAATTCCTGACGTCTGTCAAAATGCAGTCAAATAAATTTTGAATTTCTCAATTGAACAGTACATATAGTTATGTTTCGTCTTAGAGTGGTTTCAATTAACCCGTGAAATGACATCTAACAATTAGTGTCTAATAGTCAAAAGTAAACAAAAGAAAACAATGGAATTAGTGCGATAAAGCCTAATCGTTTAGTATATATTGCGCAGTTTAAGTAAAACCACCCTAATTACTTTGCATGCTTTCCGATTTGGGAGATGATTGGATAGGTGATTGAACTGGATTTAAGACTATCAATTAAACTGACGACGTTTTTTGACAGAACTAAACTAGCATCCTCGCGTCAATTACAGCAGGTCTCCTTAAGTAATATCACTCCTTTTTAGTCAGTGTTTTCTTGCTTTTTGCTATCGATAAAGGTTGACTAAAAGATGCGTAATGAGAAACAGAGTAAACTTTCTGGATGATTCGCTGTGCTTGTTGGGGTCACATGATAGACCACGCCCTTAATTATACAACCTTTTAAAATACTCGCCTTACGTCATGATAACTTTAATACTACCGTTCTTCCTCCTACCTCTTTACTTCAAAGACAATTAGGTCATATTAAAAGTGTTTTTTAAAACGTTGGATGTGACGTAGATATTTACTGTTTCCCCTAGTTCCATTCCCTCTCCAAAATGACAACGTTATGGATTACTGAAAGTAAATAAATTTAAAAATCCCCGATTAGTTCTCCAAACCTTTTGCCTATTGTTAGAAAACAAATCTAATGGTAAGTTATTTTTCTAACGTATTGTAAACTTGGATCAAAGTAAATAATAAAAATTACGAGTGACGTGTCTCTTAACATAATAACAGAGTCCACCGCGGTCAAACGTCGGTGGCAGTTTTTTCGTTTTAATTCGTAAGATTTATTCACGACGCCGCAGTCGAGACATGAGCAAGAATATATGAATTCAATAGTGGGTGAGTGTAAATATATTTTCATTTCTCTCAAATAAACGAGTTTCTTTGCTGTTTAAATGTTCCGCACCTGAACAAAATTACTCTTAGAAATGGCGCCGACAAGTCCGTTTCCAGTTTTCAAACACTTAGAACTTTTTTAGTAAAGTTCGAAACATTTTAGTAAATCAACAGGATACTGGTACAGTATCAAACTTTGAACAGTGAAAATAATTCCCTTATCTTTGAAGCACTTTTCTTATTTTTCTCGTTTGATTGCGGTGAAATAACAGAGTTTTTATACTTGGCTCTCTAAAGGGTTGTAACCAGTGCCGTAAATTATTTTTATACTATCCGCTCCCACCAAATACAACGAGACCCTTGCCTGAATTCACTCAGGTCAGTTGGTCTCTCTTGCGGTATTATAAAGAAATAACGAGTACAAAACTGTAAAATTTTGTTGAACAGACTTAGAAATCTAAAGAATAAGCTTGTTGCTTATGACTGTTTCTAAAGTATTACAAGAAGAAGAAGACAAGAAGAAAACATTGTTCGTACAAAGCTGGCGTTTAGCGCGCGAACTATACCAAACTACTCGGAAGCTTATTGTTTCACGGGGAAGTTGTTCTTGCAACTTGCAACACAACGCTGACGACAGCACTGCGGGGCAAATCGCAAAATACAAGTTAGTTATGGCTCCGTCAATTCCAAGCTCGCTCATCCCCCCTCCCCCGGGCATTTGTCGGGCATTTGTCTTTTTTTAAAAATAATGTTGGGGTGAGCTCATAGGTAAAAATCCCCATGGTGGGGCTTCTGGAAGAGTGCAAACGCCCGACCCAAACCACATTAAGTCGCCTAAAGACGATCAGAGATCAAATTTAACTGACTCCATCATACAGTTATCAGAAAAAGATGAATAGGACCTCGAGATCAAACTTTTAAAAATGCTACGTTTAAGTTGAGAAATGGGAAGAACTAGTAATGGACCAAAAATACGAAACAAAATTAGTTGCACATTTAGGCACCTTAACCTCCCGTGCCAGAATGCAGAAAAAGTAATCACCCCTCGGCGTGAGTTGTAGGCAGGCAAATATTAAACAATGTTCGAACCCGAAAAAAAAATGCTAAACAAGGATACGTGTACTAACTGAAGTTAAAAACGTCTTCAAAACATCGAGTCCAGGACATTAGAATCGTTTTAATTGCGGACATTGCGATGTGTCTAACTAGTTTGTTTTTATTGTTTCGGCTTAGAGGGGGGAGGTTGGAATTTTTTTTTTTCACAAATGATACATACATGCAGGAACTGCCTCGTGACACAGAAGACGGTTGTTGTTAGTTTCATTTTCTTGTCGGCGGAGTTTGTGGTTACAACACTAGACTAATCGAAAGTGTGAAACGGAAATTGTTCCTTTACTTTCATGCACCAGGAATACACAGGCCCGTAGCAGGGG
>Ga0126336_10002870_pt1 | contig 10031 bp, 8 predicted proteins | sample SidCmetagenome_FD_92530 | JGI IMG/M metagenome (GOLD analysis project Ga0126336, IMG submission 92530) | Coral microbial communities from El Islote,Puerto Morelos, Mexico - Siderastrea C C metagenome | ecosystem: Host-associated > Invertebrates > Cnidaria > Coral | place: El Islote,Puerto...
ACCAATTTCCCAGGTGCTGCAGCTTGAGACAGCAATGGAGAAATTGTCCTTGGAAGACAAGCAACAGTTTCACAAGTTTGCTACCACTTTGGAAAAAGTGTGACACAGCACACCGTACGGGACAAAAGCAAAGAGGATACTCGCCATTTACCGCACCAAATATCATTTTGCACACAGCCACGAGAGCCAGGCTTCACAGTTACAATCGCTTCCTTGCTTGGTAAACCCAATCCTGAGGAAAACAACGGGACGGATAATCAACAAACACCTTCAGTACGAAGTATTGTTCTACACGCAGGAGGTGCTTGCTGTAAAACATGCTCAACGCAGAGAACAATTTTGCGTTTTTCTGGCCGTACTGTTAAAAGACCTACTCGTTAAGAGTCGAACGGGAATGGAATTAGACTTTGCAGAAGACACGGTTGACCTTCTTTAGCTAGACAACAGCAACTTTGAGGACTCCCTTGTGTTTAAGTAGGGCTTAAAGGGACAACAAAAATTCACCTTATGCCATTGTTGACCGAGTGAATGCTAACATCACCACGGATGCATCGGGTGCAAAACTTTACAATCTTCCTCAAACGGAGGTAGACAGAATTGAGCGAATGTTGCAAGGAGGATGTCACACTGACGTAGAAAGCTACAACGAGAGCTCCTCTGATGATGAGGACAGCGACGGTCTTCCCCAATGCACGCCTTGCAGCACAAGGACGGGACGATCTGCTACATGAATAAGGCTGTATTAGTGACATTGATGGAACCTTGAAATGTGGATGCGTATTTATCAAAGAGAAGTAGCTGCCATGCGGAATGTTTGTGAATCTATGCTTTAACCTCCAAACATTTAGGGAACTGTTAACATTTATACTATCACCCTCATTTTTTATCATTTTGCAAACTTTCACGGGTGTCAACGACGTGTTTGAATTTCGTTTAAATTCCAATGCCAACTAATTCAATCGAATCCACAGACACAATAGAGCATAAAGTGAAAATACAAAGTGTATAAGGCTCCTTCCGTACACAGCGGTTCGGTTTCCAGTCCATAGGTATGGCTGACGTATAAGATCGAAAGTGATTGAAAACACACAGACATTTTCAAAAGTGCTGTCCTAGTTCAAGTTGTGTGTTGCTTTTAGAATGTGGACAGTAAGAATGATCTAACATGGACCATTTTAACAGTTCAAGTTGTCCTTTCATCCACACCGAAGTGATCGGAAACGGACGTTTTTGGGAATCGTTTTCCTTTCGAACAACTCCCCACAAAGTGGCGTTTTCGATCATTTTTAATCGCACATGTGTGCAAAACGAAAACGATCACTTCAAGGATACTTATATGAGGGGACTGACAATGTTTTGCTCTAAACACATATACAATTTGTTTTGTTGTCACCACAACAACAGATACATGTGGACTAGAGCAAAGTCAAGAGAGTACTTCTTCAGTATCTCTTCTCTTGAGATTTTAATTTCGGTGATTCTATAAAATGAGAAAATGAGTTTGAACATTTAAACAAAGTGTATCATGTACAATTGTATTTGTTTTCTTTCAGTTTTCTGAATAAAACAGTGACAAATGAATCATGAATATCGAAATAACATTGTAAATGAATCATTAGGATAAAAAGCAGGAATCATGAATCTCGAAGGTCAAATGATTCCGCTTCCACCCCCGATGCAGAAGTTGTGACCATCAAAACACATAAAACAAAAGATTCAAAACACAGTAAAAAAACTTATGCCAAGACACCAAGAAACTTTTCTTTGTGTAATCGTAGTGCGTTAAAATTTAACACGCGACACCTTGCACATTCAATAATATGCACATTGCAACCACTGGATATATGAGACAACAGGATGGACTCATGCTGTGAAAATCTTTTTTTCGATTCTCTCCTCCTCAGAGGCTCTCACCAGCAACATACACATGAGAATGGTTGTGTAGTGTAAAATTCCGCTTAATTTGAAGAGCAGTGTACATACAATGACACATTGGCAAGTATTGGACTGATGCATTCCACATGTAAATTCTCTTCCTGTGTTGGTCCAGAGATAGTTTGTTTTGTTGCTTTTCTGCTCGCTTTTCTCCTCATGTCTGCATCAGAGCAGTCCTCTTGACAACCAAGGTCCAGAAACGTAAAACAACCTTCGTCCTGCTGTGGCAGGATGACGCATGTGGGTTCCTCAAGCACCCACGATAAATAATTCAGAACAAAACAGTGGTAGAGTTTAGGAATTAGAATTCAGTAACAATGCAACCAGTGAACACATTTCAGAGGTTCTGATGAATGCACTTGGTAATTACTTAAACAATTCCGATCTAAGGAGGTAAGGGCTTAACTGCCTATGGGATTACTAAATTTAAATATGCTGCTGCACTCAAATGGAACCAATCAGACAAAGAAACCTGGTCAAAAAATTTCCAGTTGCCTCGTCCTTGTTACGAAGTATGTTATGTTGTTTTCCCACGTAGGAAGGTAGTTGACTGAGGCTACTTCGAACCTAGCACACATCAAGAAAGCTTTCTTTTCACTTCGTTTTTCTATTTTTCTTTCTCTTTTTAGATTAACCTTCTTCAAAAGAGTGACAAATAATTATTTGCTGAATGTGCCGGAACCGTAAACTCAATGTGTGGTGACACCTTGAAACTTGCATTTAAGTGTAAAATGAAGGTGCTCATGAAGCTGTCACAAGGTGAGCTTTGCCGCTTGCTTATTACACAACCAGAAGTGAAATTTACTTCTGGTCAGTGTTTCCCGTAGACATAGCCATTGCGCTCAGTGCTGACTTGGTTTTGAGCATTTTGGCGTTGCCTGTAAAACGTGAGTTTTGTCTTTATCATTTTCCTGCTTTTATGTCATTTTGTACTAAAAGATTCATACATATCAATGCTTAAGTTATTACTCTATCATTTTGGCGGTTTTTAAGTATTTCCGTCATTTTTTTTACTTTGTTGCAGACTCTACCATAAAGATGGCTGTGAAGAAACAATCTGCAATGGAATGAACAGATGACCACGACATTCTCCTATTGCTAGCGATTCACTACAGTTCAAGAAAGTATGCCATGACAAAATGGTGCTTGCAGGTGCACTTGCAAAGGGAAGTGTAAAAGTGTAGCACCACTTTACTTTTTATTGCTGGACCTTATTCATTTTTAAAAGTAATTACCAAAAAAAAGAAAGAATAGAAAAGAAAAAGAATGAAAAAATCTTTCCTCCCTCATGGATTTAAATCCTCGGCTACCCGAATGTTGGGGGATCGGTCTAACCACTTGACCAACTTGCAACTACTGCTACTGCTACATTTGGGGTCGGGACTGCTGCGAAATACTGCGAACTCAAGCGTCGTGCCAACCTAGCTCGCGGCAGAACTGACAACAAAGATGAAGTCATCGAAGGCAAATTTAGTAGCTTGAACTTTTTACCTTCCACCAAAAAGAAAACTGAACTTTATCTTTCCATTTACAAAAAGCTGACTTCTGCCAAACTGAATCACTTTGCTAAACAAGCTAAGCTTACAAAAAAAACTTTTTCAAAAGCGACGGTGGTCAAGCAATTTCCTGCCAAAAAAAACAATGGTTGTGCAAAAGAACTGACCGATTTCCCACCAAGAAAAGATGGCATTCTCCACCCCCCATTGGGTTATCTTGGGACTCCCCCCACCAGAGTCTGTACAAATGGGCAGTCATACGCTGACATCACAACCAAGATTTCTTGCATAGAAATGGTGCTCCACGGGTGCGCTAAATCAACGACGTCGTTGAGTAAACGCCACCTCTCCTCACTCGTTGTTTCACATTGATCCCTTTCAGGGTTTTTTCTCAAAGGGATTAATTGACAGCTAGCACGCAACACACCTGTCAAAAGGTTACTAAGATTTTTGTCACTGTATTAGATTTCATTTTCACTTTTGATCACTCTTGTAGCAGGCACGTTTTCAACGTGTTGTTTTTCTTCTTTTTGCATTTATCTACTCCGTTCATGATGGGTAGAACTAGCCATTGCTCCGGCTGCTAGTTTCTTGTTCAGAGCAGTCATTCGGAAAGCCAGGTAAGAATTGCCCTGAACCAGCACAAGATTCTAGTCATTCTGGCGACACTGCCCCTTCTTCCGAGACTACGCCTGTTGAAGAATTATCTATTCAGGACGCTTTAGCTTCTTTGCTAAGTACTATGAAAGCTCTCACCACAGATCTTAACGAAGTCAAAGCAGACAACAAGCATCTGCATGCCTTGATCGTGAGGTCGTTGTACCAACACTCTCTGGAGGTGCTGCGTCTAGCACTACTGCTTCGGGTGTAACTTTCCCTGAATTGCGCACCATGAAGGATATCTCCCTCAAAGCTGATTGTTGCGTTGCCCAGATGGGACTGGTGGACTTGTCCGACTCTAGTGGTGATTCTGATCATGACAACTTTGAGGCATCCCAGCATGTCCGCCCTTGAGAGAAGACCACGGCGTCCCATAAGTCCTTCAAGTCTGGGAAGAGGCCAAAATTATGGCTACCGTATGATTCCCACAGTTAGGCCGCACAGCTATCTTGGTGTAACAAATACCCACTACAACATCAAGTACGACGAACTTACCCTAGAAGAGTTTGTCCCGAGCTGTGGACAAATTTTGCAATAGATCGAGTGTTCTGCTAGACTTAGACTTTAACCCTCGCAATTTTGCTGCCACACAAGTTCCGTGAAAAATTGCCTAGTTTAACATACCCTGCAACAAACATTTCTTGGAATTTTTTGTTGCCACAATTGCTGCGAGAAGTAGAACTTGGTTCTACTTTTTGCAACGCTTATCACAATGCTCAAGCATTGCAAAATGTAACATGCTTCCTGCAACTTGTATCGCGATGTTCAGAGACATAAGCCAATTCAAATGCTCTTTTCAGTGCACATGTTGCTGTCTTGAAGGCAAAATGGTGTAGAAAGCAGAAACACAGATGCTGAAAAAAGAGATCTTATTCAAGCACTAAAACAAAAACCATCGCTGTGGAATACCTCTTTAGCAATTTACAAAGACAAAGAGTTGGAACTCAGTGATTCACAAATGCTTTTGCAGCAATTCAACGTGCCAGTTGAGGAGATCAAGAAAAGGTTGCACAGCCTGCGTACCTGGATGACAAGGGAGGTGAAACGACCCCTTAAACATCCAGTACTTTCCGGTCAAAAATCAAGGTCAAAGTATCGGGCTTACTCCAGTAGGGCATCAGCACATGTAAATCATGCCCCTCGGACAGCGAGGAACAGCAGTTATTTGACGTAGAAGAGTATAGAGGAGAGTAGTTCTCCAAGTGAAGACAGTGATCTGGACACTGATGAGGAAGTTAAGTTGTTTTACAATGACGATTAACAATTTCCTATTATGAGCCTTTCATGAGGAAAATTAGAAGCTGACTTGTACTTGACATGCTCTCAAGAGATTATTCGATGGATAAAAAGTGTCAGAAACAACCAAAGAGATGCTAAAAAATGTTTCCTTCATAATCGACACGCGTTTTGTGGCCTTAAAGGACTTGCCAAGATTTATCATGGCCGCACCTCCAAAACATATCAGTGGAAATCAAACAATAAGTGGAAGAAGAATGGTTAGCGTTTTAATTAGGGTAATGGTTGTCTGTAGCTTTTTTCCTCTTCGTATCAAATTTTGTGCTTATTTAACCTTGCTTACTTGTGTTCCACGTTCGTTTTCAACTTAGTGCGGTATTTCAGGCTAGGTGACAGAATTATTGCTCAGGGGGCTTGCGGAATAGTTATACCTGCAACATTACACATTGTTCCAATTCTAGCTTTCTTGTGCTGGTTTCATCTTTAATACAGTGCAAAATTGTTAAACTCAATGTCAGAGGTTTAAACAAAGCGATCAAAAGAAGGGCAATTTTTAGATGGCCACATCAGCAAAATTCTCACTACTACCTGCTACAGGAACAAACGGCGACAAAAACTCCCTACCCTTGGGGAATCAGAGTGGGGCAGCACAAGTTTTTCACAATCAATTTGCATTATAATACTGACACAAGTAACAGAAATTTCTTTCTTAAATAAATTCCACAGTGATTTCAAGTGTCGATGAACTCTCTTGTTCATTTGTACTTAGGAAGCCAATTATGTTGTTCTGCAATTGCAAAAGAATATTCTGGAATATTTTGCCTACAAATAAAAGTGCTGAGAAGGGTAGGGGTACGTTTTATCAGAAAATATTAAAATTGGCTTCAAACAAGTTTCTCATCTACCATATTTACTCAATACTTTATTTAAAACTAGGTCTCACAGAGTACATTACGGACTGGGTTGGGCATGGGCCACGAGTAGACGTACTTTTGTTTGGAGATGCTGGAGATGTTGTATGGTTGAAACGAATAAACGAAAGACCTGGAGAGGTAATTCTTCGTCCTCAGAAGAATCTGTTTTGTCCGGATGAAGACATGGAGTGTCGACAAGCACAGATACTGAACGCTGTTGCAACACAGAAAGCTGAAGATGTTATTGATCCGTCCAAGTTCTCCAGCTGGAGAAAACTAATCCGCGTGACAGCAAGCATTCGAAGACTAGCAGAAAAGATACGTTTACGGAAGCACGCTCAAGAAGGAAGGAACGGTCCACTCACTCCCCAAGAACTAGAGAGGGCAGAGATATTCTGGATTAAGGAAGCTCAAAGGAATTTGCATCGAAAGGAAAAGGGGGAATTCAAGTCACTAAGCCCGTTTCTGGACATTAAAGGTGTCATTAGAGTTGGAGGAAGAGTAGACGAAGCCATCGTCTCATATGACACAAGGCACCCCACCCTTCCCCCGAATGATCACTGGATCTCCTGGTTAATAACGAGACACGCCCATCAGTACGGTCATAACAGTGTAGCAGCCACGACAGCCAAGATAAGGCGAAAGTATTGGATAATTTCTGAAATCAAACAAACTAAGCAAAGCAGTAAAGTACAAGTGCGGATTCTGTCGTGAGATGGCTCACGAGGCCGAGACACAATGGCAAATCTACCAGGCCTTCACTTCGCTCCGCACACCCCACCGTTCTACTTCACCGCATGCGATTACTTCGGGACTTTTAACGTCAAGATCTCGAGAAACAAAACTCCCAAGCATTACGGAGTCTTGTTTACATGCCTGAACACGAGAGCTGTCCATTTGGAGATGGCAGCAGACTGTTCGACAATGGAATTTCTTCAAGTCCTGCGAAGATTCTCCGCCATAAGAGGTCGACCCACAGTCATAATGAGTGACAATGGCTCACAGTTCGTTGGTGCTAAGAGAGAGTTGCGTGAAATGGTAAACGCCATAAACAAAGAGGAAGTTCAAGAGTTCTGTGGAGAAAAGGGAATGCAATAGAAGTTTATCACGCCTGCTGCCCCGCATCAAAATGGTTGCGCAGAAGCACTAGTCAAAACCTGCAAATGTTTTCTGAAGAAAGCTGTTGGCAGTCAATTACTAACACCATTTGAGCTGTGCTAGTCAGGTCACATAGCGTAAATATCGTTACTGGCTGAATAAAAGCACCAATTTTTGCATGCAGCCTCTTTTCTATATGTTAATAAAATTTAGCCATGGCGCCATCCAAACTTTTCTATATTTTTTGCAAAATTAAACAAAAACGTTTTTAACTCATTTGCATTTATTGTCACTTGTTTAATGAAATCAACCTGTATCTGTACAAACCTTACACTCACCAGTTCATGAATGTCTGTTCACAAGCTTCTCAGAATTGTATTAATGTTAAGTAAAAGGGGGGCTTATTGAAAACTAATTTATACATCAAGGTAGGGTCTGGCAGTAGAGGAGCGGCCATCTTGTTTGGAACCCTCATGAATAATAGCCCTAACCCTAAGCGGCCATGTTGTTTTTGAACCCTAAGCGGCCATCTTGTTTTTTAAGAAAGAAAGAAAGAAAAAGAAAGTTGCGCCAGCCGGGACTCGAACCCGATCATACATCTCGACCGCCTGACTCAGCGGGAGTTACCTACCCCATTGGGCTACCGGCGCTTCAGTTAGAAACTAAAAGTCAATTGGTTCTATAGAAAGATGTCATAGGGTGTGGGTCTGATGTCACAAAAAGCGGATACGTCATAATAACCCGTTCGTTCTTAAAACAGCGAAGCATGTAAAGCAAACGCAAACATGGAGTTGACCGATGCAGAGATGAATGCTATCTACGATGAATTTGAAGAAGACTACCAAAAAGCTGATTTGGAAGAAGTATTGAAAGATTTAGCCTTCCACAATGCAAGTCAAGCACGTTACACTAGAAATGCTCAAGTTCACCCCGTTGCTTGTGACATATTGGCGCATCAAGCTTGGAAAGAATTGGAAGAAAAAGCAAGATACTATGTAGAAATAATGGGAATAGGGAACACGTCCTTGTTGACCGAAGAAGAGTTGCAAGAATACAACGATGTTGTCATCGTGTTTTTGATCAACCGGCTGTTGACTGTTGTTCGCTACTTAAACCTTACCCGTGTTATCAATGCGAATTAGAAAGATGGCAAGAAGAAACAAGAGACAGTGAAGAGGACATTCCACCTAACGAATTTTTGTAAAAACGTGATTCACAATTTGTTTCAATTGATGCTTGTAAATAATTTTTCAACCAGTTAAAAAATAAAAAAGTTTTCGGTTTGGGTAAACTTACGTAAAGTTTTATTGCTTTGTGGTCCTATTATTAAAATTGGTGGTTCCTAAAAGAACCGTTCTATTTATTCCCAAACGAAACGTTTGCGTTTCAAACTTGAGACTGCAGCCATTGGTAAAACAAATAGGTTTCTTGTTTGGGACAGTGGTGGGTGGGTTTCGCGTGACGACCGCAGGTTGATCCTCCATCAAACCCCATGGCGATGAGTTTTTCGACTTTCGGGCATCCAAAGTCTTCCAAGTTGACACAAGGAATCTGTAGTTCGTTCAGTAGATCCTTTTCCAAATGTCCTCCCTTGTAACCTACCATGTATCGGTGTGGCGTTCTGGAACGATGATAGGCTAAGTCGATCAAGGGTTTGATCATATGTTGAGGTAAGGCTTTTTCTGGAAGACTCGATTCAAAGCGTAAGCCGTGAATATGACGGAAAACATAGTTGACCGTTTTACGATCTCGCTGTTCCAACGAGAGGTAAGGCAACTTGTTTTCCAAAAACCAGCTGAAACTCCCGTGTGGTACACTGTAAAGACCTATTTCTCTTACAATAAACGGATGATGCTTCACTTGATAGCCGTCGAAATCGATAATCATACAGATTTGTTCCATGTTGTTTTTGGTCTGAACCAGATTTGCATTGGTTTAACTATCAGGTCCTATAAAGACTTGTTCGTCTTTGTCGGCCGATTGCTTGTCGGAACCTATCTGTTGACGTCACAATCGACACCCACCTTGTTTTGTATATAGAAATACCCGCTTTTTAATGCAATGCTTTTTAATCGCTTTTAATCGATCAAAGATGACCGGTTGGAGATTTTAGAAAAAGAAACACTCTTATTTTACAACTTTAGCTCTTTAATTTATTTTTCAACCAGTTAAAAAATAAAAAAGTTTCTTGTTTGGGACAATGAATAAACTTCAGGGTTTCTACTTTATGATGTCCACAGGATGTGCCAGGATTAAAATGACTAGACCAAAGCGCATCGGCTTTCGGGCATCCAAACGCTTCTAAATCCACGCACGGTAACCCCATGTTTTCTAAGATTTCTTTTTCAATCTGACCACCTTTGTAAGCAATTAAGCCATTCTTGTAAAGTGCTCGAATGACTCCCTCTACATCTCTTTGCAGTAAGGCGACTTCTTTGTAAGGGGCTTCAAAGCGTAATCCGTGAACGTGACGGTACACGTATTTGACGGTTCGCCGGTCTTTGTAGCTAAGATCACGGTATCTCAACGGTGAATAAAAATGTTGACTGTCGTTTTCTCCCTGGATTGTACACCAACCCAATTCTCTGACAATAAATTGCCCTGAACTTAAACGGTAACCATCAAGATCTAAAATCAGTGTGACTTGACTCAACATCTTTTTCGACTGATTGCATTTCGTAGAAAAGCTCAA
>Ga0126336_10002871_pt1 | contig 10029 bp, 6 predicted proteins | sample SidCmetagenome_FD_92530 | JGI IMG/M metagenome (GOLD analysis project Ga0126336, IMG submission 92530) | Coral microbial communities from El Islote,Puerto Morelos, Mexico - Siderastrea C C metagenome | ecosystem: Host-associated > Invertebrates > Cnidaria > Coral | place: El Islote,Puerto...
AAACATCCTGTGAAGTTGTGTAATCAAGCAAACTTTTTTTGCAGGGCGCACAATGCAATTCTCAACCAAAGGTGTTACTTTAAAACCTCTTTTGTTAAACTGCCCGTTCAAACTAGAGGTGTTCAGAAATTGAAGAATATTGAAACGGATTGCGGTACTGGATGGTCTTTTGAAATACTGTTAGGCTGAATAGTTTTCAAAGTTTTTCTCGTTTGCTGGTAACTTTTAAGTCAAAAGTCCGGGAGACATATTTGGTTGCAATGAAGCTATGGTTTTGTCATTTATATCCATAAAAGTAACTTCTTTGCTAAAATTAGGTTTCATAGCGAGTATTTGGCAAACGTAATAAAATAGACTTAACTCGGGCGTGACACAGTCCCTTTAACAGCTGTCAGTAAATCATCGCTTTGATATGTAAAAAAGACCACAGTAATTGAACCTTCACGCAGGCAACAGCATATACAAAATAATCGTAACTAGTGCTACCAGTGTTTCCATGACTTTCCGTGTACGCCGAGTATGTACGTTAGTGGTTGAAATAGAAGCCTACTGCAACGCACTGTTTGAAACCAAATGAAACCGGTTTGGAATAACAAAGCGCGGCCAAGGACAAAGCTCTATTGGTCTAAAGTTCGATTCTGTTCGATTAAAGAAGTGTTCGATTGTGTTCGATTGGCAAAACGTCTGGGTGAGTTCGATTATGTTCGATTGCCGAACGCAATCCAAATCAATCGAACGATTGAAGTTCGATTGAGTTCGATTACCGAACGTTCGATTGGTTACGTCGGGACAATAAATGCACTTGCGTTATATAAAGCAAGCATCTCTCTGATACTAACCGGCTTTGGTATATTAGTAAGTAAGTAAGTAAGTAAGTAAAGTCTTTATTTAACGAGGGTAGCACTAAAATAGCATAAAACTGAAATACTAACAAACCAGTGGCCCTCTAAAATTATTTAGAGGGGTTATAAAAGGGGTTATAAAAGCTTCAAATTATTTAGAGGGCCTTTATATACTAAAACAATTATTGACCTCAGGGTCGGTGAAGAGTAACCTCTTACCAACTGCTTCTATTATATGTGTCAGTTTTCGTCGTCCTCTACAACACAAGATAGTTTATTTGAAAATTTCGTCATGGATTTCTTCGACCGCCACTTTAACGGAGGAGCTCGAGAAGGCCCTGGGATCGTTCCAACCTCGTTCCCAGGGCCTCTCTTCTTTCCGTCTCTCGCTCCAGGGGAAGGGAAACGAGGTTGAGATCGTTCCGCTTTGGAAGGTTGGTTAAGAATTCTGTTACGTTACTTGTCCATGGCCGTCTCTTGGCGGACCGTACTGAATAAAACAGCAAAGGTGAGTAGTTATGATTGAAAAAACTAAACCAATTTAGCATTACTTACTTTTGTATTAATGTTGTTACTTGATGTAAGCCGGAAGTGAGGCCTGATTACAAAGCTAGTTGACTTCAACTTCAACTTTATTTGCTTCCTTCACTTAACCCATGTTCATTGAGTATTAAGCTTAATTATTTTGAAGACGCAGTGCTTTGAAGTCTTCACTGCTACCGTTTAAGTGTTTTTTCACGTCCCAAATTACTATTTGCTACTTTGCTCAAATCGCGTCCCGTTAGCGTCATTTGCCGTAAAAATTCACTTGCCTCGCCCCCCTCCCCCCTGTACAATGTTGAAGTCGGGTTTTGAAACTGATGACTGATCTTCAACATTGTTTTGGGAGGTGGGGAGGGGGGCACAGATAGTCATAAAACTTGTGAAAAACTTCTAATTACAATTGGAGGTTACATTTTCTTACTTCTCATTGAAATGTTACCAAGTGTCCCAAGGTCTAATGGCCATGATTGTAGAATCAACAGATTGAGGGACATAATTTATGTAGTAATCATTCTAATACTCCAAAACGTGTCACGTTGAAGACTAGTTTGGAATTGTAACTACGTCATTCAAGCAATACCCAGACACTCCCTTCTCTCTTCAGGCATTAAGGTCGGCACACACAAAGGGACTAGTCGCAGGGACTTGTTTGAGCGACTAGTCCCCTATAGTGTTTACATGATGGGATTAGTTGCGGGGAAAATGCCCTTGAAGGGTTTACACATGGGGACCTGTTAACAGCAAAAGAGCAAAATTTAGGGTGTTATTACTGATTGAAATTTGCCAAAATGTGAAGATGAAAAATGGAGTGGACCTCAACAGTGAAACCGAATTCATTAAATTAACGGCAAAACATTACAAGAAATCGGCTCAATAAAACTACCACACACTGTTCATCTCTAAGTCTACGAGTGTTGTCATTTGCAATTTTGATAGTTTTTTTTCCAGTGTCCTACTAGATTGCTGATACAGTGACTTTTAACCCCCAATACAGACAAATACAAGATTTATTATCCAGGCCAACTGGCAAAAAAGTAAAAGATCCGGTGAAATATTTTCACTTGGTCACAGGGACTTGTCCCATGACAAGTTCAAATGAAGGGACCAAGTATACTTTGTGGGACAAGTCTCTGGGACTTGTCCCATGAATTCAAACCAGTTTGAATTTGTGGGACTAGTCGTAGGGACCAAATTACTACATTTTTTTACTAATAAAATGGGTCGTTTACACGAAGGGACTTACTCCCTGGGACTAGTCCCTGCAACTAGTCCCATCATGTGTGCAGACCTAGTGGGGCAATTTCAACAATGCATGGTTTTGTAGCTTCATGTTGCTGATAAGTTTATTGCAAAGGTCATGGATTCAAATCCCTTGTTTATTATTTTAGTTTTTGCTGGATCTGTGTTTATAGATTCTTAATTACCCTTTTTGCTGTATAACAATGTTGATCCCTGAGGTAGCCAATCAATAATACCAATATTGGTAGCACATTGATAAATCAATAATTATCCATAATATATAGATTTAGCCAAGCCTAAAAGCAGAGCTCCACATTTTTTTTGTGGGTGGTACTTATTAATTTGTGAAAATACTCTCAATCAAGTTGTTAAATAAAAGAGAAAAGAAAAGAAAAGAAAAAATCCATGTCCCTGCTGAGTATCAATCCCGGCTCGCTAGCATCACAGGCAAACACAATTCCACCAGGCCACAAACGCTGACACTACTTGAAGAAGTTAAGTTTACTACTTATTTCTTTTCCTGTGACAAGATACCTGTTGACATGAACATGCTGGTGTTTTTCCTGGGAAACTGTGTTCAGACCGCTGCAAAAACCGTGGTTGTGAACAGAAAAAACCAGAAGGCACTAGCTGTGCTATATTTGGCGTCAGGATGGCTGCGAAATGCTGGGAACTCAGGCATTGTGCCAACCGAGTTCACAGCAGAACCGACAACAAAGATGAAGTCCTTGAAGGCAAATTTAGTAACTTGAACTTTTCGCCTTCCACCAAAAAGACAACTGAGTATTCTTTTGAACTTTTTCTTTCCATCTATAGATGTTTGATATTTTTTCTCAAGTTCTAAACTTCACTTCTGTCAAACTGAATCATTTTGCTAAACAAGCTAAGCTTTTAAAAAACCCTTTTTTTCAAAAGCGACGCTGGTCATGCGAATTCCCACCAAGAAAAACGCTGGTTGCCCAAAAGCATCCTGCGATCTTCTGCCAAGAAAAGATAACATTCTCCACCCCTTGTCGGGTTGTCTTGGGACTCCCCTCTCCCTCCCCCAGAGTCTGTACAGGTGTGCTTACACTGATGTCATAACCAAATTTCTTGGATTGACAGGTTTCCAAATTTGCTTAGCAATGGTGCTCTGCTAACAATTACATAAATGTTCTCAGTTTTATTGCTCAGTCGATAAATGTTGATATCACAACTCTTGTCTGGCAGTTATTGTTATCGATTTTATCTGTTCTTATTTATTTTATTGATGGATGCCGATCGTCACAATCTTCTTTGTTCACAAGTAACATCGCGAATATGCTACTGCATATATTGAATGTGGGTTATTTCCTTACATCAACTCCCAAGGAAAAAATTGAGTGCACACTGAACATAAAAGATTAAAACAATGAACTTGAACGCAGTCATGTAAGCTGACCCCAAGTAATGTCCCGTATTTTATATTAATATATAAAACGTTTGAAAACAGATCTAAAAGGTTAAAAGAACTAAATTTTCGACCGCCTTCTACGGTCTTCTTCAGAGTTGACTCTGCAAGCAGTAACAGAATGCAAAATATATAAGACATTATTGGTCGCTGTTCCCTGCGGAGGCAATCAGTGACGCATAAACCCGAAAAAAACTCTGTCAATGAAAGAGCACCCTTCCCAAGGGTTTATCCGTCACTGATTGCCTCCCCAGGGAACAGCGAACAATAATGTCTTATATAGTTTACATTCTGTTACTGCTTGCAGAGTCAACTCTGAAGAAGACTGCAGAAGGCGGTCGAAAATTTAGTTGTTTTAAACTTTTAGATCTGTTTTGAAACGTTTTTATATATTAGCTATGAACACAGATCGCTCCAACAGTTGTATTTTATATTGTTCTTGACCAGTTATTGAAAGAATTCAAATGCTTTATAGGTTGGATTGTACGGACTGGTTGAGAAGTTTTGGTTGTTTATAAAGCTCATATAATTTGACAAACAAGTCTTATTCAATTTGATAAAATCAATACTTTTGTTGTAAATGATAGCTGTAATTGAAAATTAATAAATATAAATTACTCACAACGGATCCTTTTATCATTAATGACATATATTTTCGATGTAGTAGTTTTTTATTTATTTATAATTATTTTTAATTTTTTTATTATTATTTTTTTAATAATCTTTGTTGAGCAATTCACACCTCCTAATTACAACATTGAAATATCTGAAATTAAACACACATATTAAAGGGAAAAGTAAGGAAAGAAACATAAACAATTACTGAAACATAAAATTTCGAAACTGAAGAAAGAATACAGACAATATGTAGTAGTTTTACATGGCAGGACCTCCACGAAAATCACCTCGGTGAGTGGAGTCTCCTGGTTTAAAATTAATATTATTATTATTAATATTGTTGTTATTATTATTATTATTATTATTATTATTATTATTATTATTATTATTATTAGTATCATTATTATTATTGTTTGTGTCCAAATATTATTATTGGTTTTATTGGCTGTCTATTCAGAGGTCGATCTTTTTCTCTTCATTTTCTCTTTATTATTTTATTTGACTGTAAACAAATCTTATTCAATCATGTATTCATTACTCCATGGGAATAATAGAACTGTTAAAAATGACCAGCTTCCACTGTCATCTTTTCAGCTTAAGTGGTTATAGAGCTGAGTGGTATAGCAAAGGTCATGAGTTCAAATCTGGTGACCTTTGGAAAAAAATGGAGAAAACCCAAGAGTACTTTGTAAACTTAACTTTACTATGGATTTTGGGGAAGTTGTATCATTATTAGGATGCTTGTGTGGATTTTGAGCTGTCTCCAAAGGCATATCTTGGCTAATGTTCATGTAACATCACCAAACTTGGCAAAGGTACTTATGTATCAATTGGAGTCTTTCACTTAACAATTTGAATTTGAATTTGCAATTTGACCCACTCCCTTGTTTGACCTTGGAATGGCCAATTGCCTTCAGTTGGGTTAAAATAAATGTGTCCAAAATGTTTGGGTTTTAAAATTAATCAGTTTGTGTTTCTACATTTTTTAGAAGAATGCAAATTTATTTCTAGAAGATATCGAAGATGTCTTTAAGCGTTTCCCAAGCCTACACCCAAAGTTGGAAGATTTCAGTAAGTAAATAATATTAATATTATGATTTCTTCTGGTATACCCCCAGATGCATGTGCTTAATATATAATTATATCTTGTTAGTAAATAATAATTTTATGTACTCTTAAGTGTATCTGCGTGGTGCATAATGTGGTACTTCAATGTCAACAAACTATGCCTCAAGTGCATGGGAATTCAGTTGCAAATTGTGTTACTTGTATTAACCATGTGATATACAAATGATAACAATGGACTCTTTAGTGTATATCTTTTATAGTATAATGTGTTACTCCAATTTATTTAGACAAAATGTAATGCCTCAGGTGCATGAGCATCCAAAATGTACTGTTACTTGTATTAAACATTTGTGGTAATTAATTTGCAAATAATAAGACCTAGTGTTACCGAAGTTATGCTGATTTCAGTGTAATCAGCTTACATTGCGGCTGGAACGATTAGATATTGGGAGGTTGTGTTGAGCCTGGAAAAGTAGACTTCAATAAGTGTATTTCAGTTTGTTGAATTTTTTTTCAACGGCTATACATATGTCAAAACTGTTGTGTCCTGTTCTAACTAACAGCATATCCTGATGGAAAAGAAGCCCAATTATTTGTCTTGGATGGAACAATTCCAGTCAGTTTTCGAGGTAAGACTGTATTAAAGACACAGAGTGAGCATACAAAAGTATCATGGGAAGTATTTTTTTTTGGCTTCATTTGACAAATTCAAATGTAGAGGAAACGTTTGAACAGTTATCAATAGACTTTTGCTTTGACTAAATGGCTCTCTAGATTAATGAAAAGTAAAACTAAAAAAAACTTGAATTACAACTAAAAAATTGCCCTGATGCAATTTACATTGAAGATATCAACTGGAGTTCAGTAAATACAACCATCTTTATGTTGACCCAAAATTATTTTGCAGAATAACCGAAAAACTGTGTCTACAGTTTGGTTGTTTTAACATGGATAAAAGGCAAAAAAATCATTGAATACCTTTAAATTTTTGGTCAGTTCAAGAGTGGGACTGATTTAAACCCACTTAATTATGCCACATTCACACCAAATGTTAAACATGTTTAAAAGCTGTTTAATTAAACAAGGTTTAAAATTGTTTTCTTTATAAAAGTTATTTGCTGATCTTTTTCTGCTGCGAATTTAGTGCAAATGAAAAAACAAGTAAAAGCTCACTTGAATTCGTTGTTTCAACTAATCATTCAGCTTTCTGTTGCTGAATTTCATTTTGTTAAACCTGGTTTAATTAAACATGTTTTGTTGGTGTGAATGAAATATAATTTTCTACAAGTTTCCAAACTTATTTTGACTGTTTTGTTTACTTGTGTTGTTGTTTTGAGCCACTCACTCTCATTACAAATGAGTGTCATTATCACGGCTTTACAAAAAAATTGTCAGCGTTCTTTCCTGTAAAACATAACAAACGAAATAAAATTTTAGTCAACTTTTTCTTCAATGCCTGTCATTGTCAAAATATGCTTGAATCATTTTTCCTAAGCAGTTTCAAATTTTCAACCATAAGCGGCGGGTATTTTATCTCTCAATTATTTTGTACGTTTAAAACTTTGCAAAGCAAAACTCTGAACACAAAAGCAAAGACTTTATTTTCAAGTGACGATCTGAAATTTGCTATTTACTTACTTATTGTCTCCTTTGCAGAGCTAAACACAAATTATTTACAGTGTTTGTAGAACAGACATTTGCAAGAACCCTGGTAGAAATTCTGCACAGGATCTTAATAGAATCCTAATAGGATCCTAACAGGATCTTGTAGGATCCTTACCCAGGATCCTGATAATATCCTACTTAAGATCCTGTAATCCTACTTAAGATCCTGTAGGATCTTATTTACATCCTGTAGGATCCTATAGGATCTTGTTTAGGATCCTATAGGATCCTGTAGGATCCTGTTTAAGATCCTATGGGATTCTACAGGATCCTGTTTAAGATCCTATAAGATCCTGCAGGATCCTGCAGGATCCTGTTTAAGATCTTATAGGATCCTTCAGGATCCTAAACAATCTTAAGCAGGATCCTGAAAGACTTTACAGGATCCTGAGTAGGATCCTATAAAACATGGTTAGGATTGTTGGCATTTAGGATCCTGGGTAGGTTTCTGTGTGAACCTACAGGATCCTAGAAAATCCTGTAGGATCCTGTATAGGATTTCTACCAGGGAATGTTTGAAACAAATTTGCAGCGCACCTTCAATCTCGGACAAAACTTATCAATGTTGCTTTGCCACCAAAGTTCCGCTGATGAAACCTCAGTCCTTCCAAACAACATTGAGTGAGGGGAGAGAGGAGGGAAACCATTTATTCAATCTTGTCGGTGTTTCCATACAGGGAAATTAAGAAATACGCGCACTCATTGCGTTTGTCTCAACTTGTTTTGTCCAAGATTGTATACAGAGGAATTCTGCGATTGTACAGGACTTGCAATGCTTCCAGAAGCCTTCAATCATTTTCTACTTGGGATTCATCAATTAAGCGGATTTTTTAAAACCCTTTTTGGTAAAATAAATACTGACATAAAATTTTAAAGGGAAAAAACAAGAATGCATGGTTCTTGTTATTTTTGGTTGGTAAAAACTAGTGCATGTAAAATAGTACCATGGGTATAGGTTATAAACTGCCGACGCGTCTTGAATGCTAGCACGAATGGTCTTTCCTTCTGAGGATCTACCTATTCTTGTAGTGGATATTTTAGAATAAAATTTTTGGTGGAAAATTTCCTCAAAATGTACAAGAATGCTCTATGAATGATGAGGTAAAAGCAATGAAGGAGCATGTGACTTAAGCATTATGCAACAAGATGGATGTTGCGACTTGGTCATTCCCCTGAAAATGTGCCTCAGTAATAGCAAGACCGTTTTCAAGACTTAATTACAATTTGTCTTTAATATATAGGTGTTGGAATAGGGGAAATCATTAAAGGCCAGGCTAGCATTACCATTATTAACGGATATAAACTATGTCATGCAAGCGCGTATGCGTGACTTGTGAGCTGTGTGGGGCATGGAATGTGTCTGTCTTGTATAAGCACTGCTGTCAAGGGAGTTTTCTATAAAACTTTACTTCTATTGCATTTGAAACCTGATGCTTGTCCATGTTTTCTTGCCTAGAATGGTTAATAATTAGCTGAAAGCTTCAATCCAAACAATTAACAGAGCCTGAAGTGATCTTTAAGACGATTAACAACGATTAACACTCATTGTATAAATAAAAACAACTGATAGTCTTAATATTACATGTATTACGAATCGGCTGTTAACCATTCTAAACCTCAGTCTGTTAATCGTATTTTTATGGTTTTATTGTTTTTAATACACAAAGTTAACCGTCAGTTCTTCAAGTATTGTTTAAGCACTGTTGGTTCAAGCAGGTAAAACCTACATTTCACATAATGGGATCTCTTGTACACATTCCCGCGGGAACTAATAACTGCATTGATAAGTGAAAATGATACTGTTTCTGTGATGCCTGAAGGAAATTTTTCACAGGAGTAGGTTTACTACATCTGACAGCCTTGAAGGAAAAAGCTAAGAATGAAATGTCACCCTAAAGGCACTTTTATAATGAAGTCAACTCTCGATAAAAACCATAGCCATAGTTAAATGATAAATGCATAACTTGTTGACAGCTATTTGAATTGAAGCTAAGGCAGCTCATTTTTGCGCCCAATTAATTTAATTTATACTCAGTTCTGGGCAAAAACCTTTTAAAACGTCTGCTTTGCTGGACTACAGACATCTTAGAGCTTTAAAGACAACGCAAGAGACATTTCAGAATGAATGAGAACTTTGACCTTGAAAACCACTTACCACAACAAATCTTTCCCCCTCTCCCCATTATCAATGTTGCTTTGCCACCAAACTTCGCTTGATGAAACCTCAGTCCTTCCAAACAACATTGAGCGAGGGGAGGGGGGGGGGGAGGGAAACCATTTACACAATCTTGTTGGTTTTTCCATACAGGGAAATTGAGAAATAAGCGCATTCATTTTGTTTGTCTCAACTAGTTTTGTCCAAGATTGTTGATGTCTTCCCGTCTGGTTGGTAAGCCAATCAAATGTGCTCATTCGGTACCCGTTGAGAACTGTGATTGATGGGCTGAGACCCTCAGCCTGAACTTATACAATTGCTCTGAGTTTAAAAGGATGCACCAACACAGAGATTATTGATTAAAAGATTTCTTAAATTTTGTCAAACCTATCACCAAATTGCAGTCTTTCTTAATAATTACAATAATTATTAAATTAGTTTGATAAAAGACATTTTTGCCTACAGTCAAA
>Ga0126336_10002872_pt1 | contig 10028 bp, 8 predicted proteins | sample SidCmetagenome_FD_92530 | JGI IMG/M metagenome (GOLD analysis project Ga0126336, IMG submission 92530) | Coral microbial communities from El Islote,Puerto Morelos, Mexico - Siderastrea C C metagenome | ecosystem: Host-associated > Invertebrates > Cnidaria > Coral | place: El Islote,Puerto...
ATGGAAGATGGAACTTTTCATGAACAGAATCCGTTTTAATTTTAAAAATCGGCCAACAGGAACCACTGTTCTTTTTAGGTTGAAAACTGTTAGTTGAAGTTGTGTTTGAAAATGGCGCGTTTTTGAAGCCCTCGACTGCAGAACAATTGCTGTCAAAATTAACAATGCCCATTCAAGAAAACCACTCAATTGCAAAATGGCCCAGAATAGCGGCGAATTTTAAACTGATCTCAGTGCGCCAGCTGATTCATTGCACGTGCCGACCAAATCGCACAATGAACAAGGAAACAGAAAATCTCAGTGATCGGGAGCTCTTTTCAGAGCTCTTCGAAAACCCGACACATCCCTTACAAATCCATATGGTACCTCCATTTGCTGATGTTTTACCTGCAACTTAATGGAGAAGCAGCGTTGAGACGGAGAAAAGTTTGTGGGAAGCCGAGAACGGTGTTTGAGCTACTTCAAGAGAGCGTTAACCCTCTTGGTTACCGATTCGAGGAATCAGCTCGGAGCGTGTTGGGCACGCAATCACCGAAAGCATTCGACGATTTCGGCTTAAAATGCAAGGATGGCGTAGGCCGAGAACGTTTCTCCATCTTTCACGTGTTTGACGGTGATCGAAGAGTTCAAATTGCTTTGAATGAACTGACGCTGCCAAGTCGAGTTTTTATAGTAATAAATTACCTGACAAAGAATGCTGCCGGATCGAAAAGCCAATCGACGAAACACATATTAAAATGAGCGTAAAAAGATCACTCCAAGTTCAGTCTACGTACCCAACAAATTACATAGAATGGTTGTAAAAGTGAAAGTAAAAGTCTTTAGCGAGAACAACAGAAGTATTCGTTTGTTTTTATCATGACGATTCACTGGCACGCGCAAGTTTATTTATGTTTAGGGGCCGATTACATGAGGCGGGCTGGCCCGGTTAGCCGGGCTGGCTCGCTTTGCTGAGATCTTCGCACGTCTGTGAAACACACTAAAAATCAACTTCGCGATTACATGGAAAAATCTCAGCCCGGCCAGGTGGGATCCCGGTATCGCGATGGCGGGATCCCGGCTAGACGGGTTGAAAATTTACCATGTAATCGCGATTGCCGGGCCAGCACGGCTAGCTGGGCCAACACTTTTTCGCCACGAAATTTCGCTTCAGAGCAAAATGAATCACCAGAAGGTCAATATTTCTCTTTCTATATAACACATAAAGGCTTATCAGACCATAAAGCTACATAAAACTGAAAATAATACACCAAAATAATGGATTAGCAACAGTAAAATCACTCGATTCATTCCCTTTGAGGTAGCCAACTTTTCACACGACAGCTTCTAAATTTAGCCGCAGGCGGGCTGGCTTGCCTCATTTAATACCAGGCTGAACAGTCATCTCGGCAAACTGAGCCAGCCTGGCTAACCGGGCTCATGTAATCGGCCCCTAAGGGGCCGATTACATGAGGCGGGCTGGCCCGCTTAGCAGGGCTGGCTCGGTGTACCGAGATGACTGCTCAGCCCGGTATTACATGAGGCGAGCCAGCCCGCCTGCGGCTAAATTTAGAGGCCGTCGTGTGAAAAGATTGAACCAAGTGTTTTTATTTTCGCCAATTCATTATTTTGGCGTATCATTTTCAGTTTTACGTAGCCTTATGGTCTGATAAACCTTTATGTGTTATATAGAAAGAGAAGTATCGATCTTCTGGTGAGGCATTTTGCTCTGAAGCGAAATTTAGGGACGAAAAAGTGTTGGCCCGGCTAGCCGGACTGGCCCGGCAATCGCGATTACATGGGAAATTTTCATCCCGGTTAGCCGCGATCCCGCCATCGCGATGCCAGGATCCCAGCTAGCCGGGCTGAGATTTTTCCACGTAATCGCAAAGTTGATTTTTAATGTATTTCGCAGACGTGCCGAGATCCCGGCAAACCGAGCCAGCCCAGCTAAGCGGGCCAGCCCGCCTCATGTAATCGGCCCCTTAGAAACTTCTGCACAAAGATAAAAGACTTTTGAATCTCGTGCGTGGGGTTGCGTTTTTAGCGTTTGTACGTGCTGGCAGTTTCTCTTTTGCGATATACTTAACGAAAATGCAGATAGAACGAAAACGGAACCTTTCTCTAAGCGAGAAAAAAATCTGAAGGACACAACGCGAAATAAGCAATTGAACGTGTGATATTGCAAAACAAAAGGTTTAACAATGCCTCGCATGTGTATTGTCTCTTTGCTCCACCTCCTGCACTTTGATGAACAGAAGGTATTCCCAGTGGAAGAAAACTGACCAAACGGGCTCGCTCTACTTCATTCTTGTTAATTTCCAGCGTTAACATTCTTTTGCGTTCCAAAAAGAGGAAGAAAAAGCCCGAAATGGGCAATTTTCACGTTTCCAAACTTCTGTTCCTTCGTCTGCAAATTTTCTTTGTACATTTGTTTGCATTGCGTTACCAAATACCGTGACTGACTTGTTTAACCAAATCTGGATATATGATATCACAGGTGAAGCATATTAGATGTCACGTTTTGTCGTGGTTTGCACAGAGATCTCACAACGAAAACACCAGTATAGTTCAATTTTTTCTTTTCCCTCTACCTTTTTTGAGATCAACCGAACATTCTAGTTTGAAGCCATCATTAAGCATCAAGCAACAACGAAGAAAAGAGAGATTGTGTAGCTTAACACGGAAATTTTGGTGTATTTCGGGATGCGGCTAAGTTGACCTTCATTAAGCCCCATTTGTTAATATTCGCTGTGTTCGATGTTTTAACAAAGACAGCAGCATGGATAACCCAAGCCAGTTTCAAAGTATAGTTTAGTTCATTGTTTCTACTGTCTGTTTAACGAGGATTCAGACCATTTGGGGTTATGGCACATGTTAAATTATTTCCATAAGTTAGGTTCCAAATCAGTTTCTACGTAAACATCAGAACCTGCCTTTTAGTTTGGAATTGTTTGTGCTCATTAAATTTCGCTACTGCTATTTTGTAACTGTCTAGTTAATGAAAAAGACTTGTTCTGTTAACAAGAAGTGTCTATCTTTTTCTCTGCGCTTTAGTTCACCAGCGCGATGCAAGTTAATAGTACTGACTTTCAAAATTAATTTCCTGTGATTTTGACCTCCAGAACCTGAGAATCGATTTCCTCGTTTTTTTCCTAAAATAAAGCGCTTCTGGGGAAAACGAATCACATCAGGTTTCTAGTTTTACCAATACCCATTTATGTGCAAAACATGAGAGAAATCGATTTTTCAACTTCTGCCGCCGAATGCTCGATGTTCACTGAAAGTCGCTCTTAAGGGCCCGCTAAAGGTTCTCTTATCTTTTGGCTCTTCTAAACGATGGAATTATCGACCACTCTGGAAAAATCTGGACTACTGGGTGAATTGTAGATAAGACGGGTGGGAGCCCTGAAGTGAATTGAAATCAACAACCAAGGGGAACAGGGACTTTTTCCCTCGTATTTTAGGAGTAAGTAGATCTTCCCTGGGTAGCATTTTGGCTTTGTTGAATTGTTTACGAACCTCTGAGGAGATAACTTGGCTGACTAAAAAAAATTGATATTCTTTGCTTCTTTTTTAAAATTTCTCAATTGTGGAAGAATTTCTGCGAACTCTGGTGGCAATTCCGAAAGGAATGGCTTTGGTACAATGAGCTGGATGGGCACTACTACTCAACAGATATATATCTGATGGTCTGTGGGCTGAGAATAGATGTCACTTTTAAACCCATCGACTAAAGAAAGGGTGGGATCCAAAACGTAGAGTGAAGTTTCTGATGACACCATTGTAACTTTAATGGCAGGGTACAAACAATTAATTAAGTTGGTAAGTTCATCTAATTAAGTGGTCCTCTGGGATCACAAATCAAAGATGTTGTCTTTATTTCAACCAGAATCTAGGTTTGATCTCCCCAGAACTTTTCTATCAGTAATTCCCATCGATAAGTCGGCGAAGCTACACGCATTCTTGGGGCCCATGGCTGTGCCGTGAATTTGCAAAAAAAGTGTTTACTCTGAAAATGGGAATTGTTGTGTTCTAAACAGATCGCGGCCTCAACAATACATTCCATAGATAAAATGCGAACATCACGCGAGTTTAAAGTATGAGTAACAGCTTTAATTCCCAAGTTGTTATCGATTTTGGGAAACAGAAACATTGTTTCAATGTTTCTAATTATGATAAATGTAAAGCATAGGGATGCTTACTAATAAGATCACGTGGGAGTTAGCCGTCCAATTTAACAAAGACGAACACCAATTGTCTGACTTTGATCATGAGTTCTTTGTGATTGAGAGATTTGTGATGTAAGTGAAGACTGTATTGATAGGGGTTGCTCAGCAGGGATGCTTTTTGGTGCTCGCCGGCTATGCACGTTTCAGCCTTACGGCCTCCAAAGATTTGAATAAAGCGGAAACTCATGGTGGCATCTGGATTCACACTGGTATGAATACTCAACAATAGACATACATAATGAAAAAAAAAGCAACAAACAAAAGTAGGTTATGTGCGCTGAAAATATGAATGGAAGTGCTTCCTGAATCGAAATCAATGTTTGACCACCTTAAATTGGTTCAACGAAATTGATATTTGGAGATCATTCAAAATAGTAATTAAGCTAAGGATGACCACGTTTTAGAGAAATTCATCGACCGGTTTGTCTGTCATGATCTTTTATCGAAAGCGCAAAATACAAATCTTATTTAAGTGGCTCTCTCTCTAAGATCCTCATAACCGAAATTGGTCACAAAATAGAAGTGCTTTAAGTGTCGTATGCAAATCACATTTTGTCTGGTTACTTTTGGGCTCTAAATGCTTTTTTCTTCAGTTTACGGGGAGTGTCCCCTGGTGGACCAAATGATAACTCCTCACAACACTTAAAGAGCCATTTTCACCCTTGATGCTTTGCGCACCGGGGTACATTTTTCATATACTAAATCCGTCATTTTCATGATTGTTGTGAAGTCTCATTTGCTTCTTCTTCCATCGCTGCTTTTAGCGATCTCAAAGTACTTGTGTGAATTTTCAGTTGATAATTAAGTGTCGTTGTATCGATTTCGTTGTACAGTTTCCAGTTGTGAAGTGTTTTCGCTGTGGAGAAAGAGCGATCATATTTAGATTGGATATCTAGTAGAGGTTCAGGAAAGCCGACGCGAAGACCGCTCAAGACTTCAGGGCTTTGCTAAAGTTATACGGCTGACGGAGTCCGAGTACTAGATGTGGAGGGAAAGGAAAATGTCATTCAATTTCAGCAAGACTACTGACAGTGCATTTGCCGAAATTCTACTGCATTCGTTGTGGGATGAAAACAGAAGGAAAGTTCACGGGAGGAGACAAGTTTCTTGATATCACAAAATGATGATTATGATCATGAATTTGTGCTGTTTTGCTCGAGTTGCCCTTTGTTCTGTATTCGTTATTCCACATGTGAATGTTCTTTCTGTTTATTTGCGTTTGTCTTATTTTTATATAGAGTGGAAGTGGCTACTTTGGTTTTACGTCCATCGACAACGATCGATGGATCGGGCGCTATAACAAATCCATACGCGTTGACTACCAAGTGAGGTCTTGAATAGTTTGCTCCCGTACATCTAGCGATGTAGATGTCAATGTTTTGATAATAATGCTTAATTTTATTAAGAGTGGAAGTGCCTACTCTGGTTTTATGTCCATCGACATCGATCGATATCGATCGATCGATAGGGCGCTACAATCGATCCATACGCGTTGACTAGCAAGTCAGATCTTGAGTAGTTTCTCTAGCAACATCTGCGATGAAGATATTTCCATTTTCAGAGGCTACCAATGTACATATCAGCTCGCTGGAAGGCCAGTGCGACGCGCTGTGATATGCAATTACAATTTAATTAAAACTATATGCGGAATATTACCTTTGTAAATTTGTATCCTGCTGTACTTAAAGTTTGAAACTATGTTTGTGTTTTCCTGCGTAAGGGAGCATTGTTCGCGTCACATTTGCTCTCAAATTTCATGCAAAGGGTTTTGTTCATAATTTGCATAATTTAGAAATACTGGTTTCTCAAAGCGGCACCACGGTCTTTAAACCGTCTGGCCGCACGATTTTTTAAAAATAATAATTAAGACCAAGCCCTTACCTTTTCAGGACTGCAAGAAAATTGCTGTACGAGGTCTCACGTTTTGTTAACATGCATTTTGTTTACTCATTTTTCTTGTTTTATCAAAAGCTGTGAAAGTAGGTTGATAAAAGTAAATGTTTCAACCACTCAAAAAAATTATATGAAGCGTCAATAAAATTCTAGTGTATTAGAAAGACTACATCAAAATTTACGTTTTTTGAGGAGTTACCAAAGATTTTGACAATTGTCATTGGCATTTTTTTTATACTAGGAGACCCCCCCTGTAAACTGAAGAAGAAAGAATTCAGAGCCCAAACAAAAAATGTTTTTTACAGTAATATGCTAGTCCGAAGGTGACAAAATATCAAGTTTACCATTCTTTTATGTCAAGTTACATTTTTATACGTCAATTATTTTATATTCGTGTCATTTTTTCGTATGTTTATGTCAAAACAATCTCTTCTGTGTCAGTTTGATTTTTACCATATCAAGCGATCTCTTTATGCACCAAATAAATCATTGTTTCATACATGAAGTGGTTAACATTTTTCATATCAAGTTGCGTGCACATTTTTATACATCAAGAAAGGGGGGATGAGCCTTAGATAAGAGGTACCATCAAGGAAAGGAGTTTGGGAACTGACTAGTGCATGGAAAGAAAAATGGCGGCGGCGAGTAATCCGTTTTTTATTCCCAATATCCGAGAGTTCTTTGAAACTATGCTGTTACTTATCTGGCAGTGTAACACTGGTTTGGAAGAAAATAATGATGGTGACCAAGCAGAATTATTAGCTAAAAGGATGGAGCAATATGAGCAAACTTAACATGTCATGTACCACCGAAGAACAGAATCGCGTCCCCACCCACATGCTCTTGCCTTCGATTGGAAAATTAGAGGGACTCAACATTGATAACGACAATGTTGAAGATGAGAACAGAGCAACAGGGACAGATGCAACATAAGGGCAACCAGTTTGCAAATTCAAAGTGCGTACATAATTTCAACTGTGCAATAAATCGCTAATATTTTGCATTTCTAATATGGAGATGACTTTCGAGTCACATATTTGGTTTTCCTGTTCAGTCTGTCTAGTGAATTTCAAAATTAAGAAAATCGTTGAAATCTTTTCTATTTCGTGACATCAGGTTAATCATGACCAAAAGTACAAAATGCATAACAAACCAGCTGGGAAAGAACTCAAAGTTTGATCTGGATCGGCTCTTTTGAGAGAATGAAAATTTGCCTTCGCATGAATATTCAGATTCTTGATTCCATTCATTTCACAGTCCAAGTGTACCGGTCTTTTGCACTCATTGATTTAAATTCAGTCTTCATTTTATACCAAGTCCGTAGTCCGCCGTGGAATCCGTTTGTTTTAATAGTGTTCGACTCAGTTCAACGGCAGGGGAAGCAAGATTTGGTCTTCGACAAACTGTCTTTAGCAGCCATAATAAATCTACGACTTTGTTTTGCAGATTTACGTTCTTCTTGAAAAGGGATGAGGTATAATGTACCAGTCAACTCAAAGCTTCAACGCCTCCCCGGGTAACCCCCAGGCTTTGAACTTTTGAAAGCTGGCTTGTTCAAACTCCCCTCGGGGTAAAAAAGCCCAAAAAAGCCGTTCAAATGCCCCACCAATTAGTACTGAAATACCTCTCCTCAAAGACAAATTTCTTCTTCAATCAAACACTGTTCACGTTTTTCAAAGAGAGATATGCCGTAATGACACCTTCAAACTTCTTTTAAAAACCCTTTTGAAAGAGTTTTTAGCCAACAAAGGCGAAATTCTAACTTGCAAATCCGTCAAACCCTGCAAAAACCGAAAAAACGCACGGGTGTATTACACTATAACAAGAGAAAATCCGGTTCAAATTCCCCACCCTTCTAAGGCAACGTTGAAATTCCCCCCTCCCCGGGCACGATACACAGTCAAATGCCCGCGGTATGCCCTGAGGGGGGGATGTTGAAGCTTCGATTTGACTGGCACATAAGTCGAAGTTGGCAAATTTAATTTCTCTGTTGCGTGACACCAGGTAAGAAAGTCGCATTAGCTTCAAAAGTACTCTGGCTGATTCCAACGTGCATCGCCAGAACTCCCAAGCTTTAAAATTGTATAAAACTTCCCTAAGCCGTTTGACAATCTCACTCTTAACCGCTCTGTATAAAAGCTATGTTTACAGTGTAAATCTAATCGCCTTCTTTTCAATTCAAAGTTCCCTGTTGATGTCTGACTCAGAAGTAATTTTCAGATTTTCAAAGCTATTATTGAATAAAATACTATCTACTTCTGATTGATAAAACTCTGTCGGATGCAAAGTATAAACCATGAACGTTGCGACACGATGGAATTCTGGGAATAAAGTACTGACAAGCTTGCTTCTAGGCCATATATTGGTGTTCAAGATATTTTCATTCCCAAGAAGGTTTTAAAGTAGATTTGGGTACAGTGTGTTAATATTATCTCCACGGTGCCTGAGAACAGAAGCAAGTTTTCCCACTTCCCAGAACACCATTGGGTCGTATCGTTCATAGCATATGCTTTTCACACGACAACGTTTCTCCAATTAGGTGTATAAGAGATGGCCAACTCAAAAGCGCTGGAGAAAACTGAAAAAGTAGCATTATGGGTCAATGCAGCAATTTTTGTGCGGACGCATTGCGAACCTATGCGTCCGCATCTTTTGTCATCGTCTTTCAGACTCTGTTTGTTTTTTGAGTTTGCTACGGGTTCCTGAGTCAACAGTAACTCGGGGCAGCGGTTTCCTTAAGGTGGGGGGGCTTATTCAGGGGGGAGATGTAAGGAAGGGTGTGGTTTTCAGAAACCTCGGGCTTTTTGGTCAGCGGCTTAGTGCCATGGTAACGAAACCGCTGGTCAGAGAATTCTTGAATAGCTGGAGGGTTCTTTTTCTCTTGATTCCTGAAAATGCTGGCACAAGCTAAGGAGCTTACGCAGTGTGAGTACGATATTGCGTTCGCCTATTTCTGCTTCATGTTTACTATAAATGTTAATAATAAATAAATGAAATAATGGTTTTCTTATTTAATTTTTGTTTGCTCAATTTTCTGGTTTGATTTCTGACGTATTTATTGTTGTTTGATTATAAAACTGCTGGTCAACTTGAGTGTAAGATTGCGTGCTCTTTGTTTAATCATACGAGTGTATCGTCTTAAGTTCTGATTATGACACATTTCGCTCGTTGTTGATGCGACTGATCGGTGCGTATTATTGTTTCAAAAACTTTGTATGGCACGTTTCATGTTTTTCATTTATTGGAAAGGGGCTTAATTTCCGAAAGCACCAAATAAGTAACCAACCAAGACGAAAAAAACGTAGCTTTGATTTTTGGAAAGAGCAATAAACTCAATACTTTTTCATATCAGAAAATGAGGAAATTGAACTTAACGCGAACATGAATGTCAAGATTGGCATAATGCCATTATGTGGTGATGATTCGTGGCTTCGTGAGGGACTTCAGTTTTCCGCTTACGTTCAGTAATCCTAAAGTTAGTTAAGAACGTACTCTAACTATTTATGAAGAAACAACACTATGCTGTTTGGAAGCTCAACATTTCAACTAGCGACGACAAAGCAAAAATGAATTACCTACAGCACGTTCGCGTGAATAAAATCACGCAATCATTTTGACAGATCTAACAGGCTGTTTTAGTACTTACATTTCCCCAGCCAAGAGTCACACAAAGCATTGACTCAATGCAGTGGTTTTCTTTCCCTTTAGCGTGGTCAGAATTTATTTTCATTTCAAATTTGCTTCATTAATTTTTTACATGCGTAACTCATTTCGAACTTTATCTTTTATTAGGAAATGCGTTTTTTTAACTAACTTGAATTGACTAAGAGGCACCCTTTTAAACTCATTTTAAAAGCGAGTTTCACTTTCCATTGCTCGATCACTGAGTCGAATTATGATAAGCAAATCGCGTTTTAAAAACAC
>Ga0126336_10002873_pt1 | contig 10027 bp, 6 predicted proteins | sample SidCmetagenome_FD_92530 | JGI IMG/M metagenome (GOLD analysis project Ga0126336, IMG submission 92530) | Coral microbial communities from El Islote,Puerto Morelos, Mexico - Siderastrea C C metagenome | ecosystem: Host-associated > Invertebrates > Cnidaria > Coral | place: El Islote,Puerto...
ATAAAACAATTATCCTGCTCAATCTTGCGGAATATCCCCTGATTTAGCCAACTCGGCCTACGGTCTCGTCGGCTAAGTATCAGGTGATATTCCGCGCGATTTCGCAGGATAATTGTTAAGTATGTGAAATCCTCTTGTTTGATCATTAACTAAGTAATATAGTTCGATTGTGGTAATTGTCATTATATGCTGTTCAACGTGGCTCTTACTTTAGAGTCTCTGAATGAAAGCTGCTAAAATTAAAACTACTGGGCAGTTCTTCCTATTGAACTATTCAAGGGGGACAGAGGGTGCAAACCTCCCACTTTCTGTACCATTTAATCCTGGTTCCCGCCCTTAATTGTTGGCTCCCGCATCGTTGCCAATTTTTTGATGGCGACATATTACTCTGTGTTGTCTGAGGATTTTCCCGGGCACGTTGAAAATCCCGTTTCCCGTAGACGCTCTTTCCTTCATGCCCTCTTTTCTTCCAGGTTTCCCACAACATGTCCCCCCTCCCTTCCTCTATTCCTTGACCAGTATTTTTGCGAAATTTAGTGGGTTCTCTGCAAAATGTCAAACACGCACAAAGAAGACACGATTGTGTTCGTTCTCGAGGAACGTAATCAAAGTGCACCCGTGCATTATTTTCACCGCATCTTGTGCCCAATTCACGATTTTAGTATTTTTTCTTACGGTTTTAATGTTGATCCCCTTGCTTTGCGACTAATATCTTCACATTTATGGTGTAGTGTAAACTGCACAGTAAACCCAGTTTTAAACCTTTCACTCTAGTAGTGGCCAAAGTCAGAATTCAAGAAAAATCCCAAATTTCATTTTTTTTTAATCCTTCATAACAAACATTACCATGCGAAAGTACTGCAAAAGAGGTTTCCTTTGAATGGTCACACCATAGGATTTTTTCCACAGACTCAAAAGTTCTAAACTACATTACATTGTCTCCGTAATTGACTCTGTGAATGAAGGAACTAAACGTCAAACTCGTGTGCCGAATCGGATGCACTGACCGTGCATGGTCTATAGGAAACATGGAGTTCGAACCGAAAGTTGTTTCAAGGAAACAGCTCTGAAAGATGCGGAAACTTTAATAAAATTATCACCTCACCGTTAGTTCTGTTGTCCTGTGCCTTTGATTTGTACATCATCTTTTGCAAATATCCCTGTTTCTCCCCGATTCTTCAGCGAGTTCGATATGCTTACTTTTACCGCCCGCCATTTTGAAAAACCACTCATTCCCAGTTCTAAGCAGCTAACTAGAAAACCTCCTAAAGCACGCAGATCCTAACTCGCAGTCTACACTTCAGTAAGCTCTGAGGACACTGGGAGAGGCAGCTCCTTTCATCAGAACTTAAATATTACCACCTTGGGTCGTCCGGCAACTGACTTCCGTCGACCCTTTCTTCGTTACTTGAGGACAACAGGACTCCAAAGTTGTCTCTTGACTTAATAACCTCCACGTAAAAATAGATTTCATAGTCTTTACAGCACTTGGTTATGTCATATTTGATTTTGTGGTATCTAAAACAACCAGTACGTTATAGCTGCTTTCAGTTGAAGTCCATGTCTTAATGTTCTCATGTTATAAACCCCTTGCAACGTTCAGAAAATAGATACACACGTGCAGTTGTCAACTTTATGTTTACTCACCAAGATCTCGTCAGTTTACAATTATTTATTACACTATTGCGAAATATATATTTTAAACATTGTGTCATAATTACTAATTACGCGAGATTTTGATTTAATTTGATTTTTTTAAATTAAATACGACTTCTACGTCAATCGCTAATTTCCAAAGCGCTTTGATTGCTAAGATTACTCGAACAACCTAACCACCAAATGAGCGGTCCAAAGTCTCGTGGACTCGACGCCTGTCTTATCCACAAAGGCTTCTCCCCAGTCCCCTTATAACCCCCAAGAGCCACGAACCACAGTAGCCTGGGTTCAATGGTTCAGTGGCACCGAGGGTCTTTAGAGCATCAGCCGCGTCGTCAACGAATCTATTACTGCTAGCGCTGTCCGTCACTGAGATTAGTACCACGGTATGGTCTGGGAGCGAGGTAATGAAAGCTGCATGTTGTTGCCAGATGAACTGTCTGCCCATGTGCCAAATCCTTTTGCGTCGATCACACTTCCTTCTTGGTCAACTGAGACTATCGTTTGTCTCACGATGTGGTCACTTGAGTTGTCGTGAGACAAACGATTTACACTTTTATTATTGTATTTACCACGATGAACAATAACCACCTTTCTTACGACAAAGAAATTAATATCGTTTGTGTGTCTGTCTGTGGTAAAAGACTAGTCAAATCAACTGTCCTTAAACTGATTAGTGGGTCGCATGTAAATTCAGTCTAAACATGGTAAGCTTGATTACATTACATCTGTTCTCGGCTCGTTCCAAGTAGAGTTCCAAGGTAGGATTGGTACAAAAAATGCTAGAACATTAACCTCATGGTTGTCCCATTAACTTTAATTTATAATACTTATAAATTGGCCCAAATTTGTCAAAGAAAATTTGCTCGTGTGCAAGGGGCTTTACTGCTTGATGTTCAGTTCTCGTAATGTTAGTTCCTCGAGATTTCCGACTGATCGAGCCAACTTCAACCCGTGGTTTTCAATATTTTCCTTTGTTGCCCGTTTAGCAAAGTATTGATTTTTTTAAAGGAAAAATTAGGGGTTTTCCAGTTCTGTGAATGGATAAGTAAAGTGTAAATTCCCATCACTTTAGTTTTTCATAATTAGTTGTTTCGGCCAGAGCCAAACTCGATTCACGTGACCATTTAAATAGAATCTATTGAGCAGACGTTTCTGTTGATTATGCTGTTCAAAATGGTTCTAATTTTCGAGTCTATGTATGAAATACTTAAGCAACTATTCAAATGAAAGCTGTTGACTAGTACCTCTCTGTGATACTTTGCTGTGCAGGGAGAGTTCGAGTCTTAAAATAACATCCGGCTAAAATTTAACCTGATTGATTAAATTTCCCACATTCCGTACCCCTTCAACCCGGTTCCCGCCCCTTTCCTAATGGCTCCCGATGCGTTGCCGTTTTTTGATGGCGACGTATACATACCCAATATTGTCTGATTTTCCCCACTTCTCCTACTTCCCGCCACGTTGAAAATCCCCTTCCCCGTATACGCTCTTTCCTTCACAATCTCTTTTCTCCTAAGTTCCCGCCCCCCTCCCCCTCCTCTATTCCTTGTTCAGTTTTTGGCGACATCTCTTGGGTCCTCTACAAAATAACAAACACGCACAAAGCAGACACGATCGCGATCGTGTTCATTCTCGCGGAACGCAAACAAAGTGCCCCCGTGCAGTACTTTCACCCCAACTTGTGCCCAATTCAGGATTTCAGTCGAATCTCAATTTTTTTATTACAATTTGGATGGGTAATCCACTTGCTATGCAACTTATATCTCCATATTCATAGTGTAGTGAAAACTGTGCAGTACGCGCGGTTTAAACGTCAATCATCGTACGTCGAATCGAATGCAAGCGAGTAAAAGTTATCGTTTTAGCCGGTTTCAAGAAGATTTGGCGTATGAACGGTTCAACGTTTGAAGCGGGCCTAAAACATCTGAATTGGCTGAATTGGTCCTGTGTATTAAAATGCATAGCTTACAAATCCCAGTACGAATCCAAAAACATTTACAAATCGTTTTGTGTAAACGTAGCCTGAAAGAAAATAAGACGGAAATTATCTCAGCACAGGACCTTGTCAAACCTGAGATTTAAGTGGTAGTCAAGAATAAGTATTTTCATTTAGGTTTACATTTCGTTTAATTCTATCTCGAACCCATCCTAAAATACATGATGACAAGCAGTACATGTAAAAGCTGTTTCTTGGCATTTATATTTGCTGATTTCTAATAAAGACAGACAAGACAAACAAAATAAAGCTAACAGACACTGTCAACTGAGTAACAGCTGCGAAACGAGGGAAAGAAATGTAAAAATTAGCTAAACAGTGCCATTTTTAACAGCTTTTCCCAAATTGAGCTTTGGCTTGAAGGTCGTCGTAGTTAAACAAGGACTCCAAGAAACAAAGACGGCTACTGTAAGAGCTTTGAAACATTAGAAAACTGTCTAAGATGGGAAACATTTACGCAACGTGAAAGGTTCTAGCAGCTTATGACGGTGCAGTTATCCAAAACTGATACAAAACAGTTATCCAAAACAACTTATGCAGTTATTAATGCAACTGCATAAGTTGCATTAATAACTGCGAGGATCGTCTTTACATTTAATTTACATATTATATATTAATTACTGATAGACACAATTTTCGTGCAATTTTAACTCCTATTTTTGGTCAACATATGTCGCCACCTCTCCTTTTTCCCGCAAAGTTCATTCATGATTTCAAGATCTCCAAAACGTACTTTATCTGCGGAAACTGTATTTGAATGGAAGAATAGCTGAAATACGTCACCGTGTGCCGTTTTGGCTCAAATTCGGTGGCGTCAGCTAATGGAGACTTCAAAATATATTGTTGGATCAACAGTAAAAGAAAAAACTCGATAAAAAATTAAATGGGAAAGTTGAGCATTTAAAATCACCAATACTACGCATTTCGCAAATAGCAAGGTGAGGCATATAGCTCGAGAAATTAGCCATGCTCATTGAATTATTCGCGGCCATTAAGCTATGTAGCTACCAACTAATCCATATAAACTTTAAAACTATGCAAATTACCAGTCATAGGAAAATTTTTTATTTTTTTTTCTTTAATCATGGGGCTTTGTTGGTTGATTTTAAGAAGAAATTTCTGCCAACCTATTTCGATAAAGGGAACTGGGATTAATGTCTCCCATGAAAAAACAAAGTGCTTTTAAGTTATACGCAAATACGTCGTCAGAAAATCACGGGGTTAATCACTTCTGTCGGATAATACTAAAACGAGCAGAATTTTCCCCTCGAGGCAGCTTCATTTCCAACTTAGTCTTCTTTCAAGCCATTGCAGCGGTCCACGCACTTTTCGATTTGATCGGTCTTCCTGGTAATTTACTCGTAATAGTAACGATCTTCTTAGAAAGCAGATTACATGTGATGCGGTATATTCTCCTCACCAGCCTAGCAGTGTCAGACTTTCTGTTCTTAATCCCTGTCAACTCATTCCGCATCGCCAGCACAGCGCAAGAAAAATGGCTATACGGCGAAACAATGTGCCAACTCAATCCGTTCTTTGCAAGATACTTTTACCTCAACACGGTTCTTCACCTGGTAGCGGTCTCCTATGAACGACACAGTGCGATAGTCAAGTCACCTTTGACATACACGGGCACGATTACCAAATCCAGGGTGGTGTTTATAGCTCTGATTTGGATAATTTCCATTCCACTATCCATTGGTCGAATCCTAGGTTTTGCTGGAACGTACGATTACAATCCAGAAATTTTCTGCTGCGAACAAGGATGGACGACGTAAGTGATGCAAGCGGAAGGAATGCGATTCTCGTGACCGTCGGCTCCTTTATCCTTCCATTTCTGGTAGTCTTGTTCCCTACTTAACTGGTCGGTCTACAAGACGCCAAAGAGACAGATCGAAGTCTTAGAAGTTCAAATAGGAAGCCTTGCAGGATCTGAACGCCAGCAGCAAGAGATGTCAAAGAGAATGAAAGAACGAAAAGCAGCTGCCGATATCACTATCATTATTTGCGCGTTTTTGTTGTGTTTTCTTCCCGCATACTTTGTTGGTATTCTTCGCCAGTTCGTCAAAAGTAGTAAAGTTCCCGCCAAAGTGGTTTTGTTCAAGAATTGTATCTTCACGGCTAGCACAATATGTAATCCAGTCAACTATTCCATCCAGAATAGAGACTTCAGAACCGGGCTAAAGAATGTGTTGAGGCGTATTGGACTTTTTAAAAACGCTGTCCACATCTCTAACGAAGTGATCGCCATGAACAATGTACGAATCGGCGCTAACCTCGCCACGGAAGACTCCCGTTCAACACCAGCAGTACCACAGGCCACCCAATATCAAGAAGAAAGATTGTCAGGGAGCACCCGACGAGCTGGAGGGAATTTTCAGAATAGACACCTTTCACCAATTCCAGAGGTCGTTGAATGACTTGACTGAACAACTCACATTTGGCGGGAGTTGCTCTCTTAAAGTTTTAGAACTTGCAGTACGGTGCCATATCAAACTTGTGCTTACTGCTTGATGTTCACCTCTTGTAATGTTAGTTGCTCGAGATTTTCGATGTAACGGGACAGCAATGTCTAGTGATGGTTTTCTTTACTCTCCTTAGTTGCCCTTATGGCAAAGTGTTGACTTTGTTAGGAAAAATTAGGAGTTTACCAATTTTTGATATAGGAATGTAGAAGTAAAATGTGAATTTAGTTTTTCTTAAATAGTTGTTTTAGACAGAGCTAAACTCGACCAGTTCATGTAATTATTCAAATGAAAAGCTATTGCGCAGATGTTCCTATTTCAATTTACGCTGTACAATATGGGTTTAATTTTTGAGTCTGTGGATGAAATGCTTTAGAGACTATTCAAATGAAAGTTTTTGACCAGCACTATTCGTGACATTAATATGCTGTACAGGGTGATTCCAGATAAACGTTCGTAGATGAAATCCTCTTGTTTGATCATTAACTGAGTAGTATAGTTCATTGTGGCGATTGTCATTAAATGCTGTTCAACATGGCTCTTACTTTAGAATCTCTAAATGAAATCCAACTAAAATCAAAACTACTTGGCAGTTCTTCCAGTTGAACTATTCATGGGGGACAGGGGGTCCAAACCTCCCACTTCCTGTACCATTTAATCCCGGTTCCCGCCCTTACCCAATGTTATCTCCAGATTTCCTGTAAACGCTCTTTCCTTCACGCTCTCTTTTCTTCCAGGTTCCTTCCCCATTGCAACGTTCAAAAAACAGATACACACGTGCAGTTGTCAAGTTTATGTTTAATCACCAAAACCTCTTCAGTTTACAATTATTTATTTTACTATTGCGAAATACATATTTTAAACATTGTTTCATAATGACTAAATACGAGAGGTTTCCATGTGTTTTTTTAATCAAATGCGTCTTCTAGGTCACTCGTCCATTTCCAAAACGTTATGATTGCTAGGATTAATCGTATCCTGGACAGCTAAACAGCTTCGATAAACCAGCGAGCACTATGTTGAAATAAGGTTTAACGAACTGACTGATATCATGTTCACATGGATTGGCTCTGCGAGGAAACAAAAAAAATACCAAAATGTCTTGTCTCGTACTCAGACGTGACTCTCATTATGAACATTAGTGCCTCGCATTTCATGCTTGTTCCCAGTCCCTCTTTGCGCTCGTTCAAATGCAAACAGACCGGCTGTGGAAGAAGCAGCTAGACTTCATTTCTGAGTTAACGCCCAAGTGGGCGTACAGAAATCAAATTAAAGTTGTGAAAAACAATTTCATTCCTCATTTGGGCAATCTCAACGTCCTCTCCCTCGTTAAAGTAGGTCTCCCTTGTAAAAAAAAAATACCGACAAATTGACACAAACTCAAATAATCATTTTTGGAGGCCAGGGTCCAGTTGTTCAAAGCAGGGTTAAGCTAACCCAGGATTAGCATCAATTTTTAATTTCGTTTCATAGCCAAACGATACGGATTCCTGTATATATTCTTTGTCCTACATTTTGACTTTGGTAGTTTTCAAACAGTCACTTGGAATTTGCTGTAAAGACTCTTTTGAAATAAGAGACAAGCATGACACAGCCAGCCAGGCAAGAGCAGGCAACTGCTGTCCCTTACTTAGGCTTGCCTTACCTGTGTAAGCCTCACATCCATACACCTCCACTCTCATGCACACGTGACCATGCCAAGTGAACGGCAGAAACCTCACGTATCTGGTTTGCAAGGATTCCTTGAGGGCATTTTGAACAACTATGTTGCTTTCTATGTTTCTGTTAAAAACCTACACACACAGAGGGAGAGAGTTTGGCAATTTCTAGCCACAAAATTTCATATTCAAACACAGTGGAAAGGGACAACTACTAAAAATGTTCTCTTGTCAAGGAGGTTGACTAAGAGCAATTTTTTCAAGATAACTTTTGAACAAATATGTTGTAAGGAACCATTAAGACACACTCAGACACCCTCTCCCTGATTGCTATACACAGCGGTGAGCCGAGATGCACATCACTTTATTCTTAGATGGACCAAACCAGAACAAAAGACGACGAAAGTGTTAAAAATGAAATTCTTAAAGAGTGCATGAGAATTGACGAGAGTGCATGCCATTTTCAGGACAAAAGAGAGTAAACTTTGATCACATCTAATGATATCTGAGAACATTCAAACTCTCTGACACACAGGGAGAGTTTGAAACTCTCAAGTTGATATGTCTTCTCTTTGGTCGACTATCGTTTGTCGAGGAACTTACAGACTTTTAAAACAGTGCATTCTTTCCAACTTGGAACGCTGACGTTAGCCCGAAAAATAAATAGCTAACAAAACTACCTGGGTGATATTATTTTCTTTGTAAACCTCCCACGTTTTTCCATCTTTGCTAAAAGACAGCTGGTATGTCTTCACCCACATATGCTCCAAGGTGCCGTTACGGCCCTGAGTAGCCACGCCTGTTACCACATGGAGATAGCCTAGATCTATCTGTAGCCACTGCCCAGTGTTGTTTAATGTGCACCAGGTTCCCGCGTGCACTCCCAGCCACGCCCTGTTATTCAGCCGTCCTAAGCTAGCCTTGTACATATCGCTTATCTGAGAGGAAGCTGACTCCTACTCCTAATGGCGAATTACATTCTGCAAACGAAGCAAGGCATACATTCGTTATCCTAAATACTCGTGTTATCACTTTCTTGTGGTACTGTTTATATTGTTGCTGCACAAGGCGTTTGTCTGATAAAGACACCATAAAGTAAAAAAGTACAACCGTTGAAAGGTTGGCTACATGATAAGCCAAGTTTTCTTATCGCTTCTAATCGTTCTAAAAAAGCCCTAGAATTTTTATATCATACGGTATTTTATGCTGAGAACTTATTAGCTTAAAGGGACACTCACCAATTTTAGACAACTTCAAAAAGCTAAAAGACGTATTCTAATAAGAGGAAAGCCCAAAATACTGGTTGATTTTCGTTTAAAACTCCTCTACCAGTTCTCTGAGACTAAAATTAAGTGTGATTGGCTCAGATCGCTCGGATGGAAATGGATTGCAACTTGAAAACATCAGCTGATGTTTTTAAGTTTTTCCTTTGTTTCTTGGATAAATCACCAGAAACTGACTATGGTTTGCTCTTCCTTTGAGAAAATCATTTAATTTCCTTCTCTTGACGTCCTAGGAGTATTCTGTGTACGAGAAAAGGAATTTAAATTAAATTTCAGCCCATTTCTTACCCCAAAACGTAAAAATCCCCATGCAGAATCCCTTTAGATTGGATCTCAGGGCTTGCTTCTGTAAACAGTAAAGGGAAGGGGAGCATGAGGAGAGCATGAGCCGCTCTCTTAGATACCACACTATAAGCCGTATGTAGGCCAATGCGATTGTCATACCTCTATCCATGACGTAATACCGTTGTAATCAAGAAACAACCCCAAGGTGGAATTATGGGTAGCAATGATCATGACAGCCGGTCTCTTTATGTAATTCACCTTGAATGTGACATTCTAAAATGAAGCAATAGATGTAGAATAATGTTCAGTGAACAGATGGCCTATGAAAGGAAGCAAGGGGAACGTAACACTCGGGTGGATGAAGCTGATACGGTTGAAAAGTTGCTTTTATTGACGTTCACTCTCATGAACACAATAGTCTGTAAACTTACAAAATTCGAAATCGTTTCTGAAATGATCGTGCGCTTGAGTGGAAGGAATGGAAACGACCTCTGATTCTGTGACGTCACTGTTGACGAGCAGCGAAAGAGAGCTCAAGGTCTAAAGGCGAGTGTTGAAGAGTATTGTTGTAATTTTAATTTTGGAAAATTCTCTGTTTTCACCCGTTTTCTTTGCGTTGAAAATGGCCGAGGAGCTCAAACCTGTGGCATTTAACGTAGAGCCATACCAGTTTGAGCTAAT
>Ga0126336_10002874_pt1 | contig 10026 bp, 4 predicted proteins | sample SidCmetagenome_FD_92530 | JGI IMG/M metagenome (GOLD analysis project Ga0126336, IMG submission 92530) | Coral microbial communities from El Islote,Puerto Morelos, Mexico - Siderastrea C C metagenome | ecosystem: Host-associated > Invertebrates > Cnidaria > Coral | place: El Islote,Puerto...
CTTTCCATTTTCGGTTGTTAGTTCTTGCCTTGAAGTGCAAAAATTCATGTTCCATATTTTTCATGATGCTGTTTTCCTACTTCTAATTTACATACCATGCACGTGCTCCACGTGTACCCACATATTTAAAATTTGCATTCCGTTTCAACCCGGTAAACAAAAAGATGAGTGGGATAAATAATTGTTTTAAACGAAAACTGTATCTGAAAATAATTCTTCCAGGTTATTTGTTTCATGTTTATACTTTAAAAACTCTTCCATATCCTTTGCTATTGTACGGCAAGCAAGGTACTACTGGTTTTGGTGAACTTAGGCATAAAAATCCCATATTACCCTGCGGTCTTGACGCGTAGGCCTGAACTTTCATCTGACAACGTTAATTGAAATAGCTGTATGTCAAAGGAGAGTGGTAAAGGCGAATTTTCGTGCAGTGTCAAATCAAGCCTCGGTTCAATAATCGAATGTTGATTGGATTAATGAACAAAAGCTATACCGATAAAGGAAGGCAAGGCGAAGCATGGTGCGACCAAACATGGCGGACATGAATAACGAACAGGTAAGTTATTTTAGTATTCTAAATTCTGCAGAAACAAGCCATTAGTACAGAATGTTGTTACTTTTTCTACCAGCGTTGGTACATACGATTAACTCTTCCGTTTGATATTTTCAGTTTCGGTTAAACAATGCCTGTGAATATTTACAAAAGCTTACCAATTTGATCGATCGATTAATCTTTGTTGTCCGCTGTGATAAGCATGCAAGGTTTGCGTTAATTTACAATCCCATCTTGCACTTTATACTAAAAATAAACTTGTACTTTGGTATTTCAGGGGAAATATATGGCAAGACTTTTGTTCATTAATCAAATCAACATTTGATTATTATTCAATCAACGAACGGAATTAATTTTCTATTAAGCGCATCTGATTGGTTAATGATTGCGCGCGCTTTCTTCCACTTGGAATACCTTCTGCTCATCAAAGTGCAGGATGTGTAGCAAAGAAACAATACACATGGGAGGCATTGTTAAACTTTTTGTTTCGCGATATCACACCTTAAATTGCTTATTCAGCGTAGCTTCCTTCAGATTTTTTTTCTTGCGGAGGGAAAGGATCCATTTTCGTTCTATCTGCATTTTCGATAAACATCTCGCAAAAAAATTGCCAGCACATACAAGAAATTCAACTATATAAATCTTTCTGTATTGCTAATACTATATCATTTTCGAATCACCTCAAGCATGACTGCCTTTTGAAAGACAGTATGGCTAAATAAGTTTATAAAAATGGCTAAACGCATTTCAGGTTTTCGCTACGTTTGGTACGCACGATGCATGTAGCCGTACAAAGAATCTTGAAGATTCTTTATGTACGGGATGGAGATTCTCATTGTGGTATGAAAATTCATACTGGTAACATAAAAAGCAGTAAGCTGCTCTTTTTCTTTATGAAATAAGCTTTATGGTAACGGAGGTCTATGGGGGAGGTTTTTTTAACCAACGTGAAACGCGGGTCAGAGTGAAACTAGTTCAGAATACTCATGATTTGAAAGTAATTAGACATACCCGGGAGGATCTCACTTTCACACGGTTCGTACTACTTTTTCAACAATTACCACTACAAAAATAGCCCCGCGGCAAAGAATTATCGTAATGTTTGGCCGGTTTCAATCAGTTTGTGATGTAGGCAGATGCACATTGCTTTTCTGTTTACTTCTGACATTTCCAGGAGGATCATAAATCGCTACCACATATGTATGTTTTCCATCTGGACTTTTAGCCTCCCCAATTCCAATCTTCTTAGAGCCCTTCCATATGAGCTGTGTAAAGTGTTTATTTGAGTCACTGATTTCTGGATCTTCAAAGTTGTAACTCTTGACCTCGCTGTACCATTCAGCGGTGGCTTTCTCAGCAGCAATGTCATAATTGTTCAAGATTTCAGCGACATTGATACCCTGATGTTCAGTCTCGAAATCCGCCAAACGCATTGAATTATCTACCATTTCGTTTGCGATTCTTTGTGCTTTTGCAGCCAAACGGTTGGACCATTTAAGTGGCGGACTCCTATGCCATGCTCTGAATTTGTTATGCAGACGAAGACCTGCTCTGCCTAGTTGTTCTGAAAGATAGGCAAGAAAAACAGAAAGAAGAATAAGTAAGCAAGATAAACAACCAATGTTCATTATGCTTAGCACTGGTTCAGTTTTGGCTTCGGCTGTATTAATGTAATACGTGATACTCTGGTGTTAAAAAGTAGCCAATAGACAGCAAGTAACATAGCAAGTACGCGCAATCAAATTTACAACAGGTGAGCATACTTCATCATTTTGTTGTGCACGCTGATAGCGTGAATAAACTTAAGATGTTGCCTGGTGGCCCTTTTGAATCGTCTGCGCGTAATATATGTTTCTTATTACAAATTTGAAAGGAACGAAAATGGAGCTGTAACATCGCACAGAAAGAATAGAAAAAGAAAAACTATTTGAGAATAGAGCTCAGGTCTTCTAGTTTTAGCGATTCCTTCTCCCGATAAGGTATATCTGTTCCCTAAACAAAAACGATTGGTCCAGCTTATATCGAGTTATGCTGCAATAAAGGCGTTTGGAGAGCATGCGAGAAACTAGAGTTGCTCTCCGCTCCACAGTTCCCGGGTGCATCAAAACTCAATATACATACACTAAAGCATAACCCAATTGTTGAATGTTGAACACAGTTATACCACTTCGCTTTCCAGTCGCTTTTGGGGATGCGAAAATCATCCTCTATCTCAGTTTTCAGGGTTGCGTGTGTATTCCCCATGGGATTACGAACAAAAATCACAGAGCAATTCAGGAATAGGATTTGACGCCTGTTTTTAAAGCAGAAGGTACTTTTGTGTGCAAACGCATGATAACGCGGCTTACTGATTTCACCAGTTTGGTCTGTTTTGCAAGAAGTAAAGGAAATTCTTCACGCAGGAATAAAAACTGAGCAAAGCTGCACATTTATGAAAGATAAGTACTAAACAGTCCGATGACTGTCGACCATGTTTTCAAAATAGCAATCAACGAGCCAAGAAGACTCTTGCTAATCTAAGCGTGATCCAGGCATATAATCTTATTGTGATGCGAGTTGTTTTAATTCTTCTTTTAACAAACTGTCAGCAGGATAAGATTACTAATCGTTACCGTCGTTAGTGATTTAAACCTAACCGCACGTTTGGTCTTACCAGGACATGGTTGCATGAAACAGGCCTTGCTTTGAGTCCTATATCCCTTACAGTGTGTTCCCTCGCACAACCGAGCTCTGGCTTGAACGCCTTGACCGCAAGTGACTGAACACGGTGACCACGAGTTTCTCTGCTTTTCTGAATGTTATCCACAAGAAAAAAGAAAGGATTTACTACAAGCATTTAAATAGTACCCTTAATAGGGGCTTAAGAACTCCTCAACATTCCTTTAATATCGTAACCACTCCAAGCGTCAACGAAAAAATTTTCAGTGAATTTTATAATCGCCACCTGGCGAGGTGTTTTATCCTGTGTTCGAAACAGAAGACAGTTGACATCAAAGGACCGAAATGAAACAGCAACCTAGTCATCAACTCTCTCATGGAATCTGACCAAGTTGAACCGTCAGGCATGACGAGTTGTTTAGAAACTTTGGCTCACAATAGTTTCAATTTCAATAAGTCACGAACTCCTTTTTATAGTCATGTTTAAAGACATTCACATGCATCCTACAATGTCTTACGGATATCTTACACACGTATGTCTCTCGTTGAAATAAAATGTTTGGAATGCCAGAGGATATACTAACCATGATCTGGACCAACACTTAGCCTTCCCCTGCTCACGGCAGAGTCCTCGATGAACTTTGAAGGCCTCAGGAAAGTCTTCAAGGATAGAAACTTGTTATTTTCCACATTTTGTCTCAGTCTTAAACTAGGAGGAAATAAATCAGACGGTGGAGATTTTCCAACTCCGGCAAACGAGACTCGGCTTAGTTCGTTGTATTTGGTCGGAGCTAACTGAGGTAAGTCATGAACAGAGGTTGGAAGTATGAAAAGACCATTCAATGCCCGGCCTGCTGTTGGCCTAACCGATGAAACGGCGTTATGGCCTTCGTGAAGCACATCATTTGCTCCGTTATCTTCCATCTCTTGATTCAACCTGGTATTTGTTTTTCCCAGTATCTGCCAGCCAAGCATTTCTTTGCTTGCATTTTCGTCATTTCCTTCAAACAAATTTCCTTTTTTAGCAAATTCTTGTGTGGGCATTCTCTGGCTTGCCAACAGATAACGGTTCATTTGCTCGGCATCTGTAGTCATTTTGGTTTTTAAGTTGTCACCATCGCTTTCATTTAAAACAGCTTCACCAGGAATGTCTTTGTTTGTAGCTGAGTCCACCAATGTGACATTACCCGGTATCTTGAGAACAAGCGAGCCGTCATTACTCGTTCCAGCCTTAAAACTTACCGGTTTTCCAGCACCAGAAATCTTGAGCGTAACGTAGTTTTCCTTTTTAGAACCGCCCGCCTTTGTCTGAAGTTGGTCATTCAATGTTGTACTCTCAGGCTGCATTTCAACGTTTTTCAGCTTGTTTTCTATCTGGACAGCAGCAGATGGCGGTTGTCGAACAGTTGGTGTCTGCTCTTTTATCATACGAGATGGCGACAGTGGATCTCCTTGAAAAACATGTCCTTGTATATTAAGATTGATCCCCTTTGGTAAGTTAAATGACTGCGCTGATTTTTGAGGGTCAAGAGTGAGCTCCTCTCTAGAAGATATCTTTCCAGACGTCAAAACATTTCCGTGCGAAGGTAGTGTAGGGAAATGACCAATGAATGGATTAGGTGACAAAGTTGTTGTCATTTTATTAACTAGCAAATTGTCAACGCCCAAGTTCTTTTGATCCGAGTTCCCTTCCATAAGTTTATTGAGGAAGTTCTGCTTAAAATTATCTTCCCTGTGTTCTTGAGAATCATTCTGGTGTTTCAACAAGTCAAGGATGACCTTTTTGCCGATCATTGAATAAAGATCAGAATTATCAGAAGACGAGGGATGTTGGTCTCCCTGATCATTGGGCAAGCTTTTAAAGAGTTCTTTGTCTTGGCTGTTCAGTTGAAAATCGTCCTTTGGCATTTCAAATGGATTCCTTGGCAATTCAAACGGGTTTTTGTAATACTTATCGTAGCCGCCATCATTAGAGTGGACGTCTGACACTTCGCCATAATCTGATTCCTTGTAGCTATATTCAGGTAAAGGGTTATTCTTGTACATGTCACTGATTTTTCCCACATTAGATGCTTGAGGTTGGTCGCCTTCAATCTGACTAATTTGGCGGTAAAAGTCCTTATCCAGCCCTCCATTGCGAAGTGCACCTTCAGAGACAAAAAGATTTTTAGTACGCAGTACGTCAATGTTAACTAATGTATTTTTACATTCTATGATTGAAAATACTCTTCTGCCCTTGCATTATCATACTGGTGTTACGCTACGGTTAATGAAATTAATGAAAGAAGTAAATATTATGATTTACTTTATCTTTCAATAACGCACGAATTGTGAACCTCATAACGGTTAATCCAACTAAAGATAATGGTTGACATATGCATTACCTTTACTGATTACATTACGATCATGACTATTAACGGTTTCGTACAAGATATCCATTGTCCTAGCTTTAAACTTTATTCAGACTTTAGAGTTAGCATGGCACAGTAAAGCCATTTGTGCTAGCTTTGTAAACCAGGTGTTATATTTCAGCGTGCATTCATTGTTGTCAGTGCATGCACGTGCAGCAGTGAAGTGGTTTCTTACTGATGTCTTCTTTGAAGTCACGTGCGGGGTTGAACTCTGCTCTCCCCATTTCATGTCTCGTTACCTGCTCAACGAAGTTCCTACCTTTCCTATTAACATCTGAAGGAGAAGAAATTGATGTTATCCTTTCAAAAGTTGGTGTCTTCATATTTCGAATCATTTCGAACGCAAATAGTTGTAGTGATAGTAGTACGCTGCTTTTTATTTAAAAAACAAGAAAAGCTGTGGTTTATGAAAGACGGGCCTTAATTTGGGAGCCACTAGGTTCATGAGGCATAGGAATTCTAAACATTTTTCTGTTTTCGATATTGCAAAAAGTACATATAGTAAAAATGAAAACCCGCAAGAACTTCAAACCAAACCGTAATTGCTAGAATGAAACCTCCAATTATTCTCCTACAGCCCTCATATTTTTAGTATTTTACAATACAGTGAGAAATGCCATGCGTTTTACAAAACTGCGGCATTACCTGTACATTTGCGTGACTACTTGTTAAAAGGTGATGCCCAACTACTGCTTTAGATTGAAGTGTAAGTTTGTTTTGAGCGCTAAATTTTTTAATTCGAAAAAATTAACCCAGTGTCGATTCTAGCGTTTTTGTTCCCTCTTTATGTGAGCTAGATTTCAAATGCGTGGATTGAAATAATTTGTCTGAGTTAAAAACAGTCTTTTCATAACTAAATAAATTCGTTATCATGCGTGCAATTTACTCCGGTAATTTGCTTTGTTATTATACCCAGAATCGAAAAAGCTTTAAGAGCCTCAGGAAGTCCAAGGTCCCAAATGTACGCCTCGTTTCTCAGTTGCCGACATTCAGATAAACCTTCTTTTTAAGGAAAATATTATATTCTGTCCTGGAACAGCTAACTCGTTCCTTTTGGCAGTGTTGAGCCCTTCAGTGTCCAGTTCATTTGAATTGAGACTTCCATAGCTTTCCCATTTGTTTTCACCGTTTAAATGACCTATTTTTTGATCCGTATAATGTCCAAAACCCTCTTGAAAATTGTTGTGTACAACAATCGATCGCACCACCATTTTTCGGATTCCTGTAAATAAACGTGGTAGAGGAAATGCATTAACCTACCCCTGTCCCCCCAAAAAATACACTCAAAATATCAGTTCTCCTTCTTGCCCACCGTGCCCCTATATATCAGTAACATACCAATCTGATCATCCAGTGACCTTGAACAACCTACAACGACAAAATTCCTTTCTTTCTGCATTACAATAAGACGGTGCCCCATAAGCTCGTCTTAATAAAGAACATTATCTGACAGCCACTCAAAAAACAAACTATACATTTAAATCGTTTTTATCGGACCATTTTTGAAAAAGATTTCTTATAACTCTGAAGCCCTGAAGTGTCAACCAGGTCAATACAGCTAAGAGACCTCTCGACAACAACTAGAAAAATTTTTGTAGCAGAAGTTCTCTGTATTTCTTATTCAACTAAATTCTATCAAGTGACTTATTGTTACCTTCTACACCTCCTCCAGTCTTTACCCCTGGGGATGAGTCGTCATTACTTCCTGCATTTGCTAATTTAAAATGACACGAATAATTTCCATTAATTTAGTCAGTAAGAAAAATGATACCATCCAGTCGGTATCGACCTAAGGAGTAGGTTACACCAAGATAGACCAGCTAGCGCAGTGTAAAGAAAGAACATTTTAGCAAAATCAAAAAGAAAAAAAAGAAAAAAAGGCTATGGGTTACCTTTATCAAATTGTTTCACTATACGCTGGTCTAATGGAGAAAGCTGACTGGAATAATCCAGAGCGCTGTTTGTCAGACGCTGTTCGTCTACAATAAATAAATAAATAAATAAATAAATAAATAAATAAATAAATAAAAAGAACGTGGAACATACATGTTCCCAATAAAGAACACCGCTTTTTGTCCATGTTATCGACAAGAGAGGAGGTTTTAAGCAAGTTCATTTGACAATGGACAGAGGATAGGTTTCATGCTTGTACGCTTTATGCTTTGGAACTGTGAACACCAGTTACTTTACTGTGGAGATCACAGTTGTATTCATACTTTACATTACGCGAAGAAAGTACTTGAATGTATGTGAAGTGAAGCGACAAAGTAAAATTACGGTGTTTTCAAGGCACTGAGGCTACGAAATTATACCAAACTGGACAAATGATGTTTCATAATAGTCAATTTGTGGGAAATTAAGAAATTCAGTTGGGTGGTAAAACTGAGAACCTTATTAAAGTAATTGAAAACAAACAGAAAGCCTGCCATATTCCCCTCAATTGCAAGAATCATTCGATCATAACCTGGCAGAGTATTTTTATTTTCTGTTTCGATTCGTTGTTATCTGGTGAACGCTGTATACCAAAACTTAATATACACATGTCGAGAGGGAATTTCTGCGAATGTTTGGCGAATACCTACCACCATCCGCTTATCTATCACCAGGTTAATAAAATAAATTATAGAAGGATCAGTGAAGGTTAACGCGTGAATAGCAGCTATGACCATAGGAATAAATTGCTAATTATTTTATTCACTAATGTATTTACATGGCAGTTACAAACAGTTCTGAACACCATGTTCCAGTCTACCTTGAAAAGCTGGCAGTTGATCTAGCAAATTAACTTCACTTTTTCTTGAACCTCCTGAGACTAAAAAATAATGGAAAATATAAACTTTAGTCTATTAATGCACTTACAATACTTTTCATTCCCATCGTATTTATTTCTAAGCAGCTAGAATTAAACTAATACTCAATGGCAGGACATTATCAGCAAATGAACTATTAAAAAGAGTGAAAATGGATAGGCTCAACAAGAAATAAGACAGCAACTACATCACAGTTCTAACATGAACCCTAGACTGAGGCACGAGGTCAGGAGGAAAGACCACGAACTACTTGGAGATGAACAGTTTGAAAATAGAGATCTCTAGAGGTGGCGATGTTTGGGAGAAGCGTGGGTTGCGGCTCGAAGGAAGGGCCTTTAGAAGGGGGATGTGGATGCCTCATAAACGGCCACTTAGCAGAAAGGAAACAGGTAATAGATTACATGGTCAAGTTAAAATCTAGTTGTTAGATTGTTGTTAGATAATTGTTAGACCAGATAAATATTTAAATTTGAGTTTTAACCAACCTTTACTCCAGGTAGTTGCAATGTCCTCCGGTTTTATTCCAATGAGGGCGGATCGAACTGATTTCTCGTCTGATAGTGCAGCGTTTTGTCTTCCGTTTTTGTGTCGTGCTTTCTTTCCTACCGACCCTATAACAAGATGGCAAATGTCTCTTTTTGGACATGCAGCATGGGAACACAAAAAACAAAGGCAAATAACGCGTTCCCGACGGTAGTCGAACCCCGGGCGATGTGATGGTTTTAGTACAGACTTTATGTGTGCTAGGTCATTTGCAATGTCCACTGTATGCTGCTGGAATTAGTGATGGCGAGAATGTCAAGTGTGCTCAATGTTAAGAGCGTCCAACCCATTTTGACCGAGGCTATAGGTTTCTTTTGTCGGGGTCCTAAGAATGTTTAGGTTGTCTCGTGCTCGTGTTTAGCATTTTGGCAGATTTCCTATTCTACTAGTACAAGTAGCTTTGCTTCTATAGAGCGGTTTTCATATAGGTGTCGAACGTAATTCGCGTTTTACTTTGGTTTTGTGCTCTTGTGCCACTTTGTCGACCAATCAGTAGTAATACTCAAACCAATCGCGACTTGCTCGCACGCGCCCCCCGCTTGGCGCCGGTTACATGTATTTGCTTCGAGTTCTGATTGGTTCATTGGGTAATTTGCGTTTGTTGTGATTGGCTTTGATAATTACTTTGGTTTTGGTTTTACGACACTCATTTGAAAAGCGCTCTAAAGACAACTAAAGAATTCCCAAAGTCAGAGATAAACATGGTTCTTTGAACTCACCTTCAGTCCAGATCAACAGTAGCAGCACTAACAGATGGCCACTTTTTATTTTGATCATCCTTTCAGTGCCTTAGTGTTCTCTCGCCACATAAAACGTGGCTGTTATTTCCTGCGTTTTAATTACAACTTATTAGTAAAAATTGGGTGGTTTTCTAGCTTTCTAAGAAAGAACTTCCTACAGGTATCAGAATAAAAAAGCAAAAAAAAAAAAAAAAAAAAAAAAAAAAAAAAAAATATCCAGTACTATGAAACAAAAAATTAAAATATATTGTTCATTTTTACCGATAAATGCTTTGCGATTGCCGAAAAAAAAAATCAAAAAAAAAAAAAAA